>Ga0209337_1000388_pt1 | contig 35118 bp, 39 predicted proteins | sample LinPmetageLP53_FD_184044 | JGI IMG/M metagenome (GOLD analysis project Ga0209337, IMG submission 184044) | Marine viral communities from the Pacific Ocean - LP-53 (SPAdes) (version 2) | ecosystem: Environmental > Aquatic > Marine > Oceanic | place: Pacific Ocean | collected 2010-02-08
CCGCGTCGCTGGTCTGGTGATATCCGAAACTTCAGCTTGCCGGAATCAGTCACTCTGAACCCGGAAAAGGCGGCCAATTGTTAAAGAGCTGATGACTTAAGCGCGACATCTACGTTGACAGACTCCGTCTCTGTGCAGCCGATTGTTAGGCAAATTGCGCGACAAAACCTGCCCTGCATCTTCAACTAACTTCGAAAAATCCGACAAGTTCGTAGCTTCAACTTTCATTGCTTCATCATAATGGATGGGGTCATAAATGAAGCCAGTTTTCGCTTGATCGAGATAGAAACCAACTATGCATTGGCCGCGTGCAGAGGTGCTTGATATGTGATACTCGTAGTGATACATACCACCCTTATTCTTTTTTTGTCTCTCTTCGTTATCATTGATGCCAAGAAGAGTTGTATCCCATGAAAATGCTCCTGCATGAGTGTTATAGCAGTGTCCATATGGCGAACACAAACAATCGATAACAGCTCCGCCAATGCCTTCGCACCTGTGCTCTCGCATGTAGGTAATGAACGAATTCCTGAAGACAACTTCGTCTACAGACATATATTCTGGAAGGCCTTCAAATTCGGCAACTAGTACCGGAACTTTAGATAGTTCAGCAGCAGCTTGGGCACTTCCAATCCAATACGCTTTGGCGCCCTCCATGAGAGTCCCGTTCGATATCTTTATGAGCTTTGCCTTAACTTCATGAGAGCAAACTATAAAATCCAGCTCGTTAGGATATCTTGCTGAAACTTCCAATAGATATTCCACGACCGATTCTGTCGTGGTCATGTTTGAATTATATATTTTTCTAATAGCGTCGATTGCTTGCGTAGACAACCCTGCATACGAAACCGTTAACCACTCATTAATAACGATACTCTTTAGCCTGCCAGGAATGATGTTATCGCGAGCCTGATCCCGGTCAGAAATCATTGTGTCAGACATCACACAAATTCTTTCATCAAATTTCATAGCTACAACTATAGTCATCTACTTTCGCGCCTGCATAACGCCAAGAGAAGCGGACGATTTGGAGGCGTAACCGCGCCGGAAAAGCGGTCCGCTTGCGCTACTGGTTAAGCATCTCAGAGGATGCGAATTTCAAATCTATCTGAGCTAACCTTATCAGGGGGCCTGTAAACAGAAAAATTAGGTATTCCATATTTAGTTGCTAAAATCCCAAACACCATCTCACGAATCCCTTTTGTGATATTGTTTACATCAATTCCCTGTGGGATTTCCACTTTATGCGCTATTTTGTTTCTAAGCTCAATAGCCTTAGACGCTAACTTTTCTGGCTTATAGCCCTGAATCTCACTGGGGCTAGTAACACCTTTTGCGAAGTTTTTTAAAGCACCAGAAAATGATCCATTTTTTAAATTTGATAATGACCCTACCAAGGAAGCTTTTTCGTTTTCTGGAATATCTGACGAGTTTGTTTGATCTATGAACTCCGATATCAGGCTCTGTGCCTGCTCACTTCGCTCTTTAACTGTTATTAATTGCTCAAGGGCTAGGTATACCGTCAGAAACTTAATCTTAGGTGATTTTTCAACCGACGAAATATTAAGCAGCTCAATAACATCTTCTACTTTACCGTCGAATTCCAGTTCCAATTCCCATATCTTTTTGATCGCCTCAAATAAGAAAATAGGATCACTAGGAGTTGCCCTTAAATCACCCGAGGCAACAACCTCAAAATGTTTGTCATCATCAGGGATAGCGGATAGTCCTATTCTGCTATCCAAAAGAACTCCACCCTTTTTCGTGGCATTTTCCTTTATTGAATCAGCTATCTTGCCAGTAACCGAATCTGTAAGTGGAATTGTTAAGCCCAAATCTAAAAGACTATTTAGAAGGCGTAGCCTTTTTCTTAGTTCTTCGCCTGCTGAAATTGCATCCTCTTCGGTTTTAAAGCCGCCGCAATCAATATGATATTTCGTTGCGCTTTCCAGCTCTTCGGCATCCCGTGGGTATATTGCAATACCAATATCCTTAGCCACTGAAAAACCGAATGAATTGCAATCCAAGCCAAAAAAACCAGGAGTCGAATGCGACATGGTTAGCCTAAATTTGTACATAGCATCCCTATTGCAACGCCAATATTCAGCGGCGGCCTTTGCGCAGCGAAGCGGAGAAAAGACCGTCCGGTGGAGGCCCGTCAGGGCCGGAACGAACTGCAATGCATTGTTAAGGCTTTGGATCGTAGTCGGACCACCGCCACTCATCCGTAACTGTCAGGTTATACCTTTCACCAATTTCGCGGATAAGACCCGCCGGACCTTCAATGCTGCCTTCTGTCCAGTTATCCCATTCGCAATTAAGTCTGGCTCCATCCTTCTTAAATTTCACCTGACCATAATCAATCCATGCATCAAAACCATCATAGACGTACGTCTTTTGCCAACCAGCACGGTTCAATGACTTCAGCAGAGTATCGAACTGCTCGGTTGGGATATCCTTGATCGTGGCAAGTCCCAAAGCCTTAAACCTCAGCTTTGCACCACTTCTTAAGAGACGTGCCAATGGATTCATAGGGCCTTAACAGCAATTAGACAGCGCGCTTTATTATTGCAGAAATTTGACTGCGTCGTTATTACTGCCTTTAAACCATCAATCACGCTGCACATAAATCGATAAAACAAAAGCTTAGCTGAGCATCGCCGTCTCTGCCATGTAACCATTCAGCGTCTACAATTTGTCCCGCCCATCATACTGAATGAAATGGCTGTGATGTGCCTAGAGGCTGTGGAGGAAAGCCCTTACTCGAACGTCCGCTTTTGTTTAAGTGCGAATCACATTCCGGGGCCGGCTGCATCCTGCCAACGTAGAATGACCAACTGCAACCCGTCTATGGCGACAGCGCGGCCATACCACAATGATGTGGCGATTCTGGCTAACTTATTTTGGTATTACCAGGTTGCCAGTCATCATTATAAGGTCACAGGGCCGTGACCTTTTAAACCCCATCTCATGCCGAAGCACTTGATAGCCTCTGGTTTTGCTTTCCAACAGGACCATGCTTCCATGTTCTCCACGAAACGTGCTTATCTGATTCTCTTACTAGAAGGTCTCGCCAGCAGCGGTGTTCAAATGGTCACGATACGACAGACCGTCGCGTTCGTAGGCAGCTCGGTACTGTGCACGTCGATCATCATCAGTTGTTTCCTGGGTGCGTTGGCCCTTGGCTACTTCTTCGGCGGCAAGACCGCGCCTGAAAAGTTTTCCCGGGCACTGCTTTTCAACCTGGTTGGCGCCATTGCGTTGTTTGGTATTGGCCTCTCCTACCCCTTTGTCAGCATGTTTTTTCTGTCTATTGCCGACATCAGTTATGGGCTGCCAATCCTGGGGAATCCCCTGGTCCATCTCTTCGCGTTCTGTTTGTTGGTCATGTCGCCATTGGTATTTTTGCTGGGGCAGACGGTCCCCCTGTTGTTGAACACTGCAGATCAGGAGACTCGCAAAAGCGAGGCTGCGGGGAGTTCGACTGCGATCAGTACCGTGGGCAACGTCGTCGGGTGTCTTCTGACTTCACTGGTGCTGATGTATTTCTTGGGCGTCGGGTATTCCATTCTGGTGAACTGCATGATCCTAAGCTTCTGTGTCTTGCTTGTGTTGCGTCCGGAAAAAACCGTCCTGAAGCCAATGCTGCTGAGCATCACAAGTCTGTCACTGGCGGTGGCGTTCGTCGCCAACGTCCGGATGCCAAACCAGCTTTTTGCCGCTACTACCCCATACAGCGATATCCGGGTCGAAGCCACAGACGGGGGTAAAAGGTTGGTGATCAACCGCAGCTCCGCTTCATTCATCGATGCTGAGACTCGCCATGGCTGGCCATACATTGAGATGATGAAATCGGCGATATTTGCAGACGACGTAGCTGGCAAAGACATCCTCGTTCTGGGCGCCGGCGGATTCACCTTGTCTGCCGAAGACACCAAAGGCGCAAACTTCACCTACTTGGACATCGATCCGATGCTGAAATCCGTGGCAGAGGGCGACTTTCTGGGCGAGCCCATCAAAGGAGACTTCATTGCCCAGGATGCAAGAGCATTCCTGCTCACCAATGAAAAGCGATGGGATGTCATTGTGGTTGATCTCTACACCAATGCGGCCACTATTCCCATGCACACAGCCACCTTTGAATTTTTCAGCTTGGTGTCCGAGCGCCTAACCGGAAACGGGAAAGCTGTTCTGAATATTGCTGCCAATCCGCGGCTTACGGATCGGTATTCCCAGACGATGGACAATACAGTCCGACAGGCTTTCTCACGGTGTATCACTGACATCACCAGCTATGACGACTCCCTACAGAACCTGGTGTATTTGTGCGGAAAGCGGTCGTCCGGCGTGGACAGAGTTGCCCGTGCTTATTTTGATGATACAACAAGGGTAACCGTCGACGGCTACCTGTCGGCACTTCATGGATCGGCGAGATAAGCGATGCGCCACGATAAATCAAAGAGAAAAACCGACTGGATTTCAGCCTCAGACGTAGGCCGGAGCGAGTTTTGCCCGAATTCAGTCGCACTGAAATACGCCGGCGCCAAACCTTCGCGAAGGGCCGTTGCCGCTCAGGATCGGGGCAATCTGAAGCACGAGCAGTTCAATCGCCAGATCAGCACAGACAAACGCTGTTACGTGGCCTCTTACCTTTACGGAATGGAGGATCAGCGCACGGAAACTCTCCGCCAGTTTCGTGACAACACACTGGATTACATGCCCTGCGGCCGGATCTTGATTGCAGTCTATTACCGGCTGTCACCGATGGTCATCGAAATCAGCAAAAAGTCTTCCTGGGTTGACCTGGTGCTGAGGCGAATCGTGGACAAGCTTGTTCTGCGAGCTGAACAACGAGGAAAAGACCATGATTCATAAGCTGCTCATTTTTATCGCGGTTGTGGCTGTGCTGTTCATCGTCTGGCGACAGCGCCGTGACAGCCTCGTTGACGAGCTGGGCATTGAGGGCGACTTGATATGGATCGACGACGGCCGCCACACAAAACTCTTCTTCAACGGAGCTTTCAAGGTCTTTGGAAAGCCGGATGCGCTGTATCGGACTCGCACCGGTGTTCTTTCTGTTGAGTACAAGAGCCGAAACGGTCCAGTGTTTGAGAGCGATGTCACCCAAGCCTTTTGTGCGGCCCTGGCTGCCCGGGGAGATGGATACCGGGTGACTGAGGTTCTGATCAAGACCTCTGCCGTCCAGGAAATATTTAAGCTTCCTTCTTCCGACAAGGCGCTGTTCGATCGGATTCAGCCCGCAGTCGTCCATACCCGACAGGCAAAATTTGGTCATGCGGTACCGAGCCGGCCGGAGCTCAAGAAATGTCGCAGCTGTGGCTTCCGCGGGGACTGCGACGATTCGGCAGCCTGAACCCGAGAAAAAGAGGTGCAGCTCTCAAAATCGCTGAGGAAATTCGTTCAACATCAGGTTAATTGATGGCAGATACCTTTAGTCAGGGTGATCCCTCCAATAACCGTCGCGACTTTGCACTCAACGTTAATCTTAACTCCGACTATCAATAGCCTGAAATTGATAGTTTCAGGGAAGCAGTGGTTCTGAATTTCAAGGGAAGGACTGATGAAACGATTACTCACCTCAAGCTTGCTTGCCTGCTGTTTGATTGCGCCAATAGCCCAGGCCAGTAATTGCCAGGTTCATTTCACGATCGTGGATGGCAATGTCCAGAGGGCACTAACCATTGGATCAACACTCCCTCAGTGGCAAGCCCGCGAGCAGATGTGCGAACGGCTAAATTCATTCGGTGGTGCGATCAACGTTGCGGGCGGATTCTCCACGGGAGCGGGAACAGTCTCGTACTTCGTCCATTTGACCGTCGGCGAACGAGTGACTGGTTTCAGCATTCCCGACCATGGCATCAATTTCGTCATGTCAGGACGTTTTCCCGACGCGAAAACGGAATCCGAACTCATAGACATCGCAATCCCAGCGTTCAGAGGTACAACAAAAAAGCTGCTACAAAACTGGTACGAATCGGGAGGGTTTGAAAAGGCTGTTGAAGCGTTTTTGAATAGCCGAAACATACTCAATCGACGCTGAAACAATGGAAAATAAGAGGCCATCAACTCCGTTGAGCTACAAGCTCATGACAATACCAATTGTCGTTTTCGACGGGCCTCAAGTTCTGACCAGTTGGTATTCAATCTCATCGCAATGGCATTGAATTCACCAACTGTCCTCACGTCCCTCAATTTGATTTGGAGTTCGCACCTGTCAGACGGGTAGTCACGATCCTCATTGATCGTGGCAACGCCCAGTGCAATTTCGATCGCCCAGGCAAGTTCAGACTTGTCGGAACAGGTGCTGATCAACAGAGGTGGCATCAATTGAGCTGCAGCGAACCGGTGAACGTCGTGCACTTGTTCGGTTCTTCGTCCAGGCACGCCAAATAGAGTACGTCGGCACTCTTGGGAATCACGTTCAGAAACGCGGAGGTGTCGACGAGCAGATCGTTGATGCCGTTGGTGCTGCCTACGGGAATGCTCGAGCAGGAAATCACATTTTGATTGCCTGGCGCGTAATCACAATCGAACGAGGCAAACTGCCCGCAGGCGTAGTCAGAGTCCGAAGGCCACATGCACGAAATACTGAAGAGCTCGAGGTCATCTTCTTGCTGGAAAACGCCGTCTTCACTCAGATAGACCGACGCCGTATAGGGAAAGGATTCATTGAGTTCCGGAACGGACTGATCATCATAATACACGTCCATCTTCCAGGTAATGCTGATCGTGTCGTTCGGTGAAAAATGATCCTCAGGATCACCGGTGCCAGCAGCAATATTGAATACGGTTGGCTCTAACGGGGCCTCAGAGAATTCAAAGACCAGCTCCCTATCTTCAACATCCGGCGCCGACGCCGAGGGACCAGAGCTTGATGAGGAACCCCCTCCCCCGCAAGCAACGAGGGTCAAGCAGGCCAGAATCAGACAGAGCGATTGTTTTGTTTTCATGGTGATATCCGAGTCAAAAACCAGATCTTAGGCCTGGCTCATGCCGCGGATGAGATTTAAAAAGTCAGTGACCTATGACCGTTTAGAATGCGGGAACAAAAAAAGGCCTTCCCGCAAGCGGAAAGGCCAACCCTCACTCTCTCATCCAGGAGCCACGCTCGCTAGTCATTTCAAGATCTCATGGAAATCTTCGCGGCCAACCCCCGGGAAAGAAGAATTTTCAGGTTTATTTCCGACCCAGAATATCTTTACCAGGTTTTCGTCGAAGCATTGGCTGTTTGCGATCCATCACGCCCAGTACTGATGATGAGTCTCCGAGACAGATGCCCACCATATACACCCCGGGCCCCAGGCGCTGATAAGGTTCAAGCAGGTGGCGGCGCCAAGACTCAATATCTAGAAGTACAGGACGGACCGAAGGTAGCTGCCGAACCACTTCACGATCGGCAATACCGATCCAATTACCTATCTCAATGCCATCAGCCGTGCAAAACCCAATCGGTTCGCAGCTCGCGAATGCCCCGAGTTCTTTGTAAACACAATTGTGACGGCGTCTGAATTCCATGAGAAATATACTGTTTGAACATACAGCATTATTGCAGATGGACTGCCTTCCAGGCTAACCAGAAAAAGATCAACATTTTGTTGCAGACGTGTTTAGAGTCATGGATGACCCATTACCGGACAACTGAGGAGGTCAACACGATGAATGCAACAACCAAGCAAGGTGAAGTACTCGGCCGGCTCTGCGGAGTCCACATCCGAGACAAAAACGGAGAAGTTCTCTATTCCTTTACGGACATTCGCAATGGTGAAGTTTTCGGGCGAATACCTGCGGATGAGACCCCGTGCGGAAAGCGCGACCTCTGGGTAAGCGCAGGAACTCTGGAAGACGGAACGGCGACAAGCGATGAAGGAGAGGTGCTGTTCAGACTGGTCTGATTCGCTGACCAGAAAAGGGATCGGTGGTGGGATTTCATGTCCACCATCGACCCAAAATCGACGTTCAAATAAGGTATTGCGAATGGCTATGGAAGGGGCTTCTTATATAGCTATATTATTGTTATAAAAAGGGTTTTCAGGGGTTGGCCGTGGCCATTTCCGTGAGATTTTAAGAGTGAACACCAACGATATTCACTCAGAGGAATCACGAAATGGAAACTCAAATCTCTCTCAAGAATCTGACCCTGTCACCGCTCAACGTCCGCAAAGTTAAAACATCAGCGGAAGAAGATGCGCAGCTCCGCGCTCTGATAGAGTCGCAGGGTGTTCTGCAGAATCTCATTGTCATTCCGTCACCCGATGCCGAAGGACGGTATGAGGTTATTGCCGGTGGACGCCGACTCAGCGCCTTGAACCACCTTCTTGCCGAAGGAAAGATCAATGCCGAGTTACCAGTCCGGTGCGTCGTGAAGACGGAATCTGAAGCCATCGAAGCAAGTCTGGCCGAGAACTATCGCTCGGATATGCATCCCGCTGATCGCTTTGTTGCCTACAGGGCCATGCTGGATGCAGGACGATCCATAGAGGACATTGCGAAACGATTCGGTAAGCCTGTCACCGAAGTTAAAAAACTCCTGAAACTTGGGGCTGTCTCGCCAGTAATTCTGGACGCCTTCCGATCACAAGAGATGAACTTTGACATGGTCATGGCCTTTACCGTCAGCGACGATCAGAAGGCTCAGGAATCCGTCTTCGCAGAGATAAAAGAGCAATACCACCCTTCTCCCCGATTCGTGCGGCAAAAGCTGCTTAACACGGATGTTACAACTGACGACACCACCTTTAAATTTGTCGGACGGGAAGCCTATGAGGCAGCCGGTGGCTCCCTTTCCGAGGATTTGTTCGCGGACAACCAGTACGTCAACGACGTAGACCTCCTGAATCGTCTGGCTGATGAGAAGCTCGAAAAGCTGCAGGAGTCTTTCAAGGTAGAAGGCTGGGGCTTCGTGGAGGCTACGCTGGATGGCGGGTATAGCCACCCACTTCGATTTGCACCGTGTATCGATGGCGAAATCATCACCGCACCAGACTCTGTTGTGCATGAGTTTGAAGCCAAGGAACGGGAGCTTGAGGGGCTGATGGAAGCGGTCTCAGACCACGAGGATGAAGAAGCCAATGAGCGGTTTCGTCAACTGAATGAGGAATTGAATGACCTGAAGGAAACTATCGACGCCTCACGCGTATTCTCCGACGAGCAGAAGCAGTCAACGGGTGTTCTTCTTTCCGTGGAATTCCGAACAGGCGAACTGGAGACAAAGGTTGGCATTGCTTTGCCGAAAAAGCAGTCTGAGAAGGCGCAAAACGAGGATGGCACCACCACTGAGGCTCCCAAACCTACCGAAAGCCATGCGCTTAAAAGCGATCTTGAGGCATACCGGCTCCAGGCACTTGAAGCCGCGATGATGCAGAAAGCAGAAATCTGTCTGGACATGACCATTTTCACAATGGCCAAGGCGGTGCTTGCGGGTTCAACGTGGTACCAGAGACCCCTTGGAATCGATGTGGATGTGAACACCTTCTCTGCCACCAAAGACATTGAGGAAACCTCCGCTGCTGCTGAAATTCGGAAGCATCGTGATTCCTTAGAACTGAACTGGCTGGCCCAAGAAGGAGACTTGGAACAGTTCAAAGCATTCCAAAAACTTTCCAGAGCGAGCAAATTGAACATCCTCGCCCATTGCAGTGCTCAAACGCTCCGCTGCGCGACCAATGAAGTTGAGCAATACGTTGCTGAACAGATCAAGTTCGACCTGAGTAAGCACTGGCAGCCGACGAAGGCGAATTACTTCAACAGGATCAGGAAAGGCAAGCTCATCGAAATCCTGAAAGACCTGAAAGGCGATGAGTTCGCTTTGTCTCAGGCTGACGCCAAGAAAGGCGATCTAGCGACGATTCTGGATGAACTGGATGAAACGAAAGGCTGGCTCCCCGATTCACTCACCAAAGCAGCATAGGGGCGCAATCAGAGTGAAAAAAGGGAGCCTGATTCCGGCTCCCTTTTTGTTTCGGGCTTGCCAGTGAAGCATAGTCGTGTATACCTAAGGACCACAGCGGAAAAAAGTCATGACTTGCATAACCATAAACTGGCTTTGAAACCGAATGGATCGGCGACTTTTCCACAAATTCTGTGGATAACCTTATTGATAAAGTGCGCTGTCGGTCGTCCAGCGCAGACCTTACTTGGACCTGTCACAATCGATCATTTTTTGAGCGGGATTCAGCGTCATGGACAAGACAATCGTTCACAACGGAATAGCACGAAAGTGTAGCCTTGGCGCGGGCGTCGCGCTGCTGTTTCTGGTCAGCCTATCTGCCGGTGATGGTGTTTCATTCAAAGAGACTTGGGGATGGATTTGCGGTGGCATACTGTGCGGATTTGCTGCGATTCACCCGATTTCAAAGGTCTACGAGCGGTCTGCCCAGAAGTACCGCGAATACTGGTGGTTCAAAGTTATGGTGTGGCTGATCAGCGCTGTTTTCACTCTCGTTCTGGCTGGCATCTCAATCATCTGGCGAATACTGCGGGGTGATGGCTCTGATGAGCATCACGATCACCGAACTCCTGGATCTGTATTCAAAGATCCGCTGCACCCAACAGATGCTGTTTACGATCAATCGCACGAGGCTTACTACGGGCACGAACCACCCTCTCCTTTCGACAGATAACATACTGGGTAAAATCGCCGGCGATTAACTGATCCCTTTTAGAAGCAGAACTGTTCAAGATAGATATTTAACCGGTTCGCTATTCGCAATCAATGCAAGCTGGTCGAAAGCGAACATTCAGATTCCGTGTTGAGCTGACGCCAAGGTCGCAATGCGAACATTGGAAGCAACCAATTAACGCTTCTTCCCGCATTACTTCGAAACCTATATGAGGAAAAGCACACTTTTTCAGTATACAGCTAGTTCACATTCCACCTGAAACCAAGCATAAACGGGTTGCAGTAGCCATTTGGGCAAACGTCATCCTGACTCTCGTCCAGATCGCGGGAGGGATCTTTGCCGGCAGCTTGGCGCTGATTGCCGATGCTATACATAACTTCTCGGACATGGCATCGCTGATTATCGCGTTCGCGGCCCGTAAGATTGCGCGTCGCCCGGCTGACTCAAAGATGACCTTCGGCTACGGGCGAATAGAGGTAGTTGCTGCGCTCATAAACTACACCACCTTGATCATGATTGGGCTCTACCTGATATACGAGGGTGGCATGCGCTTCCTTGATCCGCCGGAAATCAAGGGGTGGTGGGTAGTCTGGCTCGGCATTGTTGCACTGGTAGTGGACGCGTTGACCGCGCTGCTGACCTACTCAATGCAGAAGGGCAGCGTTAATATTCGTGCGTTGTTTTTACACAACTTGTCTGATGCGTTTGCGTCAATAGCGGTTGTTGTAGGCGGAGCCCTTATCCTGCTCTACGACATGCGCTGGGTTGATCCCGCGACCACCATTGGCATAGCCAGCTATATTCTCTACCTGGGTCTGACAGAAATTGGCGGGACCATCAGAACACTCATGCTGGGGAGTCCTGTGGATATCGACACAGATTCCGTCATTGAAGCCGTATCAGACCTAGAAGGAGTTATCGACCTTCACCACGTACATTTTTGGCAGATGGGTGAGCATGATGCCTCGCTCGACGCCCATGTGGTTGTCGAGATGAGTGCGTGGAATGAACTTGAGAAAATCAAGGACAGGATAAAAAAGACTTTGGAGAAAGAGTTCGACATAACTCATTCAACACTGGAATTTGAACACCCTGACTACAAGCACGAGGGAGCTCACACCTATGGGCATGGTTAACAGACGCGCTACGTGACATACCTCATCATGCAGAATCCAAACGAATGGCGAATAACAAAGGCACGAGGACTCCATGCGAGACATGATTGAACGCCATCAAGTTTGGGCCTGCCTCATCGCTGTTGTTCTCGGCCTTTTAGAGGACCGGAAACCTCCCCCGGGAAATATGGTGCCAGAATATCTTCCCAGGACACTACCCGGGCTCTTGCTTTATAACAACATTACCCAGACACCGCTGCATCATCAGACCTCGCCAGAATCTCGAAAGCTATATGGCGAGGTCTAATTTTCTTTACCCTTCGGAAAAACTCCTGCATTTCCAGAGATAGTAACCTACCGGTATCACCAACAGCGCCAAAATCACGGCAGATATCATCCCACCAACCATCGGCGCGGCTATGCGCCCCATGACTTCGGAGCCGGTACCGGTGCCAACCATGATGGGCACCAGACCTCCGATAATAGCAGCAGCGGTCATCATTATAGGCCGCACCCGCAATCCGGCACCGTGAAGCACGGCGTGGCGTAGCGTCTCGCGTCTTGGAGCCAGCCCCTTCTCTTCACAGGTTTCCAGCATTGCCTCGTAAGACTGGTTCAGATACACCAGCATGATCACACCAATCTCCACGGCAACGCCGGCCAGCGCAATGAAACCTACACCGACCGCAACAGAGAAGTTATAGCCCAGCAGATACATCAGCCAGATTGCACCAATCATAGCGAACGGCAGAGTACCCATGATGATGCCCACTTCCGCAAAACGACGGAAGTTCAGGAACAGCAGAATGATAATGATACCCAGCGTCAGCGGTACCACGTAGGTCAGCTTTTCCTTGGCACGCAGCATGTACTCATACTGGCCAGACCAGGTAACCGAATAGCCCGCAGGCAGATCGAGCTCTTCGTTAACGGTAGCCATGGCCTGCTCCACATAGGTGCCGACATCGACCCCTTCAATATCCACGAAGGTCCAGCCATTGAGGCGGGCGTTTTCACTTTTGATCGCGGGAGGACCATCTTCGACCCGAATATCGGCGACATCGGCCAGCGCAATCCTTTGCCCCGTTGAAGTAACGATGGGCAACTGCTCCAGCTTCTCGGGGGAATCCCGGTAGTCCTGGGGGTAACGCAGATTAATCGGGTAGCGCTCAAGCCCTTCTATCGTCCTCGATACATTGATGCCGCCAATCGCCGAAGCAACAACCTGCTGAACGTCCGCTATGTTCAGTCCATAACGGGCTGCACGCTCCCGATCGATATCCGCCTTGATGTATCGACCGCCGGCAACCCGCTCTGAATAAACAGAGGCGGTACCAGGGATGTCGACCATGATCTCCTCAAGGCGTTTGCCAATGTCCTGAATAATGGCAAGATCCGGGCCCGCCACCTTGATACCGACCGGTGTTTTGATCCCCGTTGCCAGCATATCGATGCGGGTGATGATGGGCATAACCCAGGCGTTCGTTACCCCCGGGAAACGGATCAGGGTATTGAGCTCATCCTTAAGCTTTTCGGTGGTCATCCCTTCCCGCCATTGATCCCTGGGTTTCAGCTGGATAAACGTTTCAATCATCGTTAAGGGTGCTGGATCGGTTGCGGTATCCGCCCGCCCTACTTTGCCGAATACCGTTTCTACTTCCGGTAAGGTGGCAATCAGCTTATCGGTTTGCTGCAGCAGCTGCCGGGCCTTGCCAATTGAAATACCGGGGTAGGTGGTTGGCATGTACATCAGATCGCCTTCATCCAGCGGTGGAATGAACTCACTCCCGATCTTGGTCGCCGGCCAAAGCCCCACAGCCAGTGCCAGCAGTGCGGCCATAACAGTGGTTTTCGGGAATCGAAGGACCAACTTCAGGACCGGCATATACGCACCGACCAGCAGACGGTTCACGGGATTCTTGTGTTCCGGCAGCACCTTGCCACGGATAAAATAACCCATGAGCACCGGAACCAGCGTCACCGCCAGAGCCGCACTGGCTGCCATGGCGTAGGTCTTGGTGAAGGCCAGAGGCGCAAACATCCGCCCTTCCTGCGCTTCCAGCGCAAACACCGGCACAAAACTAACAGTAATGATCAGAAGCGAGAAAAACAGCGCTGGTCCGACCTCAGAGGCTGACCTGGCCACGACCTCCCATCGGTTCTCAGGGGTTAACGGGGTTCGCTCCATGTGTTTGTGCATGTTCTCGATCATGACGATGGCGCCATCAATCATCGCCCCGATCGCAATGGCAATCCCCCCGAGTGACATGATGTTGGCGTTGATGCCCTGCCAGTGCATGACAATAAAGGCCGCCAGAATGCCAACCGGCAGGCTGAGAATCGCCACCAACGACGAGCGGACATGGAACAGGAAGATAATGCACACCAAGCCCACCACCAGAAACTCTTCAAGCAGCTTGAACCCGAGATTGTTGACCGCCCGCTCGATCAGGCCGGACCGATCATAAACCGTAACCACCTCCACGCCTTCCGGCAAACTGGATTTCAGTTCCTCCAGTTTCGCCTTCACGCCATTGATGGTTGCCTGGGCGTTTTCTCCGAAGCGCATGACCACAACGCCACCGACTGTTTCCCCTTCCCCATTCAGCTCGGCCACCCCGCGCCGCATCTGCGGCCCAACCTCAACACTGGCCACGTCTTTCAGGAGCACAGGGGTGCCATTGTCATCGAGTCCTAGTGGAATCGACAGGAGATCCTCACGGGACTGGATATAGCCGGACGTGCGCACCATGTATTCCGCCTCCGCCATCTCGATGACGGAGGCGCCCACTTCCTGGTTTCCTCTCTTGATGGCGTTCTGGATGTGAGCCAGAGGAATACCCAACGCCCTGAGTTTTTCCGGGCTGACCTTGACCTGGTACTGCTTCACCATGCCTCCAAGCGCGGCGACTTCGGACACGCCGGGCACGGTTTGCAGTTCGTATTTCAGAAACCAGTCCTGCAGGCTGCGCAGCTGGCTCAGATCATTGTTCCCGGTGCGATCCACCAGGGCGTAAAGGTAAACCCAGCCAACACCGGTGGCGTCCGGCCCGAGCTGCGGGCGGGCCGAGTCCGGGAGGCTCGGGGCCACTTGGGACAGGTACTCCAGCACCCGGGAGCGGGCCCAGTACATGTCGGTGTCTTCATCGAAGATCACATAAACGTAGGAGTCTCCGAAGAACGAGTAGCCCCGGACCGTTTTCGCGCCCGGCACCGACAGCATGGCGGTAGTCAGTGGATAGGTCACCTGGTCTTCCACCACTTGTGGGGCTTGGCCCGGAAAGCTGGTTTTGATGATGACCTGCACATCCGAGAGATCCGGCAGGGCATCTACCGGTGTTTTGTTCAGTGAGTAAAGGCCCAGTCCTGTAATAAGCAAAGTGGCCAGCAACACCAGAAATCGATTACGGACAGACCAGTGAATGATGGCAGCGATCATGATTCGCCTCCGCCGTGATTCATGGAACTGTGGTCCATCGCCTCAGGTCCGATTTTGGGCTCCGCTTTTTCCGGCCCCATAGCGTGCCCCGAATGGTCCATCTGTGAATCCATGGCGTTGCTGCCTGGTGCCGACATTCGCTGGAAATCTGAGGTCTTGCTGGACTCGGAATCGATCAGGAACTGCGCAGAAGTCACCACAGTATCTCCAGGGTCAACCCCCCCCAGTATTTCTGCGTACTTATCGCCAATCCGCCCCACAGTGACGTTGACGGACTTGAAGGCACCCTGTTCCAGCGCCACCACCAGACGGTCGCTTTGTCCAGTGCGGATGATCGATTCACGTGGCACCAACAGGCGTCTTTGGCCCCGATCCCCCTCAACCTCCAGGCGAGCAAACATACCGGGCAGCAAAGCTCCGTCGGAGTTGTCAAAACGCATCCGGACCCGGGCAGTCCGGGTTTTAGGATTAACCTCGGGATACAAGTAATCCACTTTTCCGCGCCACTGGCGGCCGGGCATATAGTCCAGAGTCATCACGACCCGGCTGTCGCCTTCTACTGCCGAGAGCTGACTTTCAAATACCTCTCCAATGACCCAAACCTCGTCCAGAGCAGCAATCGACAAAACCCGGTCCCCGGGCTTTATAAACATGCCCTCGCGAACGTTCAGGTTGTCGATAACGCCGGAGCTTGGGGCGTATACGGTCATCGTTCTCTGTACGTTTCTCGTCTCTCGCAGCTGCCGTATCAGACTGACCGGCACGTTCAGAGCAACCAACCGTTCCTCAGCGGCATTGACCAGGCGCTGATTCCCCCGGTTCAGGGCAAGGAGCAACTCCTCCTGAGCATTGACCAATGTGGGCGAATACAGGGTATACAAAGGCTTGCCTTTCTCGACTGGCTCACCCTCAGCTTTCACGTAGAGCGCTTCGATCCAACCCTCTACTCGGGGGTGTACGTGGGCCATCTCATCTTCGTTATATTGGACGTAGCCCACAGTCGTTATGGTATTGGGCAAACGCCCCTGGATGACGGACTCGGTGCGAACTCCTAAGTTGTTTACCACTGCAGGGGAAATACGAACGGTACCGACCGGATCGTCAGCCGACCCGGCATCCTCGAACACTGGAATCAGATCCATCCCCATAGGTGATTTTCCGGGTTTGTCGCTTTTAAAGTTAGGGTCCATGGGTGCGACCCAGTAAAGCGGCTCCTTTGTCTCGCCACCGGCCGCCTCCACTGTCGGATCGGACAAAATTTCCGGTGCCAGCCAATAGGCGGCACCCACGCCAGCAATCCCGCCGAGCAATACAAAGCCCAATGGGCGAACGAAATTAGCCATGATGATCAATCCTGGTAATGAGTCATTGAAGAGGAAGAAATATTGGAGGCGTCCGTGGTCAGATAACGGAAACTTGCCAGAGTCTTGGCTCGCTCGGCCATCATCTGGATCAATTCGACTTCAGTATTCAGTTCGGAAATCCTTGCACGTACCGCCTCAGCAAAGTCACCGTCGTCATTGTTATAGGCGGTCAGCGAGGCGCCGGCCTGCTCTTCCATCTGCGGCAGAAGAGTTTGCTGATACAAGTCAATCCGATCATCCAACCGCTCAATGCGGGCTAACGCGGCACGAGCCTTCGCCTGGAGCGACCGGACCCGCAGAACTCGATCTGTCTTTACCGCTTCCAGCCTGGCTGCCGAAGCGTTGAGCTTTCGATCTTGCCGGTTTCCTGTGAATATGGGCAGGTCAAAACCAATACCAACCGAAAACAGGTCCGCCCTGTCCTGGCCGTTCGGAGCCCGGTCCCGATAACCATATTGTGCGAAGACTGACCATTCTGGTTTGTAGGCCTGCCTGGCAAGGTCTACATCAATGGCCTGCACGTCAATCAACTGGTCTGTGGCGCGGATCGACGGGTGACGGATGACAGACTCAAAGGTCGTCTCCGACCAGCCGCTGGAAACATCTTCCAATAATAGAGGAGGAATGCTCTCAGTGACCGAGAGCTGGGCCTGACTGGCACCGATCCATTCCCCAAGAGCTTCCTTGCTGTAGGCTAACTGGGTGTGCAAGGCGGTTAATCGGTCTTCCAAACGAGTCAACTCCAGCGAAGCACGAATAACATCCTGCTGTCTGGAGCCCATTGTCGCGGAGGTATATCCAGCTTCCGCAACATCCGCCAATTGCTCGAAAAGTCCCCGGTTCTCTTCAATGAGGCGGATGCTTTCCTGGGATTTCCACAGATCGAGCCATAGGTGGGTCGCCGTTTCGGTGACCTGCGCTCGGCGATTCTGACGAAGGTAAGGCTGTACACCGGCCATCTCTTCTTTCTTTGCGCTCGCCAAGCGGCGGCTATCTCCACGAGGAATTCGCTGTGTAATGCCAATCGTTCCCTGGGTCATGGGTTCTTGTCTGGTGTCAAAAGTGTCCAGAGGCAGGTTTGCCGCGCCGATCGTTACCCGGGGATCGGGAAGCGCGCCTTCAGCAACAGACTCTTCGACTAACGCATCTTGTTTATAAGAGCTCTGGTCAAGCCAGGGATCGTTTTCAGTTGCTGCTTCGATGACACTCTTGAGCTCCAGTCTGGGTTGGGCCCACCCGGAAATGCTGCTAAACAGCAACACACCCAAAATGGCTTGCTTCGTGAAAAAGGGGCGGATGAACAACTTGAGATCTCCGTGGAAAGCCTATAAGAGCGCTTATATTAGATCTCAAAACTGAAACGAAACTGAAATTAAGGGCGCATAGATATTATTTTGACATGACTCAACTATTTTTATCGCTAATGAAACTTATCGCATCGTTAATAAATTTTTTTTGCTTTTTTCAGCCAGATTTCAGGAACTGATGATTTAATGAAACCATCAACCAACAGGAGGTTCAATCATGAAATCATTAGTAGTATTTGTAGCAGCAGCCACTCTCTCAATGTCAGCGCTTGCCGGCAATATGCCGAACCAACAAGACATGAAAGAGATGCACGACGAAATGCACAATGAAATGAACAATGACCAAGTCAATGAAAACATTCTGCAGAATAAAGAACTGCAGCGACTTCACAAAGAAATGACACGCAATGGAATGTCAGAAGGTGGAATGGAGGCCCGTGTACAGATGATGAGCAAAGAAGGACGAGCCTATCATCGCGCTCTAGAGATGAAACAAATGGAGCAAAATCTGACGTCTAGCAAATGAAATAAGAAATACCGCTGGCAGTCGTTGGCGGTATTTAATAGAGACCCAGTTAAACGGGTCTAGAGCAACAAAACAAGGAGTTCATCATGAAGAACATCATTACAGCCATCGCCATCACAGCACTGTTTAGTTCCTTTGCCTACGCGGATTCTGGCTTAGCCGACAGGATTAACGAGGCAAGGAGCTACCCTAACAAGACCGTGGAAACAGTTGACAGGCAAGAACTCTGCCTGAAACACCAAAAACTACACAAGCAAATGAAGGAGGCGGGAATAGCAGACTCAAGTGAGTCCTAGTACGCTCAACGCAGGCAGAGCTAAAAGCGAAGCTTGCTTCTCAGACAAAGAACGTGGCCAGTCACGAAAAACATGACTGGCCATATAATTGGTATACCGGAGCCTTGGCGCAAAATTGATTACTGAAGGATAAACCTCAAAAAATCAATATATGTATATTTCACTTGCGCCTTGACTACTACTCTCTTGGTTAGACGAATATTAATAGTCGGGATTCCCTTTATATTTTACATATGAAAAATCAACGATAAAAGATTTTAATTCATACATAGGCAACACTGTAAAACCCGAATCTAAATCACCATTACCCCAGCGCGCTCTGATTAATTTATCTGACCCTGAAGCGGGAGCCAACCCGGAAAAACCCGACCTTCTTTCTCTGAGATAGATCAAAACAGATCCATTATTAACAATTACCTTCCTGGGAATAAACAAATACTCCTCATTAATGGAAAAAGCGTAATCCGGTGATGTAGTGATCTCCCGATCCTCTATGCGTTTGATTAATCTTGGCGAGGAAACTTTGCCCAAATCTAGCCGTGGCCAAGACTTCAGACTTGGATTTCGAAGTTCAAGATTTTCTTCACTCACTACCATAGAGCTGGTGCTATCAATAGGGAAAACGGAGAAAATCATTTTCTCCGAATTAGACAAAACAATTGGATCACCCCGAACATTGCCCCCCTTCCCTAGCCTGACCTCAGCCCTGACATGCTCATCTCCAACCTGAACACCACCCGCGGAAGTTCCCGTGGCACCATCATCGACGCTGCTGTCCAAATCGAAATTAGAAAAATGGGTTGGTTGAAATTTGCCCTGGGTAAGAATATCCAGCTTAATTCCTGAAGCTGTGGGAACCTCCACCGCTAATGCGGCAGGCACTCCGTTTGCAGCTATCAGCGCCCCCAAAACTCCCTGACTGATTCGCTTTCGTATGATTTTCATTAACCCTCCAACATCCCTGGCATGAGATTTTATTTATTTCAACCCAATAGGTTTAGGCACTTCGACCGATACCAGAGAAACCTGAAATGAATCTGAAAAATCTAGTAAAGTTTACTCACTGTACATCTATGGCTCCTGACCCACACGGTTAAGTGAAGAGCCACATCTATACATAATTGAAATGACCGAGATCAAACAAACGTAATCAAACAATATTCTCAATAATAAATGCCAATTTTTCAGGTTCATTTCAGGAAGCCATGATTTAATAATCTACGCTGCTCAATAGGCTTCTCTCAGAGCCTTTAGTGGCTTGCATCATGAATGGTCTCCACCATTCGCATTCGCCGCAATACCATCAGGTATTGCGGCTTTTTTCGTTTTAATTCAAAAGTATGTAAAACCGCTTCAGAAATGACAGCCCTGGAGCTGGGCAAACTTTGGAGCCACAAAGGCGCGACCTAATATGGGGGAGGAGCATAAAAAAGCCGCAGGTATTTCTGCGGCAAGGACAAACCTGAGTTTACACAAAGGAAGCCCACGCAAAAAAACGAAGGAACCTAAATGTGGTATCGATTAAATCACGTTTCCCTGAAACGAACCTGAATTTTCAGCGTTTCTTTTAGATTATATATCAAAGGTTTCAATTATCTATCTGGAAAATGATTGCTTAATTAATCAAAAGCTCGCCACTTGAGAGTACTTCTCCCTTTAGCCTAAATGGATGCCAACGCGGCTATTCGTAAGTCCATTGCACTCTCGACAAATACTTTAGAAAAACCACTGCACCTCCATCACGGCCAGCGGCTCCAGTTTCCCGTATTCACTGTTGTCGCCCCCTCCGAACCATTGAGCCCCGGCGGTGAAATAGATTTCCCGGTTGAGCGGCAGTATCCATGTGGACCTCGGGTAGAGCACCCAGCTTGCATCATCGACATTGCGAATGGCCACCACCCGATATTGCCAGAAGGGATTGATATCCTTCCACACCAACAGTCCGGTGTAATGACGCCCGGAATACCGTGGACGTGCAGACACCAGGCTGCTCAAGCCGGTGCTTCCCGACGATACAGCCTGACCATTGTAGAAATACTCCAGTGCGAGATTGAACCCGTTGCGAAAAGCCCAGTTCAGATCCGCCACGCCCTGCCAGTAGCTATCGCCTGTATCTGGGTCGCGCCAGACGATTTCAGTACGCCAACCGGTACCCCCCATTGATCCGCTGCCGCTGACACCCGCCGTGCTGGTGCCGGCGAACTCGCCGATCATCATTCCTGCATCGACTCCGGCGAAAAAGCGTTTGGCCCGCGCCGCCGTGGCGGCGTTCTCATTACTGTGTTGCGGCGCATGAACGGCGCTGATTCGGCCCGTTGCGCCCCAGGACCGGTCCCATAACAATGCATCCACGCCAATCCGTTCGTCGGGCTCCAGTTGAAGGGGGCTGACAGGATTGAGGATGTCCATGGGGTTCCAGATCAAGGCCGTGGACCAATTCACCTGTTGGCGGCCAAACCGGAAATCACCGACTGGCGAGCGCCACTGTATCGTGCCACGGTATAATTGATGGCGCGCCAACAAATCTCCCGATTCATGCACGTCCCCCTGAAGATCCCAATAACGTGTATCAGGAGAATCCCTGAGCAAGGCAAACTCCGGGCTGTCCACGAAACTACCTGTCACCAATTCCAGGTCGTAGGCCGCATCCACAACCCAGTCCTGATATCGATAACGGGGTTCAATACGCAGGCGAGTAAGATTCGAGAAGTAGCGACTGTCGTCAATCAGCGAGCGAGAGCCAACGCTAAGATTCTTCAGCGATCCCGACTGACTGAAGTCCGCTCCAGCGTCTGAAGCCAGCAACAGCCAGGCCATCGCAACCAGCATTAGTGGAGATCGACTAACCATGCCGGATGGCCTCCACCGGATCCAGTCGCGAGGCTCGCCAGGCCGGATACAACGCCACCAGCACGGAGCACAGGAACAACAGCAGACTGGCCAGCCAAACATGATCGAAAATCAGCACCGGATAGATACGATCGGTGATGCCGGGGATGGCTTCGAGCGCGCCACTGATCGAAGACAGATCGATGCCGGTATTGCCAAGCCAGACGACAAGCAGTCCGCCAACCACCGTTCCTGCCAGCATTCCCAGTATTGCGAGAAAGAACGCCTCGAACAGAATCGTCAGCAGCAGCTGACCACCCCGGGTGCCCAGCGCCAGCATAACGCCCAGTTCCGGGGTGCGCTCCATCACTGACATCACCATGGTGTTCATGACACCGATGGCCACCACGACGAAGACCACCGCCAGAATGAGATAGAAATCCACCTGGCTCATTTCCACCATCTGCACAACCACCGGCAGCAGTGCTTCCCAGTCCTGGGCCACCAGTCCGTCCTGGCTCAGCGACTGGTTCAGGGTGCGCGCCAGCGCGGCACTCCCGGCACGGTCCGACAGCCGCAGCGCGATCCGCGAGGCTTCGTCCCCCTGCAGGCCGCCCAGGCGGCGGGCGGCCTCAATATCGATAAACGCATACTCACTGTCGAACAGGTCACTGCCGGTACGGTAGATACCGCGAATCGCCTGGGCGCTGGAGGCCAGGTCGCCGCCCGTCTGCTGTACCGTGATAACCAGTTTGTCACCAAGACGAGCATCTAACTCCTCGGCCAGCTTTCGGCCAATCACGATCCCGTTGCCCCCTGGCCGAACGTAGGTGCCCTGCTCCATGTAGCCGGCAAGTTTGGTAACCGCCCGCTCCTGTTCAGGCGCAATACCCACCAGTTCCACCGGCAGACTCTTCCCGGGGTTTGCCACCATGGCACGCAGCAATACCCGGGGTGCGGCCGCCTCAACCTCAGGACGCTCCTGCAACTGCCGCTGAAGAGCCCAACTGTCGGCAATACGTAAATCTGGCGACAGATCCACGTCGTGACTCTTTGCCATCACCTGCACGTGCCCGCTGAGCTGCTGGGTCGAGTTCTGGATCATCTGCTCGAAGAAACCATCGGCGAAGGCGTACAGGAACAGATAGGCCGCCAGCCCGAACGCGGTGGCCGAGGCGGTAATCACTGACCGGCGCGGGTTGCGGAACACCGAACGGAGTGCCATTTGCGCGAAAATCAGCAGCCGGTGGTCGGACGTGACCTGCCAGTGAATGCGGCGGATGCGGTTGATCACCTGTCGCCGCGCCCCCATCGCCTCCAGCGGGCTGTTACGACTCGCCTTCCAGGCCGGGAGGGCGGCTGCCAGCAAGGCGACCGACACCACCACAACACCAATCACCACCAGACGCTGGGCTTCGATGGTGGGATAGACGATGCCACTAAGCCCCGGCATGGTATCCATGGCCTTGATATAGGCACTGAAGTCCAGCCCATGGCTACCGAAATAGAAGGTCACCGACAATCCAAGCACCAGCCCCAACAGATAGCCGAGGCCGGCCAGAATCGCGGTTTCCAGAAGCACCAGCCAGACGATGCGGCTGCTTGGAGTGCCCAGCGCCATCATCACCCCAAACTCCCGGCTGCGCTCCAGCACCGACATCAGGATGGTATTGACGATGCCGGCAGCCACCACCACGAACACCACGAAGATCACGATGTAGGCGACGGCGTCGTGAAAGGCGACCATCTGCACCAGCGACGGCATCAGCGCCGGCCAGCCCAGAACTTCCACATTTTGGTCGCGCAGCCGATCCCGCACGGTGCCGACCACCTCGTCGAGCCGGTCGGCATCCTGCACGCGGGCCGCAATCTCGGTAAACCGCCCCTGAAAGGCATACAGCGCCTGGGCCGAAGCCAGGGGCATCTGGGCCACGAAGCCATCGATACGCTTGATGCCAGTCTCGAACACGCCCACCAGCTCGAACCGGTCGGCGCCAATGGAGCCGTCCGCCGCCTGTACCACCAGTACCAGCTCGTCGCCCGGAGAGACATCCAGGGCACTGGCTGCGTCGACGCCCACAAGGATCTCATTGCCGCCGGTCAGATAGCGGCCGCGAACAATCGACCGGTCAAGCCGGGTTACATGGGGTTCCGTCGCGCTGTCGACGCCCATCACCTGCAATGCCCGCGACTGGTCCGCACGGCTGGCCAGGGCATGGCCCGTTACCCGGGGAGTGGTCGCCGCCACACCGGTTACGGCCGACACATCCTCTGCGAGATTCCAGCGCTCGGCCAGGGCAATGTTCATCTCCCGGTCGTCGTGAAAGCCGCGCTGATGTACCTTCAGGTCGCCGGTCACATAGCCAGTCATGTTGTTGATCATCTGGGCGTTGATGCCATCGATGAATGCCCAGAGAAACACCAGTCCGCCGACACCGACGGCCACCGACAACAGTGTGATGGCGGTGCGCCGGCGATTAACCCGGAGATTGCCAAAAGCCAGCCGTAGCCACGCCATCACGGCCGTATTTCCTCACGCTCGACGCGGCCATCCCGGAGATGGATTACCCGCCGCGCGCGTTCCATCACCATCGGATCGTGGGTGGAGAAGACAAAGGTAATGCCATGCTCGGCATTGAGCCCACGCATCAAGTCCAGCAGCGCCCCGCCGGTCTTGGAATCGAGATTGGCCGTGGGCTCGTCGGCCAGGACAATGGCGGGCTTGCTGACAATCGCCCGTGCCACCGCGACACGCTGTTGCTGGCCGCCAGACAGTTCATGGGGCAGCCGCCGCTCCAGCCCTTGCAGACCGACCTCCACCAAAATACGCTGGGCCTCGGCGCGGCGCTCCCGGAACGGCACTCCCCGTAGCATCAACACGTACTCGACATTCTCCTGCGCCGACAGCACACCGATCAGGTTGTATTCCTGAAAGACAAAGCCAATCTTCCACAACCGCAGAAGGGTCCGCTTCTTGCGGCTGAGCCCGGTGATTTCCTTGCCCGCCACCTGAATGCGCCCGCTATCCGGCTCATCCAGGGCTCCAATCTGATTCAGCAGCGTGGTCTTGCCCGACCCGGATGGGCCCACCAGGGTTGTGAACTCCCCGGCATCGATGGTGACTGACACCTCATCGAGTGCCTTGACGGCTATGGAATCCTGACGGTAAACCCGCGACGCTTTTTCCACATTGACGATGCTCATACCAGGCCCTCACTGTGGGTTGCGCAGGAGGCGCAATGAAAAAATGCGCTCATCGGCGCATGAATTCTATAAGGATCTGGTCCGGGCGACCCGCACTGAGAGGTCGCGAGAGCCTTGACCAAAAACTAAGAGATTACAGCCCACTCCTTTCAAACCATGCATCATAGATCCGCTTATCCCATTTGCTCTGGAAGTAGCTGATAACGGCCTTCTGGTCGTCCTTGGAGAGTTTTCCTTCGAAGGCCGGCATTTGCCCACCTATGGGAGCACCACCTTGACTAATTGTACCCATCAGCATATCGAAAGGATGATGCCACGCATGCCCCGTTCCGTTGAGCGGTGGTGGCGGGTAGGAGCCATCCTTCAGGGGCGTTTTCCAATTGAAGGAGCCCTGAGCATTGCCACCATGACAACTTGCACAGTTGTCGTCGAATACAGTTGCACCGCGCTCGACCTGGGCTTGAGTGTACCAGCGCCCCTCCACGGCCCCGTCGCTGCAGCCGCTGAGCAATGCAACCAAAAGAACGGAGAATGAGACTTTTGCCCTGAGCATCGTATTTTTGTCCCTCAACTTCACGGAGCACCATGGGCCTGTGCCGATGAGGCCCTCAGACACCAGACCTGAGGAGCTCCCCATCGGTATGCCCAACAATGGTCAAAAAGTTACTTTTCGCGATCTTGAAGCTCCCGCTGATGTTCCAGCATTTGCTCCATCATCAGTTGCATCTGATCCATCCGCTTTTCCATAAACTGGATGCGGTTTTCTGATTTGATTACGGGATTTCCTTGGTTCGAACTTCCCTGCATCCCCTGACCGTTCATCATTCCTTGGCCATTCATCATCCCCTGACCACTCATCATTCCTTGATTTCCCATCATGCCGCCCCGCATCATCTGCATCTGCTCTTGCATGAGTTCCATATGCTCCTGCATGAGTTTTTGCCGGTTTTGTCCGGAAGTCCCGCGCATTTTGGGTGCCATCTCCTGCATGCGGGACATGTTCTGCTGCATTTCCTGCATCTGTTCAGTGGACATCATCATTCCACCAGCCCCCTGCTGGTTGTCTGAACCATGTGCCCAGACAGCCGGTGTGGCCATGATCAACGAGATTGCGACTACTTTGGTAAAACTCTTCATAGCGAAGCTCCTTAACGAATTCGATTTGCGACATACCCAGTAAACACCATCCACCTGAATCGAAACTGAATATATACTCAAACCAACATCTCGATTGCTGTATATCAAATTTTTTTGGCTATTCGATTCAGCAGCGTGGTCTTGCCCGCCCCACCATCGTTGTGAACTCACCGGCCTCAATGGCGACCCACACCTCTTCGAGCGCCTTGACGGACATTGAGTCCTGACGGTAGATCCGCGATTCGTTTAAGACATGGAAGATGCTCATGCCGGGCCCTCATTCTGGGTTGCGCAGCCGGCGCAATGAAAACAGCGCTTCATCTATCGGCAGGTCGAATTCAATGGAGTCAATCGTGATCACCGTGCGGGACTCGGGGTTATCGGCGTCCACCATCGTCCAGCGGGTGGGTATCCGGCGCCCACCCATGGTTTCGATCTGGTCATAGCTCATGCGTTTGACGACCTGGTCGCGCTCGCCGTAGTAGCCAACCGAAACCGGGATCGAGTCCTCCCGAACAGTGAATTCCAGGCGACTCCATACTACCGGAGCGTCAGGCCGGGGCGTCGAGACAACCCGGTACACAGTCACCTCACCGGAATCGTCGGTTTCGACCAGCTCATGGGTGTAGTCCTCGACGAACGAGCTTTCCTTGACCAGATCGTCGTTGCTGAAGTTGGAGCCCATCCACGGCTGCAGCATCATCGACGGTGGGATTTTGATGGTGCGATCAACTTTGGGCAGGTAATTCCACATGGCATCGCCGATGCGCAGCGAGCCGATACCGGCCTCTTTTTTAGGCGCGTGAATGCGAATCAACGTATGCTCCGGCCGATCCATCCAGGCTTCCAGTTCCAGTGTGCGAGCCCAGTACTCAGACTCGATCCGCATGGTGAAACGGCCGTGGTTGCTGTCGGACCACAGAGTCTGCTCCATGCCTTCAATTAAGGAAGCTGCCGAGGGAGAGCCCGCGACAAGCCGACCTGATGTGGCGAACAAAAGGAGAACGCTAACCCAGAATCTCATTTACTTCATCCTTTTCTAGTATGAGCGACGGATCACCTCTGCCTGCTCCCCAACAACAGAATCGCCCTCGGTTTTCCGAGGCGTTTTCACAACGATCACCAAGCCGACAATTGTGATCCCTATACCGATCATTTCCAGTGATGTGAAAGTTTCGCCGAACAAAAGCATTCCGATAGCGAGACCGAAAACAGGCGTTAAAAAGGTAAACGAATTGAGGCTATTCAAGGGCGCGCTGGCGAGCAAGGCATACCAGAGCACAACCATCATTGCCGTTCCCGGAATGGCCAGAACGAACATGGCAGTGGTAAATGACCAGGTCCAGTCAATCTCAAAGCCCTCGCCCAGGCTCACAGATGCTATTCCCAGAAACACTGAACCTATGACAAGCTGAATCCCCATTGACCAATAGATATCATCACTGCCGGCCTGGTATTTAAGCAGCACGTTTCCAATGGCGGTTCCAATGGCACCACCAAGAACATAGACGGCCCCTGAAAATCTGGCGTTACCAAATTCCATCTCTGGCATCGCTAGCACCACAACACCAATAAAACCGATCAAAAGGCCTACAAACACACGCCCGGTCACAACCTCTCGGACGATAAAAAATGAAAGAACCGCCGCAAACAGCGGTTGCGCATTAGCCAGAACGGTTGCAAGTCCTGGCCCTAGTTTGCCAGCTCCTAAAAACATCCCTCCAAGCCCCATGCCCGTGTAACTGAAGCCAATTGCGGCCAGTATCAGGAGCTGGCGAAGTGAATAACTGGGCCGACCACCTTTTGTAAAAGCGAGCAGAATCAGACAGAGCCCTGCCAGCAATGCGCGTAAAGCGGCAAAAAGCAAAGGTGGCGCGTCCGGCAACCCCACCACAATAAAAGGAAAGCAGATCGCCCAAAGAAAGGCGACAAGAACCATCCCAGCGACTGCACGTATCGAAAGTGATTGGTTCACCAACGGCTCCTTTATCTACCCATCAAATGAGTAGAGCTTTTGTTCAAGCTTGCCGCCCCAATCCGCGCAATCGCGGCAAAAACCTGGGAGTGTTGTCTGCATAGTGTCTCCAGGCTTCCTCGAACGTTTCTTCGGCTTCCCGTTCCTCACTGATCGATAACCGTGAATACATCCAGAGCAAAACCGGGAACATCGCCAGGGTTAACAGAGTCGGCCACTGCAGCAGGAAGCCAAACATTATCAAGACAAAGCCGACATACTGTGGATGCCGTACATACGAATAGAGACCTGTCGTAGCCAGCTTTCGCTCTTTTTGCGCCGCGTACAAGGTTCGCCACCCGGCGGCAATCAAGTAAAAACCTCCACCAATAAACACCGTACTCAACAAGTGGAAGGGGCCGAAATGGGGAGAACCCTGCCAACCAAAAAGCATTTCAAGCAGGTGCCCGCTATCGTGGGCAAGCCAATTTACATCGGGGTATTGAGTCTGAAGCCAACCGGATAGAAAATAGAGTGTCAACGGGAACCCATACATCTCAGTGAATAATGCCACGAGAAACGCGCTGAACGCGCCGAAGGATCGCCAGTCTCGTTGGGTCTGTGGCTTAAAAAAACTGAAAGCGAAGAAAATAAAGATCACCGAGTTAAGAACCACCAGCCCCCAAAGGCCGTAGTCGGACGAAGCATCAGTCATCGCGTTGGCCTCCGTTTTTGCCTTCTGGTTGATCGTGGTGGTTGTGGCCACCGTGACTCCCATGCCCTCCGTGCATAAACATATGAATAAACGGGCATGCAAGAAGGATTAACCACGGCAAAGCACCCAGAAGGTGAACCTTATGTTCGCCCCAGAGTAAAACCAAAGCGATAACCGCAAAAATTGCCAACGTAATCTTAAAACGCTTATCCATATAGAATCCCTTTGGGAAAAGCTTATCAGTGGGGCTTACTGGCTAGTAAGCCTCAAGCGATATTTGGTGACCTATCCCGTCCAAAGAAACGTCATCAATAATTTCCAGAGAGCCCGGATCAAGCATCCAGAGTTTGGCTTCGGCCCGACTGGTGACCAAAAGGCTGCCATCAACGGGAGAGACCGCCAGATGGTATGGGGCCGGGGCCAGTGGCACGCTGTCGCGGGTCCCGCTGGCGAGGTCGATACGAACAACTTGGTTGCCGCCCTTACTGGTGGCGTAAAGTGTCTGACCATCTGTGCTCAGACCCAGGCCATGGGGTTGCGGTCCGACTTCATATCTTTCCAGCACGTCGCCTGTGGAAAGGCCCAGGGCAACAACCTCCCCTGACTTCCCATCATTCACATACAAGGTCTCGTTGTCGGGAGAGAGCACCATATGCTCCGGACCACCGCCAACCCGAAGATTGCGCTTGACGAACCAATGGCGGGTATCCACCTCGCTAACGGTGCCGTTGTCAGTATTGCTGACCAGAATAGACTGACCGTTGTCAGTCGCCACCATATAGTTGGGCGCCGGGCCAGTAGCCACAGTCTTCACAACCTCTCCAGATTCCAGGTCAACCACGCTGATACCACCGCCCATGGGATGGGTGGAGACAGCGAATCGACCATCCGGTGTCACCACTACATGGTGCACCGGCCCTGGCACCTCCAGTGTGCGGACAATCTCGCTCTTGGCGGTATCCACAACGTATATCCTACCGCTATCGGCGCCTTCCGGCGCCGCAGCAGATTCACCCCCGTGGTGGGCTGCGTGGTCATCTTCCCTCACACCCTCCGGGCGACTGATCGGATCCTCGCTGTCGTGATCGGTCAGACTGCCGGCAACCAGATAGTGACCATCCGGAGTCAGGGCCGAGCCATGGGTGTTGGTTGTCCCAGTAATTGGTGGCATTACCTGATGGCTGTTCAGGTCAATAATGCCCACCGAATCGGCAGTTCCCATCGGCACAAACGCTCGACGGCTATCTGCAGATGCAATCGTCGACAAACCTATCAAAGCGGCGATCACAAATCCGTTAAGCCAATGTTTTTGTTCTCGATATTTCATAGTCTTACCACCTTAATCATCATGTACTATCGACCTACTGCTCATCGGAGAAACCGAGTAGAAATCGCAAGGACCCACTTAATGTAATGACACTTCAACATGTGGAACTGAAACAGACCTGAAAACGGACACCAGAGATGGATCTATTTGACGCAAATCACAAATGCGAGATAGATTCTTCGAGCATTAAGTAAGCCGTTTTAATCATTTCAATCCTCGACTGACGGACTCCAGATGCCCGAACCTATCTATCAAAACAAACGAATAGCCGACAGCCGTGCCAACGCACTCAACCGCCAATGCTATTGCATCACTCTTGACCGCAAAGCGCTCAACAAGAGCCGCCAAAACCAGCTTGCAGATGCTGGAAGCGAACTGTCAGCGCTCCCGGAGTTCGATCACCTTTTTTCAAATACACCGGTTTTCGTCCCCAGGGCCGACATAGCGGAGATGGAGAGGATCGTTCAGGCGATTGAAGCAGCCTCAGAGCTTCCTTCGTACCGTGAACGAGTACTGTCCTGGGCACCGGAAATCGCACAGTTCAATCCAGGCCCCATCGGGGCGTTCATGGGCTATGATTTTCACCTGGGTCCCGACGGCCCCCGGCTGATCGAAATCAACACCAACGCCGGTGGCGCCTTCCTGAACCTTGTCTTGTCGAGAGCCCAGCACAGCTGCTGCGACCCATCTCAACAGCCCACAACACCCCACCGGGCGCTCGACGGATTCGAGGACGCGGTGCTCTCAATGTTCAAACAGGAGTGGCAAAGCCAGCACGCCAATTTCGGGCCCAGCTGCCTCGCCATAGTGGACGATGCTCCGAACACACAGTTTATGTTCCCCGAATTCCAGTTGGCCCAACAGCTTCTGCAAACCAAAGGAATTGAGACGTTGATACTCGATCCACAGGAGCTTGAGTATGCCGGCGGTACGCTGACAGCCCGCGGCAAGCCCATCGATCTGGTTTACAACCGGCTGGTGGACTTTGCATTGGACGCCGCGCCCCATGCGGCACTAAGGCGTGCCTATCTGGATGGCGCTGTGGTGGTCACGCCTAATCCCCATGTGCACGCTGTGCTGGCTGACAAGCGAAACCTGGCGCTGCTATCCGCACCCCAATCCCTACGAGACTCGGGGCTAAATGAGGCCGATGTAGGCTATCTGGAGAGAGCCGTGCCGAAAACCAGGCAGGTTTCGAGGGGCGACGCGGCTGAGTTGTGGAGTGCACGACGACATCTGTTCTTCAAGCCGGTTGCCGGCCATGGCAGCAAAGGCGTCTACCGGGGCAACAAAATAACCCGGCGCGTTTTCGAGAACATCCTGAATGGTGGCTACATCGCCCAGGATCTCGTCCCCGCTGGAGAACGAACCCTGAGAATTGACGATGCAGTGGCCACCAGAAAAGTCGACATTCGCCTGTACACCTACGCCGGCAAAAGTCTGCTGGTTGCGGCGAGAATATATCAGGGCCAGACAACCAACTTTCGTACGCCCGGAGGTGGATTCGCTCCGGTTTTTCCGGTGTGATTATTACCTTCCCAGTCAGCCAATATTTGATCGCATTAATCCAGGATCCCAGATTTTTGCGGCAGACTTTCCAGGCAGGGGCTGCATCTAGGATAGCAAACGAGCGGTTGTTAAAACTGAGCCGAGGTACCAATACCGCCAGCCGCTGCATTGTGTCCCGCAAGTCAAATGCCTGAGGAGATTCCAGCATCGCGCCCTTAACCTGAATAAGCGACGACGGACCAAGAAACGACTCCCTACACTATACCCGGAGGTATTGAACGTGCCAGCCCCAAGGGTCATGAGGGTTCTTTAGCGAACTATGGAATATTAAGTAGCTAAAGCACCGTCCGGGCCTATGTTTCCATAGGCCCGGACTTCGTTATGTGTATTCAGTGGTGAATATTACAACATCTTTTTTAACTGCCCGTAATCTCCTCCTGTACGAAGCACCAGAGTGATGCTGTTGTCGTTCCGGTTGCGAAAAAACCAGCCATGATTGCCAGTAAAGGCCGCTTGAAGTTCGCCTTCATCTTCCGGCATGCCCCTGCCTTTTTCGTAAGAAATTGACTGTCCGCCTCCATCACCATGGGTATCGAAGTTGATCGGGCCACCCTCAGACACCCAGGAGAACCGGGCTGTAGCACCTTCCTCCATGGTGAGTTTGAATTCTGTGCCTTCTCCCGGTGTGAGAACCACGCGCACTTCATCCTGCCACTGCAGTTCCGCAATTTCTGGTTCAGGTGCTGGCTCTGGCTCGTCAGGCGCAACCTCTGCTTCAGGTGACGGAGCTGGCTCCTCAACGGCTTCAACCACGACAGGTTCTTTGACTTCCGTGGCCTTTTGATCAACCGAGGATTGCACCGCAACCATCTGGGCAGCCTCGTCAGCAGCTGCTTCTTCGGCGAGCTGGCCCTTTATCTCGCCCATCTCGGTCAACCCCAGCAGTCGGCCAGCGCCGGTCGGATCGAGGGCGTACTCGGAGGGCATCACTACGGTAACCAGCAGGGCCAGTGCCACGATGACGGCTATGATCGTTGAGCGAACAAGCTTTGCGGTGCTGGGTAATGCTTCACGGCTGGGCATATCGGTGTTGTACATAAAGTATCTCCAGAATTAAGTAACAAAGTAACCGGTGAGCTGATAGCCAAAGAGCAGAAAACCTGCACTCATCATGGCTACATTGGCGGTGTAGGCGTGTCGGAAAAAGCCATCTGTTCTGCGCCAGAAGCTCATGACAATCAGGATCATGGCCAGGGCAATAAGCTGTCCGATTTCCACACCCACGTTGAAGGCGAGGAGGTTCGGAATCAGGCCGTCCGGCGAGATGTCGTACTCGATGATCTTCGTGGACAGACCAAAGCCATGGAAGAACCCGAAAATCAGCGTGGCGGCCTTGGTGTTGGGTTGGAAGCCAAACCAACGTTGATAGGCACCGATGTTGTCCAGAGCCTTGTAAACGATGGACAGGCCGATAATCGCATCAATGATGTAGCTATTGATGCCCACGTTGAAGTACACCCCCAGCAGCATCGTGGTGGAATGCCCCAGGGCAAACAGGCTGACGTAGATGGCGATGTGCTTCATTTGGTAGAGGAAGAAAATGACACCCAGCAAGAACAGCAGGTGGTCATAGCCGGTGACCATGTGTTTGGCCCCCAGATAGGTGAACGCAATGAGGTTTACACCGGTGATTTCCTGAATGTACCCCTTGTCGCCCTGGGCGACGGCATGGGCGAGTACATCGGTACTCAGGCCCAGCAAGCCCAACGTCAGAAATATCCAAAACAGACGACTGCCTGCGCCCGTTGAGGGCATGCGACGACAACCGCCAAGCAAGCTTGACAACATAAAGACTCCAATCGAATTTGTTTTCTCGGGCCGCGTAAGCGGCAAGAATCAAGTGTGAAGGGAGACTTTTGGAGGGCGTTCAAGCCGATAGCGCAAACTGCGGGGAGAACCTCCGGCAAAGGGCACTGGTTGCCGGAAAACGGTCAGGCTTTGGGAAACAAACGGAACCCTGAGCTGGTCCACTGTCTCGTGGGTATGATTTCCAGCGTCATGATGCAGTGATGCCGTCTCTGGCTCTTGGTCAAAATCGTGGATGTGTCCATGCCCACCATGACTGCCTGGGTGGCCATCAAACTGCGATTCCCAATCGCCTGCCAACTCAGCCACACCGTGAGAGAATGACTCACCAATCACCGACAGTGACAGGCCCGCCAATGCAAACAGCATGACGACCGTCGGAAGCAGTTTTCTTTGGTGAATGGCCGAAATCATCAATCTAATGCGTCGAGTCTGTGGTTGGATTTCAACGAAGACAGAGGATACCATCCCCCCATGGGGGATAGGAATTAAACATGGTAAATGATCACACGCATCAATCTCACCCGAATATTATCAAACGCCTGAAGCGGGCTAACGGCCATCTTGAAAGCGTGATTGGCATGATTGATCAGGGAAAACCCTGTCTGGAACTGGCACAACAGCTTCACGCCGTGGAAAAGGCCATTCAGCAAGCCAAGCGCGTATTGGTGCAGGACCACATTGAGCATTGCCTGGACGACGCCATTGGGCCGCTGGAGCCGGAGCAGCAGCGGCGCGTCGATGAATTTAAGGCAATCGCCCGGTATCTTTGACCTTGTTACTCTGCGCTCCCTGCGTTAATCACACCGAAAAGGCTCCACCGTCACGTGGACCAGGGACTGGCAGCGGGCTAGAATGCGCTCTTTATAGACTGTAGGCGACTCGGGCCGGTGTGAGACGACTGAGACAATGGCCGCATGAATGTTTGGGCCTATAGCCCAAACATGCAGATCACTGACTGTGGCATCATCGTCTTCGATGGCCTGTCTGACGGTTTCCTCGATGTCTTGATGCTGCTCGTCGAGGAGGACCTTTGACGTGTCTTTCAGCAGGTGCCAGGACCATCGGGTTACCAGAATCGCACCGATAATACCCATCATCGGGTCCATCCAGTTCCACCCGGCATATTTACCCGCCAGAAGGGCAACAATGGCAAGGACTGACGTCAGCGCATCCGCGAGCACATGCAGGTAAGCGGCCCGGCGGTTGTGGTCATGGTGATGATGGTGGTGACCGTGATCATGCCCGTGACTGTGACCATGGTCATGGCCTGCATCCCCCAGTATCCAAGCCGACACCCCGTTGACCACCAGGCCAATGATGGCAACAAAAATGGCCCCATCGAAAGAAATGGGGACGGGCTGGACAAAACGCCCAACACTCTCGATGACCATGTAGAGCGCAAAGACAGCCAGCAGAATCGCGCCGGTAAAGCCGCCCAGCGCATTGACCTTCCCCGTACCGAAAGAGAATCGGGCGCTGCCCGCGTTTTTCCTGGCATAAGCGTAGGCAAAGGCAGCTATACCCAGAGCCACTGCGTGTGAACCCATGTGCAGCCCATCGGCCAGCAAAGCCATGGAGCCATAAACGATCCCGGCCAGGATTTCCCAGACCATCATCGCTAGCGTCAGGCCCACCACAATGAGTGTTCGGGTTTCGCCCGAGCGCTTCAAATCCTGACCAAAGACATGATTATGTTGCCAATGGTCGAGTCGTTCATGGTGCATCACAATGTTCCTGGCAAGGGTGATGATTGGTAAGTCTAGCCCGGATTTCTCATAGTGCTCCAACAACCTTCGCAGACCAAGCCTGGTAGTGCCAGATCCGAGTGGTCATGGTCGAAGTTGGCGATTATTTAGCCAGTTTCCGGCATTCAGGCACAACTCCCCC
>Ga0209337_1000389_pt1 | contig 35078 bp, 25 predicted proteins | sample LinPmetageLP53_FD_184044 | JGI IMG/M metagenome (GOLD analysis project Ga0209337, IMG submission 184044) | Marine viral communities from the Pacific Ocean - LP-53 (SPAdes) (version 2) | ecosystem: Environmental > Aquatic > Marine > Oceanic | place: Pacific Ocean | collected 2010-02-08
TATTATCAGATTGAAAATTCATTCCTGGTATAATAGGATCACCTAGTATACGATCACTAACTCCCCCGTGTGGGTATTTAGAAATCATACCTCCATAAGCAGCTTGCGAATTTCTAATAGCTTCTTCAGTAGGCGCACCTGGATCTCCTTTTTTTCTCATAGTTTCTCCACGTTTTCTTTTAGCATGTATGTTTGCCCATAGTCCGCCACCTTTATATTTATTTATTTTTTTCATTTTTCCTCCGTATTTAGCCATGTTAGGTACTTGATCTTCCATAGCAACTTCGTTCATAAATTGTATTGTATTTTCACCTATATCTTTATATTTAGTGGGTACATAATCCATCCAATCTTCAGATTGTATACCTTCTCTAAACTCATACGTATCTCTTAAGTGTTTATCTGACGCTCGTTTATCTTTACCTTTAGTTTGAAAATACCCTTCCTCTATATTTCTGAGAGCATCCGTAACTATTCTCTTATCTTTACCAAAACTAGTTCCTGTTTGTTCTTTATATCCTTTAAGAATAAAATCTGCTATATTTTGTCCTTGGCCTTTTAAGAATTTATTTCTTTGGTGTTTCTTTTTAAATTGATGCCATTTAGGTTCGCCATATTGTCCACCTAATTCTTCAGGTATATTTCTATTTATATTAATGTTATAATTATCATACTTGCTATATGGAACATTATATTTATCTAGCATCTCTTTATTAACACTTGACATTCTTTCAAATGCGTTTGCTAATTCTGGATTTGATTCTACCTCTCTATTCCAATATGTTTTAAATCCTGTTCTGTCCTCTGGGTTTAAATGGCTTTGTATATACCTTGGTATATCTAGTACTTCTTCACCTCCCCATCTGTCTCTTAAATCTTTAGCACTAAACCCTTTATTAAATAAACTTCTAAAATTCTTTCTGCTTCCTTGCACTAAATCCCTTGTATCTCTATTGTCCTGTGCCCACTCTCTTCTCTTATCATACATACCAAAGCCAGGTGCGTCATAAGGATTAGCTAGATAATTCAGTCCATGAACCTCAGCATCAGTGGGGTCTCCAGGCATAAACTCTTCAGGAATTATAGGATTACGCTTACTACCTCCTAATATTTTTTGAAATCTATCGTATCGTTTTTGGTCATCTTTTTCGTAGCGCTTAGCCATCATACCAACCCGCTCCCTAGGTACTTCCTCACCTCCTGGTAATAATTTTCCCTTTTCATCTCTTAAAGGGACCATAATATCGTCAAAAGATCCTTCTGTTCCTTTAGTAGAACTATCTAAATTTAGATTTCGCATGTAATCAGAAAAAGAGTTTAATCCTAATCCTGTAAACTGATTTCCCATGAAATTATATCCCATGTCCTTCCCATATCCTTGCTCTAGTAAGCTCCGTAAATTTCCTTGATCAAATTCAGACTTCATAGGATTCCAGATACCCTGTCGTTGCATACTATCTTCCCACTGAGCCTTATAAGAGCTAATCTCGTGAGGACTTCTAAAGTAAGCAGATTTATCTGATCCCCACTCTGTTCCATCATCTCGCATTTCTGTTTTATAATGCCCTTGTGTCCAAGGCTTATTAAAAAAGCTTTGATGATAAGCAGCAGATTCATCTTGTAAAGGATTATTTCTAGAACTTGAAAAAGGAGAGTTTGTTAATGCATTATATCTATGCCCCACTTCATGGATAGCTACCGATGGGTGACGATCTGGATTCCAACTAGGATTCATTGCTATTTGCCCTGCATCAGGCTGCAGTTGATCACCTGTAAATGGATTAGATTTAAAAGAATCCGTCATATACCCCCCTACTGTTGGATCCCAGGTATTAGTACCAGTATATCCTTCAGCATTATCTGCTTCGCTTATTGGTTGAAAAAGATCTGCTTGGTTTCCTCCAATATTAAGTTGATTTAATCCACCAGAGATTAAATCAGACATACCTTGATCTGAAAGATTTATGCCATGAGCATTAGTATATTCTTTTCTTAATCTATCTTGATAGAAAGGATTGTTAAATCTTTGTGTATGCCAATCTATAGCAGGTTGAAGGTTGTAGGTTTGAGCTAATCCTCCTGTTGGTATATCAGTTTCTCCCCCGTTCTGATATTTAGTAACTTGTCCTCCGTATTTTAAATCTCTACCTTCTCTATAAGTCTCTAAATATTTTTCAGGTGTTTTATTTGGTGCCTCTGCGTCTTCTCCATATATTTTTGGAAACACATCAGCTAAAGATCTACCATCTCTTAATACGTATCCAAAGTACTCTCTTGTACCTTGTCTACCTAATAAGTTAGAAAGTGCAGAAATCTCATCATTTGTATAATTAAATGAAATTCCTTTATCTTCTAAAACTTTTTTGTACTCTACTCTTAAGTCATCAGCATTTCTACCTAATCCAGGTACACCAGGTATCTTACCAAAATACCTATCTTCAAATAATCTATTTTGTAATGTAGTATCAGAGGCAAAAGATTGTCTATCTACATCTTGTAGATAAGGCATGTACTGTAATTCTTCTGCACCGTATAATTGGCCATATAAACCTGTAGCACTACTCTTTGGATTTATCATTTGTGTTCCATCAGAGCTTTCTACATATCTCAATCCTTTCTTAACCTTAGCTAGATTAGGATCGTGAGGACCTCCGTGAGTATACTTTTTTTTCTTATATTTTTTATTAGCCATAATTTCGCAATATACTATTTTTTATTATCTATTAGAAATTCTAAAGAAGGTTTTTACATAGTGTAATACAAACTTACTTGCATTGCTACTTACTAGTTTAACTTTCATATAAGTATCTCTAAACCTAGAGTGATTATTACTTGTTCTAGGTACAGGCATTTTAGTCATCCTTTCTTTTACAACTGCTTCTGATAAGTCATCTACTTTAGAATCTATATTATTAGAAAAAGTACCGCTTTGGAATTTATTATCATTTGATTCTGTATACCATTCTAGATTGTCAAATACTTTAACATTTAAAGGGTGCTTGTTTACTGTAAATTCTATAGAACTTTCATATTCTTCTCCAAACCAATTATAAGCATCGCTTATATTATGCTCGTATATCTCAGAAGAGTCAGAGTCTACTGAAAATAATCTATCAAAAGTATTTATATATAAAGGTGTGCCATAGGTATAGAAAGATGTGAATTTATTTATATGCTCACTAAACACTAAAGTTGTATCGTCGATAGAAAATAAAACCTCATCATTAATAACATCATTACCTGTAACTAATACTGAGTCATGTTTTATATTATCAAAACTCCAAGACTTCATTCCGTGTGTATCTGATATACTATCTAAACCATTAGCTCTAAAAGCGTGTATCTTTTTAGTTTTCTTATCTACCCAATAGATACCTTTAGTGGTGTTAATAATACTTCTTTGATCTTGAGAACCTACAGTAGTTGATATGTATTTAAAGGTTTGTATAACATCTCCAGTACCTAATACTATTGAAGTACCATCATTGTCTACTACTGTAGATACAGGACTAATAGAAAGCCCTCCAAAACCTCGCTCTTGTAAGAAGAACATATTATCTTGGTGTACTATTAATTTAGTTATTCCACCATATCCTCCTTCTACATCTTTATAGTTTTCTAATTTAAATTGTCTCCACCCATCTGCTGTTGCTCCATTTATTTTAACATTTGAATATAGAACTCTAGAGTCGTATTCAAAAGTCTCTTTAAAGTTTAAAGGTTTAGGTATAAATACTTCTGTAGTATTTTGAGAAGAATAACAGTTTTCTAGCTCAAAAGTATTTAAAAGTGTTTCTGATTCTGATGCCCAATCTTTTTTATTAGCAAAGTGCCATCCTCCTCTAAGAGCAGTATTAACAGAAGATTCTACAGGAAAAGCAAAATTAGTAGATTCTCTTTTATTTCCTGCGCTTATACCAGAATCTAAATCTACATCATGTCTTCTAACTTTTTCAAGATCGTATAATACTACATAAGTATCTCCTCCCCAAACTTCATGTTCTCCATAAGCACCTAATGCGCTATCTCCTGCAATATTTATAAAAGGTCCTGCAGGAATATAAGTATTATTTTTTCGAGCTAAAGCATCATTACCTCCATATTGCGCAGGTAACTCTCTCTTTATAGATGTAAGTAATTTTCCTGTATTAGAAAAACCTAGCAAATAAGTAAACCATTTTTTCCAGTCTATACCTTCTCCAAAATCTGTAGGATCGTCAGGGTTCTCTCCATTAACTGCTCCAAATAAAGTTTCTTCCCCTATACCTACATACCATATATCTGAAGAGTTTTGTTGAGCTGTATCACTATCATGAGTAACTGCTTTATTTCTAATCCCAGCATATTGTAAAGGAGAATCATCGCCCCATATTTCTGCTCCGTAAAAGTCTGTATTTAGAAATTCAGAAACTCCAGGAATATTTAGTACTAATCCATTTTCTCCTCTTTCTAGTCTTGTTGTATATTCTAAAGAGTAAGTAGAAAATAAATCTTCTTTTGAATGAGCTAATTTATGGGCTCCGTACACCATAGCTTGACCAGGATCATTTGCTCCTGCAGAATCTGTAAAAGATTCTACACGCTTTCCAGTTACTCCTCCTAAAACTTTTAAATAAGAACATCCAGCACTTGCTGAAGGGTAACTTTTTAAGAAAGGCCACTCAGGAGAATCTATTGTAAATATAAAGTTATTATGTATACCATTTGTTGCATTTCCCTCATTTGCTGTTTGATAATAAGTTGTATACTGAGGATACTCTCCTGTATTAATATGTCGACTAGAATAAGAATGAAATATTTCTCCTCCTTTAAGATAAGTGTTTAAATAATTAAGTATACCTGATCCTAATACTGTTTTATGTTCATCAGTTCTTTCTACTCTAACTATTCTATACCCACTAATTTTATCTTTTAGTTCTTCAGGAATATTAACATTAAATTGAATTCCTAATATACGTAAAGTAGAAGCAGCTAAAGTGTTAAACTGATAATCAGTGTGCTGATAAGAGCTTTGTACTTCAGAATACAATTCCAAATCTACTCCGTCAGGATAATACGATTCCATATTATCGTAAGCATCTTCAGTTTCATCTTCAAAATTATAATTAGTACCACTGCCTGTACTACTAGTTTGAGATAATGTAAAATTATATATACCTCCATTATAAGCACCTTCATGATCGTAATCATGATAGTCAGGAAATCTAATATCTCCAATCCAATTTACAAATCCTGGATTACCTTGTAAGTCATATAGTACAATACCAAATCTATATATCTCATCTCTATGATACCCAACAAATTCTGTTGCATTTATAGGAGATTTATAATCTCCTCTCACTGAATCTCCATCTTCACACCCAGGACCACCTTTAAAAGAAGATGTTACAAAAGGAGCTTGATCAGGAATATCTATATTAGTATTTCCATCTAATTTTCTTTTAATAAACTTATATGAAATATTGGGACCTTGCCCTCCTAAAGTTATTCCATTTTTCCAAAATTTATATTGATATTCTATAGGAGCTTGTTCTTCTCCATAATTATTGTAAGGATTTATAGCATCGTCCTCTGTACTATCAATATCATCAACATAAGTTTCATAAAGTGATTCATCAGATGTATCTAGCTCAAGACTTTCAATAGGATACTGTATACCATCTGTTCTTCTATATCTATACGCTCTTGCATTAAACTCTAAGTCAAAAGGAGAGTAAGATACTCCTCCCATAAACAATCTATTATCTTTATGAGATAAAGTTTTAACTTTAGAAGGTATATTAGTAAGTTCTGTAACTTCTTCTACAAGAAGAGGAGCTCCAAAATTATTAGTGTGTCTAATAATTACTTCTTCTCCTGTTAACTTAACTTCTTCTACACTATAAACTTCATTTATACTATTAGCTGCCGTTCTATGTAAAGCTACTAGCTCTATAAAATCATAATCTAAATCTAAATTAGATAATTTAACAGACACTGCTTTATCTGTTTGCTCTCCTGGTATAGTATTACTGTATTCTGTTTGGTTTTCAGGATCTTCTATGTACTCCCAATATTTAAAACCTCTAACAATATGTACAAAATTACTTAAAGGAGAAAATCTAGTAACTGCTCCTTCTTCAGTTTTTAATCTATAAGCATACTGATACATTCCTGCAGGTAATTCTCCAGAGCCATTTACTTCTATTATTCTAGGAGCTCCAAAATTAACAGGAGGGTTTAAAGAAAGTTCTTCTACAGGAATTTCACTTAACCCTTCAGCTTTAATATTTAAAGTTCTAACAGGATTTAAGTTATCTGTCCAATATATTCTTTGTATATCTTCAGACTCATATCTACCTACAGCTTCTATAGGAAAAGAAGGATTAAAATTTAGATCTATTTCTGAATATATTTCTACTGCTTGTAAAGTATCTAAAGTAGTATCAATAGTATGTATAGATCCTACGTTAGATGTAGTAGAAAAAACTATAATAGTATTTCTAATAGTTGTATATCCTATTATATGATCAACAGGATCCAAAGGAATAGAAGTATCATCAGAGAAAGTTGAGTCTCCTGGCACAGATACAGTTAATACTTGAGTATTACCTTTTACATTAATAGCTACTCCAGAACTTCCATCAGAAGAACCATCTGATATAATTCTAATATTTTCAGCATCTATATAAGAACCTTCTTGAGGTATAGTAGCCCCAAGGTCTTTCATCATACCTTTATTAAAGGAATTTATATGTTGATCTCTCATTATCTATTAAAATTTCTTCTTACTTCAGGTGAACCTAGTGACTTAAAAAATGTTTCATGAGCGTTTACTTTAGGTAGTAAGCGCATAGTTTGATTTTTAATAGCTTCTAATTGATCGATGTTTGGCATTTTAGCTTTATTACCTGCTTGCCCTACATACCACATCCACTCTTGTTGAGAATGTTCAAACACTGCTTGTTGTAATGTACCTCTTCTCCAAGCTATATAATCTACTTTCATTGTAAGGTATTTCTTTACAGCTAATTGGTAACTTGTATCTTCAGGGATAAGAGGCAGGCCTTCTTCATCTGTAGGAATAGCTAAGTAAGCCATACATACTTTACCTTCCTTCACTGATAGCGTAATATTGTTATTGTTTAGATCAAATGTAATCGGGTTAAACTCAGAGTCTATTGCTCCTGTCATATCAAATGACATTATACCACCTTCAGTATTAGAGAGAGAATCATTTCTTTGCTCATAGCTAGAGGCCCCATCATCATTAGTAACCTTAACTAGTTCTCCCCAGTTTTGTTCTTGTACATGAGCAGCTAGATTTGTAAATCCTTCTATACCACAACAGTCTCCATCAAGTAAATGATGGAATGTATTTCCAGAATACTCTGCAGGCATACCATTTACAGCCACCTGTTCTAAACTATGAAAGTCACAAGGTAATTGTGCTCTATAATTCTTTATATCTAGATTAGGATTTTCTTTATGTCCTGTTACTTTTCTTATATATTGTCTAGGATGCCCTATTAAATTAAGAGCTTCCTCTGTCCACATCATTATATCAACCCAAGGAAGTTCAAACTGATAACCGTTATCAGCATATACTTGTTCCATTATTGAATTTAGTGATATATATTTTCCGTTTAGTGCCATGTTATGCTATTTTAACTATTCCTCTGTCGTTATACAATTTACCTGAAGCTAAACCCCTACTACTAGTAGGTAGACTGCTTCCGCTTAAATCTGTTATTGTAGGTGTGCTACCATCAGCTCCATCGCTACCATTTGAGCCTGCTGCGCCCGTCGCTCCTCTTGCACCAGCAGAACCTGTATTCCCAGTATCCCCTTTTACACCAGCTGGACCTTGAGGGCCTTGTGCGCCATCTCCAACCTCCGAAGTTATATACCTTCTAAGTTCATCTATGTCTTCTTTAAGAAGCTGAATTTGGTATATCAATGCTGCTTCACCTTCGTAAACCTCTAAGCTTGTGTGTTTATTATTATCGTATTTAGCTTTTAAATTAGCTAAATCACTTCCTGTTTTGCTGTGTAAATCTCCAGACTTTCTACTTGCTAGTGCCATAAGTTAAGCTTTTGCTATCGTTAATTTACCTCCGTAAACTTCTTCTCCAGATGCTTGTGATAATTGAATTAAAATATAATTAGTAGCGTCAGCCGTAACATCTGTTATATTTATTTGTGTACCAATATTACCAGTACCTTTACTTGTTACCGTCTTACTGTTAACATCAGCTTCGTAAACAGTAATAGCAGATGTTGCGCTACCATATACATCAACGTGAGTTGCTTTAAACCCCACAGGTATTTGTACAGAAGCAAACATCTTTGCAGTACTATGAGACTCTAACCACCTATCACTACCTGTATCATCAATCATAATAGGTCTACCTGCATCATCAGGTATAAAATCACTTGGTAGTATCTTTACATACGTTATCCCAGGCAACACGTTACCAGTAACATCTAAATCTCCCCCGACTTCTAAGCCCGCTCCTAATTTAACATTACCCGCAGCAACATTAAGAGCGTAAGCATTAGTGATGGTTTGATTAGTAGAAGCTACAGGAGCACCCTTTATATATACAGTAGAGGCAGTAGTAGTAGTTACTGAAGCGTTACTAGCCATTATTCTAGGGTTCTCAATATTTACGTGATTAAACGCAGTCGCTGTTCCAGAAGCAGAGGTATTGTTATCTGTTATGTCAGATGAATCAACATGTATCGCTGCACCATCGCCAGGTGTTGTACTACGATCTCCATCGTATATTATACCAGATGCAAAAGTTTTTGGGCCAATGAATGTTTGAACACCACTTAAATGTGCTGTGTCAGAATCTAAGTAGTTACTAGCGATAGCAGTACCTTGCCAAACACCTGTCCCAATAGTCCCGACAGTACTTATAGCTAAACCATTTATATCTGATTTAGTCTGGTCAGCAGTAGCCCCTGTCTCTATACCATCAAGCTTATCGTGATGTGCAATAGACATAAGACCTTCAGCAGAGCCTGTAGCTTCTGAATATGTTGTATTTGTATAGTTAGTAGCGTGTATAGTACCAGCACTAGCTCCCGTCCAATCGATGTGCTCGTTAGCAACAAAGTTAGCTAATGAATCGTGATCGATAGTTCCTTGTGTAGCAACTTGAACTACACCACTGCTATTAACAAACGATGTTGAACCTGTAGTTAGTCCACCATCTATTTGTAAATTACCTTCTTTACTAATTACTGCAACTACTGCAGGGGTAGGAATAGTAGATGCTGTACCGCTAGTACCATTAGAAATAAATTGAATATCTCCACCTCCGCCACTTCCTTTACCGTAGCCTGCATAAATTTTTACAGAACCCCCAGCAGTATTATCTCCTCCAGCAGATCCTGCAATTACCTTAAAATCACCTCCTGCACCGTCAGTATGATCATTTCTCTCAATAGTTACATCACCATTGTCGTCATTCCCAATTGAAAGTGTTTCTCCCGTATATGTAAGATTGCTTTCTGCTTGTATAGCGCTTGTACCATTACCTGTAAGTATTGCATTACTTGTAAATGTAGAAGCACCTGTACCACCACCTGCTACACTTGTTGTAGCTACAGTTCCTGTTAAATTAGGAAGAGTTAAAGTTTTATTAGAACTTGTAGCATCTTCAGCTGTAAGTATAGTAAACACTTCATCTACAGTTGAACCTTGAAACTTTATCGTACTCCCTCCTATTTTTAAATCTTTTGAAATTAATACATCTCCAGCCCCTAAAGAAGACACATACAAATCTCCTGAACGGTCATATATCTCGGTAATAGCTATTCCACCAATGCTTGCAGTTGTATAAAATACTCCATTAGAGTCTGCTTGTATAATATTATAATTTGCAACATCTGAACTTGTTAAAGTTTTAGATGTCATTCCTTCTACTTTAACAGGATCAGTTTTATCCTTCACATGTAACTTATGTGTAGGAACTTTTACTCCGATACCCACTCTAAATAGAGTAAACATATCGGAGGACCTAAGCTTAACTTGCTTCCAGAATGATATTATCTTATCTTTTACTGCCATACTTAATAGCCTCCACCGCTTGAACTTCCGCTACTTGATCTAGGTGTAGAAGTTGTTCTATTTGTAGTAGTAGTTGTTCTTCTAGTAGGCGTTCGTCTTGCACTTTGCCTAGGAGTAGAAACTGTTGTAGGCGCTAGAGATTCATGAGACTCTTTAAGTTCTATAAATACATATAAAGCTGATCTTTCTCCATTAGCTGTCGTATGTTCTTTATATCCTGATGCAGGATTTTTCATTAAATAAAATCCTCCTTGTTTTTTAATCATGAAATGTGTTCCTTTCGGAGCATATAATTTTGTTTTTGCCATAATCACATAAAATAATCTAGTTCACGTTCTTTATCTTTTAATATACTAGCTAATCGTCTAGTATTTGTTCTAGTAGGAATAAAAGAATATGCTGTAATATTTTTTACAATTCCTTTAGTCCAATAGAACCTGTACTTATATCCTCCTGTGTGATCGTTTAGATGATAGATTCGCTTACCAAGTTTTTTACTGGCAGCCCAATCAATTTTTAATTTATTCTTATCATCATATTTCATTTTAGATTTCTTAACTCTAATAGTCCCTAGCCTATAAGGTAACCTCATCTCTTCAGAACTTATTAAGATTTCATCTATAAATAATTTATTAAATTCGTCGCATATTTTTCTATAAGTTTTTTTATCTACTTGTAATTCTTCTATTGTATTTTCTTTATAATACTTGTACGTCTCGTCAGAGCCGTGATCTTTTTTATACTCTCCTAATCCACGCTTACCATTTTCAAACATTATTTCTGTTGATTAGGTTGTAAATCAGATTTAGCATTATTAGAGATGTCTGTAGGCATTTGAATCATAGGCTGCAGATTCTGAGCTAACATACCTTGTTTAATTAAATCTAACATAGATGTAGAAAGAGGATATTCTTCCGTTTCTGCATCGTATGAAGAAGAGCCATCATCTTTCTTATAAGATTCTATATCTCTAGGGTTTTGCCAAACTCCTTCTACTTTTATCTTCTCTAGCATCTCAGCTTCAGGCCCTGTAATATATACAAAGCTGTCTAATAAAAAGGCAAAAGTCATACGCTTCGTATAACGATTGTTCCCTGCCCAAGGAGCCCTATTAAAAGGAATCATATGAAAGTTAGTAGAAAGTATTCCTGTAGGCCCTACAGCAGTGATTAAATCCTGATGGGCAGTCTCAATAGCATTAGGTACTTTTTCTTTAGAACGTACAATCATAATATCATTAGATAAACCACAAGTAGTTCCAGAAACAGGTTCTACCTCTAAGCAGTGTATCATCTGTTTAATATTATCAGAAATACTACGACGTTTATTTACATCTTGACGTATAAACTGCGCTCTTAAACTGTTAACTTGAAATTCTATTTGACGATCTGAAATCATGTCATCATCAGATTGTATTCCTCCTCTGATGATGTTTTTCAAATCATATACTATTTCTTTTATTGTCGCCATTCTAATTTAAATTTACTTGTAAATATCCTTCACATCCTTTTTCTTTATTCCATATATAAGCTTGAGCCTCTCTAGGAGAGCTATACCCCATTGTTTTATGCCAAGCATCGTTAGTACAAATGCTAGGTAGAAATCTTACTTTAACTCCTTGGTAGGTATTAACGATTTCTCTATGCTGATGCCCACAATGAACTTCTCTGTTCGGGCATTGCGCAAACATGAGTGGCTGTTCTGTCGCCATAAGAAGAGGCATGTTCGCAGGCTTCTCCTTATCTCCATGTGTGAACATAAGCATATTCTTTCCGTAGCGGTAATACTTTCTTGAGTCATAACTATTATCTACTGTCACTGAGCTATAATCTTTATACCAAGATGCTATTACTTCTCCTATATAAAACATACGTTCGAAATCGTGGTTACCTTGAACTACAATAACATCTACTGGTGCAAATGCTGATAAGTAATCAATAGCAATAACTAACAACTTCCAATAACCTCTAAAAGTTTCTTGCCACTCTTCAGCGTCATGCTGTGGAGTACCTTTAGTGGTGGCTCTACTATATCCTTCAGAGTTTAATCCGTCATTACCAATTGGTAAAATGAATTTCTCTATATTTAAACCTTCAGCTTTTCTATGTAACTCCTTAATAGTATTTAAGAAATCTAGATTAGCTTGTTCTTGAGACATAGTACCTATCTTACCATAATGAAAATCAGGTAAAGATATTTCGTAAGCTACAGGAGATCCCTTCTTAAAATTGTAGATTGGATCTACAACCTGTGGGATATACTGTTTCATTTCTTCAAAGAACTTTTCTTTAAACTCAGTAAGATCTTTATTGTCTTCTTTTGTTACAATAGAAAATCTATATTCTCCTGAGCCTGATTGCCAGTGCTTTACTGACTGCACATCTTTTTTATCTATTCCTCTTTCTTTAAGATGTAAATCGAGTTCAGGGATATTAGGAACTATTGCTTCTCCTACATTATCTGTTGTAGTTGTATTAGAAGTGGTTTCTATCCATTGATAACCACCTGCATAGTTCCTTGCTCCTTTAAGAACCTTTCTGATATTACTATCATCTATTCCTAAAGCTGTTGCCGCTTCATTAGCGTTTGAGAATTCATCTACAAGATTTCCTTCTCGATCATACTGTTGTATCATTTTTTTCTAATTTTTTCTATACTTCTACCAGCAAAATAAGCACCGTAAACGGTAATTAATAGTGTTTGGTATATAGGAATGTAGGCAGGAGATATAACAAATTCTCCTAAATTCCCATCAAATATAGAAATAATTATGAACATAGCTGTTAAAAAGATGCAAATCAGCGGTCTAATGTTCTTACTAAGCCAATTATCAGACTTCATATCGGCTTCCCATCGCCTTGTAACTTGTTCTTGAGCCTGAGATTCAGCTTGCATAAGAACTTCTTTTATCTTACGCTGAGCTTCTAACTTCTCTTCTTTAGATGTAGTTAGATTATCTAGCACATCGCCAACTTGTTTTACAACTCCTCCACCTAATATGTCTAATAGTTTACTCATATACTAGGCTTTATGTCTGCGTATCTATACTTAGTATCACCGTCCTCATCTTTATACGCTTCTAGAACCTGCTTTCTGTTATCTTTCTTTTTTAAAGATATATGTATCCAGGTGAAGTCAAACTCATTAATCATTTGGTCAAACTCTAATCCTGAGTCTAACACCCATTCATAGATAGCTTTGTTGTTTATTTTTCCTTCTGACCAGAATTGCAAATCAAGCGCTTCACCTTTACAATGTTGTGATTTATTACTTCCACCAATCGCACGATTTAACTCTTTAGAACGGTAACCACTACTAATCCTGATAGGACCAAGAGCGTCACGCATAGGCTGTATAAGATTTGTAATAATCCTTTGCAACCCTTCCATATGTTTCTTTTCTGGCTCATTACTTATGCCTAATCTTCTTGCTGTATTACTTCGAGTTATTTCTGATAATACAAAATTTTTACTTAATCTCATAGTTTAATTTTAAAATGCTTCCATTACTATTTCGTCTATAGAATTTTGCACCTCTTTAAGAGTGGCTTCCATAGTCATCATAATGTTTGCTTGAAATCTTTTTACTTCTTCTCCATTATTAAAAACAACTAAAGTTGGAACAACAACTATTTTGTACTCACTTGCCCATCTAGAGTCTGCTGTTATATCTACTCTTTCTGTCTCACAATCAGTTAGCTTTGGTAACCAAACCACTTCATTAGTTTTATTAAAGCTAGCGTTAAACTCTACCACTACTAAACCATCAGGAAAATCTTGTGCAACTCCTATAAAAGGAATTAATAATAATAATAATAATTTTTTCATATCGCTATTCTTATAGTTATTATACCTAATGTAGATCCTACAGTATTTGCAAGCATGTCATTCCAATCAAGATCGCCATGTTTTCTGTCATATATTTCTTTGCCTGCACCAATAATCATTGAAACTGCTAATCCAGATACTAAAGAACATTTTTTATTTTTTGTTTTATCATATACTATAGCAGAAACCGTAGAACTTATTACATAACTACCTCCCATGTGTAGTAGTTTGTCGTTTTGTAATATTTGAGCTCTTACAGTTAAATTTAAAAGTAGTACAATCCAAAACAATTTTATCATTAGCGCAATTTATCAATCTTATCTTCCATTCTTAACATCTGTGTTTTAATCTCTGTTACGTCTTCTTGAGTAGACATAATTGTTTGTCGAATAAGTTGGTCTTTCATATCATACTCCATACGAGTAATCTCAGGGTCTAAAGGGAGAGGCAGCTTTTTAGCTTCTGCTATATCTCCTTGCAATACAAACCAGCCACTAATAACAGCTGCCATAATAACGGCAATACCTGCTAAAGTTTTTATACTTATTTGTACTGCTGTATCTTCGTTTAATTCTTTTGCCATAATTAAAATATTACATAATTAATTCCTACACTAAAGTTGTGCCATTTACGATTCCAATACTTATTATATTTACCTTCTACAAATACACCTAAACTTTTATTAAATCTATATCCATATATAAGTCCTGCAGAATAATCTAACCACTGCCCATTGTTGAACTTATAGTAAGAGTATTCATTGTTTGTATTTATGTGATAAGGCATTAAGTTACCCCAGCTGTGAAACCAGAAATCTTTTGTAAAATGGTAGTAGTCAAATCCAACTACTGCAGAGTACTCTACTATACTAGATAATTTATTTCTTTCAGCTTCTACATATTCATCTATTACTTCAGGGATAACAACTTCTTCCCACACTTCTTGACTAGTTGCAACTACTTCTCCATTGGGTGCTAAATATTGTCCATCTAGTGTTATATCGTATCCCTCTTGAAGTGCCAAGTATGTATAGTGTAATGTCCCATTGTCCAGCACCCAATCTGCCAGGGGGTCAAAACCGTATGGTTCTGCAAGACGTTGAACAGCTCCTACATTAAAAGATAACTTACCTTCTTTTATTTGTAATCTAAATCTTTCAGATGCCTCAAAGTATTTTATATCAGCGAAACCATCTTCTAAGTACTCTACTTTACTAACCCACTTATCTGCAACGTATCTTATAAAGTGATGCTGGTTTGTGTAGTTAATACCTAAGCGTCTTACAAAATCAGCTTCAAATAAATATTCGAAACCATCAACTCTACCGATTGTCGCGGCATCAGAATAAGAATTTTCTGTACCATTATAAAAAGTGTTGGCTCTATTTTCATATCCAAATCTTTTTATTTTTCTAATACCAATAGAAAACGCATAATCAAATGGAGTTTTAATTATATCTTCTTCTAATGTACCTGATGTTACAGACCATATCTGATCATCAGATAATGATGTTCCACCATTAACTGCTGCATAAAATGTAGAGTACTTAAATATTTTATTAAGAGCCTGAGCATTCCCTAAAAAAGGAATCAATAATAATATTAGTAATAACTTTTTCATCTCTTTAATACTTTTTTGTTACTAGTCATTCCTTCGTATGTAACACTAAAATTGTATACACCTGCAGGTAACAATCCTACATCTAACTGATTTAATCCTTCTTTAGTTTGAGACTCTTTAACTTGTATTACAAGTTTACCTGTAACATCATACACCTCTATGTTCACAGGACCGTTTGTTAATACGTTTAATACATCCCCCATAGGATTAGGATATATAACTACATCATTACCTCTAAGTAAATCTCTAGTATCTAATGGGCTATCCCAGCTACAACTCCAGTAAAGTTGTTGACATTTCTCATCCCAATCATTATTACAACAGTAAGGGTCTACCATAATTACCCAAGCATAGCACGTATCATTTAACCAATAAGGATCTCCTGGCTCCCCAACACAACCAGCATCATATAAACACTCAGCTTCTGTATTTGCAAATATGTCATAGTTAAATGCTGTTACGTCCATACACCCTTCGATTATCTCAAGACAATCTCCTTCTGTGTTAGCTATAGGATCGTAATTAAATGCTGTAGAATCCATACATCCAAATACAACTGGTATACAACTGAAATCTTCCGTATTAGCTTCTTCATTATAATTGAAAGCTTCTGGATCTGTACAACCAAGAACTGTCGTGAAACAAGCTCCCTCTAGTTCTACATTAGCTATAGGATCATAGTTATCTGCAAGAGGATCCATGCAGCCAAAATAAAGACAACTTTCGTCAGCACTATTAGCTAAAAAGTTATAATTCCAAGCTGAATCATCCATGCAACCATAGACTACAGCTTCACAACTTCCATCATCTACATTAGCGATAGAGTCGTAGTTAAATGCAAAGGGCGAGGTACAACCTTCTACAATCTCTATGCAGCTATCATCAGAGGTATTAGCTTCAGGATTGTAATTTAGTGATTGTTCATCCAAACACCCGTATACTGTAGGAACACAATAATCACCACAAAAAGGTAGAGCACTATATACATTCCAAAAAGGCGGCTCGTAAGGCTGTAAAGCTCCAGCTCCGTTATCTGCAAATGGATAGGCACCACCCTGTAAGGTGATAATATCATGTGAGTTTATTAATGTAAATGAGTTATGCATAGTCTGGAAAGCGACTTCTGCAGGAGGAGTTTGTGGACTAGCTATTTCAAAGTAATATACTTTAACAGCTTTATCTGTCTCTAATACTATATCAAATTCTTGAGAGTATTCTCCAGGGCCCATAGTATATGTACCTAGAATACTATCTTCTTGTACTACACCTATGTAGCAATCACCCCAACCGTCACCACCGTCATCTTCTATAATAAGAGTGTAGTTACATGTAGGTATGATTTCATTTAGTGTAGCTTGTGGGTTGTAGTTAAATGCATCTGGATTTACACATCCTAATGTATGAAGTGTTTCACAGCTACCATCATCAAGGTTAGCTTGGAAGTCAAACTCTACGTAAGTATTATTAGTGCATCCTTCTATAGCAGGTATGTCACACTGCTGTATCCACATTGGGCCTGAGTAAGTTGCTCCGCCAAAGTTAGGTTCAGACAAAGCCCATAAAGTATCTAAACTCCCACAAGGTTGCAAATCTCCAAGTACTACTATATTGCCATCAGAACCTCCGTATAAAGAACCAGCAAGTCCATCTCCGTAAGTATCACTTAGTATTATCTCAACACCAGACTCAGGTATACATACATCGTATATTATAGTTTGATTAGCTTGTGCATACGTATATTCACCAGCTACTACATTGTCAACGGGTTGCCCGTTAGATAAGTCAGTTATTATCCAACCAGTCTCACCTGGAAACTGATCAAGAGTTAGCTGCATAATAATTTTGGTCTCTCCGTCAGAGCAACTCACTCCAACACAGCTGTTATCATCAGCTTCCGCCCAAGGATTAAAGTTAGGAGCTTCTGAGTCTGTACATCCAAATACAGGAAACTCACATGAGCCGTCATCTAAGTTAGCTTCAGGAACATAGTTTAAAGCTAACATATTCATACAACCTAGTACAATCTCTACAGTCTCGCAATCGCCTTCGTCGTAGTTAAACTCTTCACAGTTAAAGTTAATAGCGTTACCATTCCAAGCATAAGCACCATCGTCACACCAACCGTCACCAACCCAGTTGACAACCCCTGATGCATCGGTACCATTACAATCAACAAATAAAGTATCTTGAGCATTTGCTGTTAAACTAAATAATAATAATATATAAAGAAGCTTCCTCATTTTTTAGCAAATTTTTCTGCACCGCTTATACCAAATGAACCAAGAACAACCCATACAAATGAGTTGTAAACGTATTCGTTAATTACTAAATCTGAGCCTACCCAACCTGTCACTAGATCGGCCACCATTATAATGCACATTATAGCAAATGCTATAAAACCAACAATGGCTTTCTCATTCCAATTATTGTCGTTCTTGAATATCTCCATTATCATCTTTATTAAATTTCTTTTTTCTATTATATTTCTTTTTATTTTTCTGAATCTTAGGAGCTGTTGCTTCCCAAATTTCATCTGGTGTTAAGTTCACCCATTTATAATTCTTACTCATATTATCTCCCTCTAGTAAAAGTTAGGAGGTGAGCCCCTCTTGAGACTATATTATTAGTCATGTCTCTAAGAGAAAAAATGTATTTTGTATTACCTGCATCATTTTCCCATTTAATTAAGTCGCTACCTTTTCTATATGTAAGAGTTCCATCTGCTACACTTAAACTTAAAGCAGAGCATGTAACTTTACAGTTACCACTAGTAGATGCTGCGTTAGAATAGAATGTTCCAAACGCTTTTCTATTACGTCCTTGCCGCTTACCTTCTTTCATTTTAGAAGTTCCTCCAGCATGACTATTTCCTAGACGCATCCCCATTACTCTTTGTGTCTACGGTAAAACATTACTAAGCAATCTGTAGCATCAGATTCTATAACAGCATTAGTTATAGGAGCGTATAATATATCTCCTGGAGCTAATTTAACTCCATCTAAAGCATCACCTTCAGCAGTTGTTAAGGTTGTAAAGTGAGCGCCTGTTGTTCCTGTATTATCTACTTTTATAGCTACCCAGTTTCCTGCTACTGTTTGATCTCCTGATATACCATTTACCAAATCAAGCCCATTTAAACCAAAGTCTAAATTTTCTTTACGCTGGTTACCCTTAGCAATTACATTTATTAAATCTCTTAATCTATCCATTTTATTTTATTTAACACGTTTTACAATTACAAAGATCAGCTAACTTCTCTTTGTACATTTCTATTTTAACTGAATTCTTTTCTTTTAAAGATTCTTTGTAAGACTGATACACTGTATATATCTGTAGAGCTTTTGTAGACTCTCTACTATCACATTGTAATGTATCAATATTAAGTAAGGCGTCTTTAACACAATCGTATAAAGCAGCATCTATACATGTACCATTATCTATTCCTGCATTTTCATTATAATTTGCAGCTTCTGAATCAGTACATCCTGGTTCTAACAACTCTAAAGTAAAAGGCTCAAAGTAAGAATCATTGTATAAAGATTTAGTTTTAAGAATTTTACCTTGTTCATCTATAATTCTATATATCAACATATTTTTAGAAATAGCTTTTACACCTAAAACAGTGGTGTCAGATAATTTGAAGTTTTCTACTCTAACTTCTCCGTTACCTATTCCTCCTATAAGATCAACAAGTCTTTCTCCTGTAGTAATATTATATAATATAAATGAAGTCTCATCATAAGAGTCTGTTGGAGATTCCTCAGTTAATATTTCTACAGTGAAATCAGTGAATTCTTTAACATCTTTTTCCACTGATCTAGTACATCCTGTAACACTAATAGTAGTGGCATCACATCCTGCTGTACAATCTGTAGTTCCTAACTTTAATATAGCAGAGCCGTCAGGGATTATTGAAGATCCAAAAGTTTGTGTATCTAATGATCCATAATCAAGCTGCCATAAAATTGTATCATTTTTACTAATAGTAAATTTTCCTTTTAACCATTCGTTATTAGTATTAAATGCTATAGGTACAAACCCAGCACAATCTCCTACACTTCTAATAGTTTGTATTGTTCTTTTAGTGCCAGAAGAAGTTATAACATGTCTTACTTCACTTTCATCTTGAATTATTTTTCCTGCTTTAGTATAAATAATATATTCTACATCTGGAAGAGCGTCTCCTGTATAATCAGTAGTTATAGTATAAGTACCTTGAGTAGTGTCTGTTTCTGTTTCTTCAATTTGTAGAAGATTTAAACATAAACTGTCATCTATTTCCCAAAGCCCTTCATTTGTATCTACTTCATGGAATTCTAAATAATTAGGATCAGAACAATATGGAGTGGGTTCTTCAGGGAAAGAACAGAAATTATCATCGCCATACTCTTGGCATTCTCCTAACTCTGGTGTATAATTAATTGCATCAGAGTTTCCACATACTTGAGCGTAATCGTTCCCATTAAGAAGACAGTCATCCGTGCAAGCACAATTAGCAGCTATCGTATATGTAGTTGTGAGTGGAGGGGTTGTAGCGGTCCCTTCTTGGTTAATAACAACTAAAGGATTTCCTGATGCTATACTTATCATATCAGCAGAAGTTATCTCTGGATACTGTGTATATACAGCTCCATTTTGAGTTTCTCCTTCTGGACAAACATCACATATATAAATATCTGTATTAACTGCATTCTCTTGTGCAGCAAAAAGAGCTGAAAGATCTACTCCTTCAGGTATCTCTGAAATAGTACCATCTGCGTCTAACCTCATAGTTACTTTATACACATGGTAATTAGAGTATGTAGCACTAACAGGTTCAAAGGTCCCGTTTGGATGAATAACAGTGGCAGTTATCTCAGGAGTCCCTTCTACTAATTCTGACTCTAACACCTCTGCACTTCCATCTTCTTTAGATACACTTTGGATATTACTACTCATATACGGACCAAAGAAGTTATTTGCAATATTACTTACAGTGGTATTCAAATCTCCTTCTAATCTAAAATAGAAGTTTACAGTTTTACCTGAAGCAGTTGCAACATCATTACTACTAATACTTTCAGGATTTTGAGTGCTAACACCTGTTATTAAGTCTACACCACCTAGGGTAGGAGTGTAAGAATAAGTTATTTCTGCATTATCAATAGCTCTATCTAATATTAAGATAGGATTACTAGCACTAATTACTTGGCATTTACTAGTAAAAATAGGATTATCTCTAGTTACATTAGTAGTATTACCATCTACTCCTAATTGATATTCAGTTACAATTGTTGGATTATTAGGGCCTACTATATCTCCATAGTGTTGTATCTCTACATCAGAGTGATGAGTTATAACACTAGCCATATTACCACTAGATACTAAAGTTCCTCCATCATCAATTAATGGATAAGCATCTGGATTAATTATGTTATAATATTCACAACAGTCTTCACAGCCTATAGTTGCAGTATTATCGTAATTAAATGCCTCTGCGTCTGTACATCCTGTACAGTCAGAATTATCTCCGTCACATACTCCACATCCGTCTGCCACTAAAGTTCCTGGACAATTTCCACCACAATCTGCAGTAGGAGGAGTACCATCTATAGTATCTGGACAACCGCAATCTTCTCCCTCTTCTGTACCACTAGGTACTTCATCATAAGGGCCATCACAGAAACCACAAGCGTCATTAACTAACCCGTCGCATCCACCAGCACAATCTAACTCTGTAGCTGTACCCGCAAGTACACAAGAATTTACACAAGTGTCAAATACGTAGCCAGTACAGCACCCATCTTCATTTGGCTCTATCTCTCCACTACAAGTACATTTAGTACTACCTTGGTCGTTAGTGTAAAATCCTGTACTTTCAACAAAAGTATATGTTCCTGCTTCTACCCCACAATTATTACAGGCATCCCAAAGTTTAGGGGTTCCATCAGGATTATTAGTACATTCAGCACATATTTCACCTTCTCCAGTTCCTGTAGTATGAGGAATAATAGCCTCTCCATTAAGACAGCCACATCCTAAATCTTCTACTCCACAATCGCAAAATCCATCTGGCAGATCACCACACTCACATTCGTATATAGGCTCTCCATCAGAAGGGTAATAACAGTTATTACAATCATCTAATATTCTTATTTCTCCAGTTAGATTTCCATCTGAATCATAAGAAATACAGTCAAGGTTGCATTCATCTTGAAATCCATCACACCCATCTATTCCTAAAGAATCTTCTATAGTAGTCCATAAAGGATAACCTCCATCTCCGTTTCCAGCGGCTGTCACGGCATTAGGGCACATTAACTGTAATATTTCAGGATTATAGAACCCATCACCATCACCGTCAAAGTAGTGCACTTCTGCTTGATGGTTACATAATAATTCACCATTATCATCATAACATTCTTTACCTGGCTGTAAGATAGACTCTTGATTACAATCGCAGTAAGGTTCACCTTCATTATCAGTGGGTACTCCACAATCACAGAAGGCCGTAGAATCTATAACAGTTCCGTAACAATCACAGCCCTCTTCTACTGGGGTACCTACACAGTCACATACTCCATAAGTATTCAGCAGATATATTTTATCTGAAGGATTAAGTGTACCACTATCATGTCTAGCCCATCTATCACAATCGCAATATGTATTATCTTTGATAATAGTAGTACCAGGATCGTTATCACAATCTGTACAGTTTATATCTCCTTCTGCGACAGCACTTGGGGTTAGACCTTCACTTCCATCACACTCACATCCATTTGTAGGAAAAATACATAACTCACCTAAATGTTCGTCAGGATATAAGTCACTTCCTTCAGGTACTCCAGAATTTTCTACAGCGTTACAAGGCTGTACAAGAACCTGAGAATCGAAGCATCCGTATATTGTACACGCACTATAATCTGGATAGCAAGGGTCTTCAATGCCTTCACATCCTGTAGCTGTATTACCGTTTCCTAAATCAGTTCCTTCAGGGCATACATAACAATCAGTGTCTTGAAAAGCTTCTCCTGTATAACAAGTGCCACAATTAGTTATACCAATATAAGGTATAGCGCCATCGCATCCTCCATCACATCTATTTATTATGTCTGCATCATCAGGTATAAGGCAGCTGTTGTCGTCTATAGTTGCATATTCGTTATAATTACAAGCATTAATATTCATACAGCCAGGTATAGCTACTGTAACATTATCATCAGGTGTAGGGCCTTGCTGTGACATACCTCCAATCTCTCCTTTAATATTATACATTATAGGACCAAACCCTGGCTCTATATTATTATCAGGTGCTATATTAATAGCATAGTATGGGGATATTGAGGTAGGCCCATATATTCTAGATATACTTTCTCCAGAATTTGTTTCTATATATATACGCCCATTAGGAAGAGATATTAAATTTTCAGCTGCTTTAATATCTTGACTACCATCATAAGTGTAAAGCCCAGCATCATCTTGTGCAAAATCTGATGAAAAGCCTTCTAGCGCATCACTAGGAAGTATTTCAACATGAGATAGAGACTGACTATTAGCACCAAAGTACTTAAGACTTAGAGTTTCGTACTTATCTCCAATTAATATAAATGTATTAGAGGCAAGAGCAGGCTCTAAAGCTACTATTTTTTTAGGGTTATTTTTATTATAATTTACACTTGCGGCTTCTACAGATAAGACTTTTGTTAATGCTCTAGTAGTTATATTGTATTCAAATACTGTACTTCCTATAGTAATTCCAGCGTCATCAAGTTCATTCATGTTAAGAATGCTAGATGGAGGTAGTATAGAAAGGGTTAGCATTAGAAATGGGGATTGCCCGTCATGTCTAAACTTTAAAATAGAGTCATCGTAATTGTAAATAAACGATCCCATAGCAGCTCCGAGCTGTCCGAGCAAATCAACTTCATTTAACGTACCTTCTTCAGACTCTGTAAAATCATCTCCAGTAATTTCAAGCTTAGTGTAAGTTATTACCCCTGCATCTTGGGTGGCTACATATATAGTAGTCATATTAGATACTCCTGAATTAACAATACAGCTATCAATATAGCTTTCTGTAGGCATAGTATACAATAAAGTTTCATTGAGAGTTCCAGAAGTTGAATCTAAAGATACAGCTCCGTCAGAATAATGATTATAAAGTAGTTTAAGTTTGTACACACCCTCTTCACCCGCAGTAATATTTTTTGTATATATAATATTATAAAAAAAGCTTTCTGGATAAGAAAAAGACTCAACTGATATTAATTTATTCACTCCGTCAAGAACTTCTCCTTCCCGTACACCTCCTACTAGATAAGTCACTACAATTTGACTATCTATAAGAGACACTCTTGCTAGGATACTTCCTTGTACAGAAAGTAATCTTTCGTGAGAAGCCTCTCCATCTGGCATATTTGGAGCAATAGTATCTACAAGAATTTCACCATCTACTACATTTGCAAGGTCTCCTATATTGTTTATGTCTACAGCTATTTTATTATCTTGATCGTCTACACCTATAATAAATTGTTCTTGATCTCCTATAGGTATACTATCTGTGATTTCTACATCATCTGCTAGATTTAATTGATACTCAATTGAGACGTCATTCCACTGTGCATCCTCGAATCCTTCATCTAAATAATTTAAGAACACTCCATCCTCTGTGCCTTTTTTTAGTAAATCTATTACGGGTTTACCAGGAACAAAGTCTATAACGCCCTCTAGAGACTTGGTAAAAAACTCAGTAAAATATAATAAAACATCCACTGACCATTGTAGATCAGGACTTGGAACCATTATATAGTCACTAGATCCTTTAGAGTAAAAATACAGGAAACCATCTGCTCCGACTTGAACTGAAGATAATTCCCCATCAAATGGATTAGGAATACTTCTAGCATCCTCTAAAATGGAATCTACAGAAGTACCGAGTTTATAAACTACTATATGCCTATCTCCACTTTCTGGATGTTCTACAATAGCATATACAAAATTATCCATCGGAGATATAGCAATATCTATCATTCTAAATCCTCCTTCAGTAAATTCCTCGTCATTATATCCTAACAAGGAATTATCTCCTGCAGGTATATGAAGCTCATGACCATTTGCCACACCAGTAAGTCTACCAGATAAATTATCCATAGTAAGTAGGAGCCAGCCATACTCTACCATAAGAATAGCGTACTTAATTCCTAGTCCTACTCCTGGAATAACACTACTCATAAGTATATCAATTTCATAAGGGTTTTCGTAGGTATAGACAACACCCTCCTCAAGATAATCGCTAGGGTCGGCGTTTACAAAATTATCTTCTACAAAAGTTCTATAGAAAGTACCCCCCTCTCGAAGTCTCTTAGATATAACTAACTTATATCTTCCTTTCAATCTACTTATTCGATCAGAATTAAGTGTACTAGCCTGAAAGGAAGTTCCTATACTTTCTCCACCAGTATAATCCGCATATACTACTGCTAAGTCTCTGAATATTGCGTCAGTTGTATAGTTATCTGGAACAGATTCTCCTGCCAAATATTGAGTATACTCGAAATATGTTAAAGACTTCTCAAAATCACTTGTACCCTCAAAAGATTGTGTGCTCTTCTGCCACTTTCTACTACTTAAATTAATAAGCCCCATAGACTCTGTAGCATTGTCTCCTGTGAAAGAAAAATTACCACTAGTAGCCATAGGGTAGACAATTGCCTTTATATCTGAATTTAAATAAAAATCTTTATCCTGCTCAGCATAGCCTGGGGTAAGAGGTTCTCCCCACATACGAACTTCCTCGTCTTCAGGCACGAAAGGTCCTCTACACACAACATAGCTATCTTGGAAAGGTGATATGTATATATGCTTAACTTCTGGGTAAGATTTAAGCAGAGAAAAAGGGAATTCAGTCTCCGCTGCACCTTCAGGTAGATGTAAAACACTACTAACAAAACTATCTCTTCCAAAAACATGAGAATCAGAAAAGGTATCAGGATCAGTCATATCGAAACTAGTTGCATCGCTTATCCCTCCCGCTGTTCCATATTCATTTATAGGACCAAAATTATAAAAGCCATTAATCCTAGTAGAGGTATCTGCAAGTTTTTCTCCCTTCCCTGAGAAGATGTTTCCCATAGTAGCGATACCGTAACCACCTATATTACCTAAATTCATACCGAAAGCATCTACGCTATTATCACAGTCTATATCTTCATAATCAGAGGGGGTTGAACTTAAGTCAATAAGACTTCCCAGAGAATTAACTCCAAACATAAAAATGTCTAATTTCAAAGATTCTCCCTCCTTACGTACTGATTGCGTATAATAGGATCCTAATGAATTATTGTGACCATATAATTCATTTATGGTAGTAATGTAATTCCCCAGTCTATCTGATACGATTGTTACTCTATTAGTAGTATAGGGCGCGTCAATTCCTAGAAGTCCTGCCGTTAAATTAAGAATCTTATCGCCTTCCAAAGAAAGTACTACAGTGCTATTTGCCTGATATAGTACCAATCCCCCCACAGAACTCAGTAGTTGGGGAGGAGTAGAGTAAGGAGATTCTAAAGGCACAATCCCGTCTTTAGTATACTTATAATAAGCACCATCACCATTTAAAGCAATAATCTGATGAGGGGTATTGCTTGACATTCTAGTAGGTGTGTACCTATTAGAAGAAGTTGATATAACAGTGTCATCTATGTTTATACACGACCCATCATTTGTATTAGCTAGCGGATTATAGTTTGAGGCATTTGAATTTGTACACCCATACACTCTAGCTACAGAAGTAGCTGTACTCCCAAAAATCTTTTTAAAGTGAGGAGTTAAAAGTTTATACTTATGAAGTACTGGTTCTGTTATAAGGCCATTTCTGTCAGGAGAAAGACCATTAGATAAGTGGAAACTTTTATTTAAAGTAATAGAACTCATAGGAGTATCTCCTAACTGATTACTTAATCCTAAAAATTGCCCTACCCCATAAACAGCATATCGTAATACATCATCTACATTAGGAATTAAAGAAGATCCCCATGAAGCAGTTGAGTTGAATATTATATTTTTTGTATCTACTTTAATCTTAGGACCAGAGGTAGAACATTTAAAAATAAGATCTGCAGACTCTACACTAGAAAGCTCAAACTTAACAGTAAGACTTCCTTTAAAGTGTACTTTGTTACTATAGAGATTAGATATAAAGTCTTCCCATTGAAATAAGGAATTCTCAATATCTACTTTAAAATGCTCTAATGACAATGTTCTGGAAGAAATATTTTGTAACGAATCTTCGTCATAAAAATACTTAATAGTTAAAACAGTATTTGTACCAGCTTTAACTGTATTAACAGCCTCTAGTAAAGGGAAAAATATTCCCGAATCGCTTATCTTATAAATCACAGTATATTATTTTAAAGGTTCTAATATCATCGAATAGATGTGAATATCAGAAGTAGCTGTTGCTGCATTAGCAGTTACTCCTAATTTAATTGTAGAGTTCCAATCTAAATCTAAAGCATACGTACCATAAGTATCTGCAGCTATTCCTTCTAAAAGCATATAACCGTAAGCTATTGCATATTTATTTGCTTTTATTACTGTTAATCTTGCTGTAAAGTGATCGCTATTTGGAGCTGTAGTAGTTGCATTAGTAACTGTTGTAGTACCAGCTACATCTATCGCTACAGTTTTTGTATTACCGTTAGCTGCAAAAAATCCACTTGTTTCTATTATAAATCCTTGCCCAACATCAAATTGATTTAAATCAAGAGATGCTGTATACAATGCGAATGCCGTTCCTGTAGCAACAGGCATAACTAACCCTGATTGTATTAATTTTTCAGAGACTTCATCTGGAGCATGTGTATTGTTTTCTATATAATAATTTTTACCATCATTATAAATAGTAACTGCTTGATACTTATTTAATAGTGTTATTTGAGGGTTAGAATCAATAGTAGCTCCTGATGCCTTAATAGTAATATTTTTAAGATCTGCTTGTCCAAACTCATCTTTAATAACTATTTTAAACATGTGAGGATTACTTAAACTACTAACAGTAGGAAGTGTAATAGTACATGATGATCTTCTATTATCTATAGCTAATATACCTCTATCTTCTTCTAGTACTGTATAAGTCGCTCTATCTATCAATGTTCTATTATACATACTGCTCTCTTCAAGAGAGTCTTTAAACTTTTTAGGAGTTAATGCAGTTATATCAGAACTAAAGCTTCTAACTTCTTCATCAGTTGCTATTTTTAGTATCCCTGCTTCATCTTCTGTTGCTAGAACTACATTTGTATTTATGATAGCAAACTGGCTCCCAGCCTCTCCGTGAGTTCCTCCCTCGCTTTCTGACAAACATATAAGTATATCTCCCATCTGAAGATCTGGTCCATTTGTAGCAAAAGTCTTATACTCTTGAACAGCTATAAACATGTCTCCAGCAGATGCTTTAGGATAAGATGCTGCATTTAAGTTTTTAACAGTTTTTACTGCAGCGTCTAATAGTTGGTCTGCATACTCTTTAGTTACCAAATCTTTAGCAGAAAAACTAAATTTACCAGAGTAAGTTAGAGGAGCAGATATTTTAGAGCTACCATCTACTTTAACTCTATGAGCAGCACTATCGTCTACATAATTTTTAGTAGCTGCATCATTAGGGCTTTTAGGATTAGGAATTTTTAAATTCTTAGCTAATGTAGGATTCTCTTTATTTAGAGATCTTTTAAAAACTTCAGCTCTAAGTGCCTTTATTTCAGAAGATAGCTTAGTAGTATTTTTAACTAAAGAATTTGTAAAGTCCTTAACGCTAATAGATTTTGTAGCGTTTCCTTGTACTATAGTTATTAAGTCTGAATTCTTAGGCTTAGACGCTTTAGGTAAATTAGATATTTTCATTTTATATATATATATTATACCTCTAATGGCGCCCCATCTTCAGCAGTTAATGATAAGTTATTTGCAGTCTTTAGGCTTTGTGTAACCTCTCTTTCAAGACCTATATTATAAAGTTCTAGATATTTTTGATCTGAGTATATTAAATCTAATTCTATAGCAATCTTATCTAGTAGTACATCTATTCTAGATAATTCCTCTGAAGTTAAATTTAATGAAGTTGTTACAGAATCTGCTCCTCCAGAAATATAAATAGCAGAAGGATATGTTATAGCATTTGATACTATAATTCTTCCTCCGTTATACCTAGATCCCTTAGAAAAAGTAAGAGTTATAGCTGCATCTGAAGAATTGTAAGTAGACGATATATCAGGGTGAGCATTAATCTGTCCAGAAACTACTGCTGTAGTAGTTCCTTCAGTAGAATATCCTGTATACCCTATCTTTTCTCTTACTCCTAAACTATCTTCTATAAATATATTAACAGCTTTAGGTTCAGTATCTTCAGAAGGGAGTGTAGGAATAATTTGCATCACTACTCTATTAGGTGATCTACCGTCTTTAAATATAGGATCAGGAACTTCTTCTCCTATAAAATCTAACCAAGAAGCAATAGTATTATATAGTGATATTTTTTTTCTAGATTTAGAGTCTGAGCCTAATCTATCTAGGAACTTTAAGGTATATTCCTCAAAAGCATGCCTAGCCTGTAAATATTTTTTATATATAGATGAATGATTAGCTGCCATAGTTATATTATAATTTTACAAATCTACAAATATTTTCAATATTTTTTTGTATTTTAACGAATTTTTTTGCTGTATCCTCTAAAGAGTCTAGAACTTTAACAGCTTTAGATAATTGGTCTTTAGTATACAATCTTTCTCCAGAAAGCTTTAAGCTTCCTGAGAATGCTATTCCTCCACTTCTCACACAATAAACTCCTGAATAAGAGTCGCCTGAAGCAGTAAAGTAAATTCCTCCAGATGTATATAAATTAGCAGTTAGAGTGTACCTAGCATCAGGGCATATTAGTTCATAATGCTCTTCTCCTAGTGCTTGTATCTCTTCTGTTGTAAAAGTTTCTCCTCCTGCGCACCCTACTATTTCTAACTCTCCATATATACATTCTTCAGTATTAATACTGTAATGAAATCCTCCCCCCGCACATCCTACAGGAGCTTGAGGGTAGTCCTCTGAATACATAATGGTACTTATAGTTTCTCCTGGAGGAAACAAATCTAAAATCTCTGGCTCGACTTGGTTACAAGTTAGTATATCAGGATCTATGCATACGTTTATTGTCTCAGTAGGTAATATACAATTATCGTCTCCTGCATACATACAAGATCCGTCATTAAAAACTGCATCTGAATCATAGTTAACTGCTGTAGGATCTATACATCCTTGCGGCTGCGTACTATAATATTCTACATAAGCTGTTATTTCTTCTAAGGTATTTTGCATATCTGGAGAAGTAGCGTAAGAAGATTTTAAATTTGCTTCTCTAGAAAATTCTGTAATTCTACCCCACTTTCCTCTTCCAGAGTCTAGAATAGCTTCTATTCTAAAAATACCTTCAACACTAAACAAAACCCTTTTAACATTCATTGCAGTTGTCTCATGTGTAAAATCACCTTCCTCAGAAAATATTAAACTACTTCTGCCATAGTTCATAGTATTATGCATGAAGTTTACATTAAACTCTCCTACAGATGTGTCTTCACCATATAAAGGATTTGTAGGTGAATTTTCTACGATAACTAAATCCATTGCAAACCTAGAAGGATATACAACCTGCGTAGGAACATCTACTTTGAAAGGGTTATAATAAGTATCTGCTTCGTCTGAGCTCCCTAAAAGAGTTCTAGTTAATAACTCAGAGAATGAAACTTCTCCTGTAGTTATTACTCTAGGAGTATCTGATAATAAATCATCTTTTGTGTAAAAATCTTCTGATTCAGAGTCGAAGTCTAGTCCGAACTCTTCAGGTACTCCTTGGAATGGAGTAAACCCGTAATATCCAAATAAAGGCATATGCCCATTATTTCCTACATTTAAAGAATCAGTTAAATCTATTTTAGGCTTATCAGTATTGTATAAATGGTAGTCTTCTGGGTCGTCTAGAAACTCCGTCTTAAGAGCTAGAAAACTAAAGTAATTTGTATTCCAATAACCAATTGAAGAAAGTACCTCAGCTAAAGTATCTCTACTAAAAGGCTCCCCATCTTTAGTATAATTCTGAGTTGCGTATAAACAAGGACAAAGAGGGTTACCTTCATCGTCAAACTCATCATAAGCTTTATCTGTAGGCCAGTTATCAGGATAGGCAGGATAGTCTTCATCTAGCCAATTAAAATTTATATGCCAAAACTCATCAAGCACATCTGAAGGCGTGCCATCAGGATTAGGCACACAAAAAGGTACTCTAGTTATTGTGTCTAAAGGGTTACCTATATCTGTTACCATACTCATAGAAGTTATGGATGTAATTTCCTGATATGCAACGGTACCTACTTTAGTAATCTCTACTTTATTTGTGAACTGAGAAAGTGGTATAGAATTAGGCTCATCTGACTGTAATGTCACAGGAATAGTAACACTCCCTCCTCCGCCACTGAAAAACTGCTTAACATTTATATCTCTACTGCCATCCGCTTCTATAATTAAATTACGAGTTTCATCAAATGCTAGATTAGTATACCCATGTACATAATTTAAATCTTCCTGGTATAATGTTAGAGTTCCTTCAGTTCCGTGCCACATTAATTCTATATATCCCGCAGCATCATTATATAGAATGCCACCGCCGACAAGATGAACACCGCTTAAATCAATTACATGAGTATTCTCTACTATTTTATTAAATACTAGAGATGCATTTCCTTGAGAATTTAGTTGTGTTGTATCTACACTACCTGACCAGAAGCTAGGTAAATTTAAAAATTGTTCAAATAATTTTCTTCTTAAATCTAGTAGATCCGCTCCTAGAGGATTAGAAATATCTTTTATTTCTTTACTTATTGATCTTGTATCAAGATTTGTTGTAGTTGCAAGTCCTACTTTAGTAGTTATTTGTCCGTTATCTTTAATCTTATTAAAAAATACATCTAAAAAAGTAGCTTCATCGTTAGACATAACATTTAATGACTGTTGCGCAGGGGTAGCATCCTCTTCTAGAGGGAAGTTCATACTAGGAACAGTAATATTTTCCATATCTGTTATAGACCCTCCCTGAAAAGTATGAGACAACCCTAGTGAGTGCCCAAACTCATGTAGTAAAATTTGAGCATACTTATAGGAATCCTCATCAAACCGATCAGCATCATCCATGTAAATATTTCCATTATAAGAGTGGCTTGGAGATGGTCCAAATCCTTTAAAAAGAGAACTCTGGTGAATACCACCTACGGTAGTCCACACATTCATAACAGGTAAAGTATTTCCCCATAACCCAAGTTCCTCAGCAAAATCAGCAAGCGATGCATGGTCTACAGTTCCTGATACATTACCTAAAGGGGAATTATACTCCTCTGTACAGTTACCTTCAGGATGATAACAGTATGCTTCATCACAATTTATTATAGGGCTTTCTACAGACTCTCCGTGTAACGTAATTAAGGTGCAAGGATTTAATTTACTTAAATCGTGTGTAAATATAGCTCCCTGAGTACCGCATTCTATTAACCCTCCTAAATCATTAATATATTTAGTTTGCACGTAGTCGGCATATTCTTGAGTTTCTTCTAATAACTCTTCAGCTTCAGCGGGAGTATTTCCCTCTGCTATTAAGGCATCATACTGTAAGTCTTTAGCTGCTTCTGCAGTAGTATATTCACTCGAAGCTGCAGCTTGAGCATTTTCTATAGAAGTGTTAGTAAAATTAAAACTAGCTATTCCTTCGAGGGTTTGTTCTCCTGAATAATAAGATGAATTTATATTTAAAAACTTAGACACAAATGTACTAGGTAAATGAGTGGCTATCTTAAATCTTATCTTACTCTCTACCCCATGATCTGGATGATCTCTATGAGCCCCTATAGTACCTGAAGGTACATGTGTACCGTCTAGAAAAGAATTTAAGTAGTCTACTACCTCTGCGTAAAACACATCTGTATACGTAGTTTCTGTGTCCGTTGATGGCGTTGAGGGTATAAACTGATGAAAAACTAAAGGTATATATATTAAATCTTCTGGCGCATAAGTTATATATGGGGGAGTTGGAGTTGGAGTTGGAGTAATTCTTGTATTTTTATTTTGATAATAGTCATCTAAACGCTGTTTAGCATCCACAGCTTCACTCCTAAGCATTTCCAAATCTCCGTCAGTAAGAGGTATATTAGTGCTAGGATAAGAATGTAAACACCCTCCTATAATTTCTTCTTCAGTAGTTCTATTGTTATTTTTAAATTTATTACCCATTACTTATAAACTATATGATTACACAATAGCTCTATTTTAGTTTTGATAGAGTTAAATTTAGTAGATTCTTCTGAATAGTTTTTATTACTAGAAGACTTTTTTAAATACACTGCACGAAGATTATCAGGGTAGTCTTCGCAATAAATATCAGAATAAAGAGAATAACTCATATACTCAGAAAAAGTATCCTTCATTTGTTTTAAAACCGTGCCATTAGTTTCAAACCCGCTTCTCATTATATTAACTTGTTCATCGCTAAATATTATAGTAACATCTTGACTATCTAATATAAAATTCATAGGGTTAGCAATAACTGGATTAAATATTTCTTCAGAACTAAGTTCGTAACAATCTATATCCCCCCATAGTACAATATCTTTTTCTATAGTAGAAAAATAATTTGGAGTAATTCTTGGAGGCAAATCATCACAACAATCTCCTTCTCCTCCTGTTAAAATACATCCTGAAGTACTGCAAGTTCCTTCTGGAAAAGGAGTTTGCATTAATTCTAAACTAGATATACCTAAAGGCAGTAATCCAAACATACTCCCTATAATGTGTTTATATAAAGGTTGAGGAGATTCGACAACTAACTCTTCTTCTGAAGGAAAAGTTATATTAGGATACCAATTCATAGAACTCATACCTAACTGCATAGCAACATCAGCCCCTAAATCATCTCTAATAATTTCTCTTAACCCATAATAAGGTAGTATTGTATAGTAAGATTTAACATCTGCTACCGCAGGGTGAATTCCTGTCATATACGCCCAAGTTTCAGAAGTATCATTTATATTAGTTGCATTTAATTTGTTAGCTATAACAACAGTAAAAACATTATTAGTGTCTACGCGCTCTGCTACTGCTTCATCTATAACATTTTTATTAACTCCTACTATAGGGTTACCGTCAACATCTTGGTCTCCTATAGCTATACCATCCCTGTAATAAGTAAACTCTCTAGTTATATTTCCAAAACCTCCTTCTTCTAAAAGACCAAAATATGTTGTCTCAGAGGTAAAGTCTTGAGTATCTATAAGTATACTCCCAGGATAATCTATAATATCCCCATCTACTTTAGGCTTATCTGATAAATAAAATTTAATATTACTCTCAATCATGGCAATATTAAATCCATCTAGTAATCTTTGAGAAGCTAAAAATGCTTGTTCTGGCGTTATTTCTAAAACAGGAGCTGACGTAGCTTGATCATTGCTAGGCTCATGTAGATATACAAATACTATAGGAATCTTTATAGTAGAATCTACATCACTAGCTCCTCCAGTTACTTCAGAAGAATAGTTAGAAAGTAAATCTGCCTGTTCTCCATTAAGTAGAGAATCTACAAGTTCATCTACAAATCCAGATATTTTACCATGTCTAAGTATCATACGTTCTCTAAACTTTCTAATAAACTTTTAGCTAATAATACTTTATCTAAATCAGAATCATCACAGTCTTCACATTGTAAATTAATAGAAGTTAAGGCTTTAGATACTAGTTTAGATGTCATACAAGTATTTTTAAAAACAAACTCTTTGTGCCCATACTCATTTGTAATATCAGTGGAGTCAGATACTCTAATACTGATTTGATATAAATTATCTTCTACAACTTCAAACCCTTCTATCTCATCCATGATCTCTTGGAGAGTTCTTATAGGTAAAGCTAGTTTGAATTTTTTATAATTATCCTCAAAAGGTATGTCTGCAAAATTTTGGTATGTATCTAAAGAAAACACTCCTTCAGATGTTACTAATTCTTCTCCCTCATAAAAATATACTTTGACTATAATATATATACTAGTATTATTTTTGTAAGGAATATGATTTAGTTCTCCCCACCCTCCTAAGTTATCCTCAGAATAATTTCCTGTCATATCTTCTATAACAAGAGTTCTACAATCATTTGTAGTTTGTATATCTAATTTTAAGTCTAAAGCCATGTGTAAGTATTAAAAAAGGGCAGACAGATAAGCTGCCTGCCCTTTGATTATATAAAATTATAAGAGTATTAATCCCAAGCTGGAGTAACACCTCCAAACGCAGTAGTAATGTTTGAATTACCTGTCCCTTCAAGACTGGCTAATACAATACACATCTTACCTTTACCACTTCCTGCAACTGCATGTCCAGGATCATCTAAATCTACTTGTAATTCAAGTGTATTATAAGATGTAGCCAGTGTACCATCAGCAAACAAAGTAATTAAGTCTGCATTTTGAGGAACTGAACCATGACGGTAAGGAGCACCTGCAGCACCTTGAGCAAACC
>Ga0209337_1000390_pt1 | contig 35036 bp, 40 predicted proteins | sample LinPmetageLP53_FD_184044 | JGI IMG/M metagenome (GOLD analysis project Ga0209337, IMG submission 184044) | Marine viral communities from the Pacific Ocean - LP-53 (SPAdes) (version 2) | ecosystem: Environmental > Aquatic > Marine > Oceanic | place: Pacific Ocean | collected 2010-02-08
GCATTTTTTACTGTGTTAGTTGAAGCTGTAAATACCGTAGTAAATGAAGCTTCATTAGAACATTGTTCTGTAGAACCTGTATCACCATTACAACATTGTGTTGTAGCACTCATTGAAGGGTCTTTTACCTCACATAAATGTTTTAATGTAGAACAATCTAAATCTCCTAAAGTTACTACTGACCATGAAGGTCCAGCGTCATAACCTGAGTAACCTAGTACCCTTGTTACAAATAATTGATTTGATTGTTGTAAATAAGCTTTTGCGATATATCCTAGTTCGTATTTAGGTATTTGGGAACCTGTGTACTTTTCAGCACTTACCCCACCAAAATACGTAGTAAAATCACCGTATGAACTTATAAAAATCGGCTCAAAAGCCGGTCCTCTCAATGTTTCACCTGCAAGTCCTAATGTTGTAACCCCAACACTTTGGGATACGAAACTAAGGTCTTTCTCCGAAGTATAAACTCCAGGGGAAACAAAAACTCTGTTAGAATTGTTAGCCATCTGTTATTATTTTAATTATTGTTTATTCTTTTTATTTCTTAATAAATATGAATCTCTTAACGAAAAGAATTACATAAAACTAGGTATTTATGATTAAGTATGAATAAAGTATGACTATTTTCTACCTTAAGACCATGAATGACAAGAAACCCATAAAAAACCTAAAAATTAAACCTGAGATACACAAGGTACTAAAAGAGTATTGTAATGATAAAGGTTTAAAAATGTTTAAGTTTGTAGAAAAATTAATTTTGGAAAAATGTAGTCCAAAAAAAGACATTTACGGAGACTTATAATATCTTACCACAAAACTCTATAGAGGATGGATTATATGGATTAGTCGGGGTTACAACCAAACTTAAAACATCACCATTACTAATTTCTATTATTTGATTATAGTCTACCCCTAAAAATGTTCCATTTTGGTAAACTGAATAAGTGCCTACATTGTCTTGAGTGGATAGTTGTAAATTAATATTGTAATCATAAGTTTTATTAACTGAATGAGATGTGGTAATTGTAAAACCAGTACTCGATATTCCTGTAGACCCGTTGGTACAGGTACTACCGGTTAATCCGTTAGATGTACACCCACTATAAAAGTCCCACGACTCACAAACTTTATCCGGATTTTCATCACTTAGACTGTTTGGTTTTTTCTTTTTAGTTTTTGTTCCCGTCTCAAAAAGTAATAAAGACCGTGAAATTGCTGGAGTTACCTCAAACTCTTCTTCGTCAATTAGGAATCCTTGCATTTGAAAAGTGTAGTTTTGCATATAAAATTTTCTACTTTCTAAATCAGATATTTGACTTTCATCACTTATTGTTTCTAATATTATTGGGATGTAATGACCTTTAACAAATGTATAAGCTTGTCTAGAACTAAATTTTTGTAGTACAACCCTATTAAATTGATTTAATTCTCTCATCCTATTACAGACCAATCTAACCTCATAGGTTATATCTACAGGAACTGGTTGTGGTATCTTGTATAAATCCATTCCCTTTCTTTGTCCATCCCACGTTGGTACTTTGGCATAATGAAATGTTTTTCTATTGGGTATTGTGTATTGTAATGATGGGTTGGTCCCAAACTGGACATCCGGTCTTCTAACCACACACACAAAAGGTAAGGTTATATTTTCATCCCCATCTACAAATTCCCAAGTATTTGTAAATTCTCCCCATCTTTGTGTGGTTAATATTTGTTTAATTACTGGTACTTCTTTTCCTTGTAAAGTTATAGGTATTTCCGACTTAACAAATTCTAACATACCCAAATCTAAATCTGCATGTAAAACACTTTTAGGTAAGTAAGTACCATCTTTAGTAATAAATTCTGCTAATTGTTTTCTTCTTTCTGGCGTAGCACTTCCGTTATATCCATGTGGATAATTTTCTTGATTTCTAACCACTGGGTAGATATCTAACGATTTTTTTACTTTTTTAGGTATTGCCATTTTTATATTCCTTTAAATTCATCAGGTTGTGTAGGTACACAAACTAAAGTTCTGTAGAAAGATTTATACCCCAATATGGTATGAGCATTGTCTGAGGTTACTTTTCCATCATTTGCTACAGTATAATAGTTAACCTTATCTTCAGACTCAGCATAACCAACATAATCACCATACCTAATATCTATATCCAACTCCTCTAAATGTTTTTTATAAACACTAACTCTAAGATTACCTGGTTCGTTATATCTCGCAAGTCCTGTAGCATAAGAGGAATTGGTAGGTTCAGCAATTTGGACATACCCTTTAAATTCTACAGGTGGGAAATATCTTATTTCTTCAGGTGAGGTTTCACCATAAACGTCATCTGCGTTTGTTTTACTTCTATCTACACGATATAAAACTAATGTAAAATTTAACCAACCATGTAGCCATTCCATGCCCATTCGTTCCTGTAAACGAAAATCTTCACCTCCAAAGAACTTATTTACCCTAGTTATTGGTATTTTTTTATCACTCATGGCTTCTTTTTATTTATAAATATCATATAAACCCTTATATTTATCTTGTAAAAATTTATAAATTTTGGAAGTTACCATACCTGAAAGAGAAGCGTCGATAATCCTAGAGTCATATTCTGGGGCAAATAATTATATCTTAGGAATAAAAGAGAGGTGTAGAAGCAAATACTATAAACTCACTAGAAAGCAATCCGAATATATAATAGACTATAAAAATACCGTACCTAAAATTGCAAGAAAATGGGTTAATATAGACGCCTACTATGGAATACAACTACAGGAGAAAAAATTATTAACCACAACACCCAAACAAATATGGGTGGAAAAAATACTAATTCAAAAAGATAGGGCCTATCAAATTTGGGGTAAAGTTTTAGAGAACGAAGAACTTTATAGCTTTTGGATTCCAAAATCACAAATTATTCCTACTGACATTAAAAAGGTTATTAGCGTAGATTATACACCTTTTAAACATAGACCGCCACTCCCACACCAGGAGACAGCGATAGAAAAATTAGTAAATAATGAAAAATATATTTTAGCTGACGATATGGGATTAGGTAAAACAACCTCAGCTGTCATAGCTTCCATAATTCAAAAATGTAAAAAAACTCTAATTATTTGTCCTGCATCTCTTAAATTAAATTGGAAAAAAGAAATTGAGAACTACTCTAGTGGTGAAATTAGCATAGTGGACGGTAAAAACTGGATTGATGGTGATTACGTCATTATAAATTATGATATTTTAAAGAATTTTCATTCTTTAGATGACAAGAAAAAAAGGGAAATTTTAGATAGTAATTTTGATTTAGTTATTATAGATGAAGCCCATTATATTTCTAACTCTAAAGCTCAACGTAGTAAAATAGTTAATCAAATAACAAGTAAAATAACTAATGTTTGGTTGTTATCGGGTACACCTATGACATCTAGACCTATAAATTATTATAATTTATTAAAGATTGTTGAAAGTAGGGCAACTAATAATTGGGTTGGTTATGTTTTAAGATATTGTGCTGGTAGACAATTTCGTGGTCCTGGTGGTAGGAAAATTTGGGATGTGAATGGAGCTTCTAATTTAGATGAGTTACGAGAAAGGACCCAAAATAAGGTTTTAAGACGATTAAAAGAAGACGTTATAGACCTTCCAGATAAAATTATAACACCTATATACCAAGAACTTAAATCAAAAGAGTATGAAAAGGAAGTTGGTGAGTATGTTGACTGGTCGGACGACAATAAGAATCAAGGTATAGCTATTCATTTAGCTAAATTAATGAAAGTGCGACAAATAATTGCAAATGATAAAATAGATATCACTTGTGAGTTAATAAGTCAGGCTCTAGAACAGGAAAAGAAAGTTATAGTCTTCACAAACTTTACGGCACCTTTAATGGCAATATATGATAAGTTTAAAAAAAGTTCGGTAGTTCTTCATGGTAGTATGAAGAAAGAGGAACGTCAAAAAAGTGTTGATGACTTTCAAAACGACCCAAACGTAAAAGTGTTTATTTCTAATTTAAAAGCTGGTGGTGTAGGGATTACCTTAACCGCTGCTGAAGTTGTAATTATGAATGACCTAAGTTTTGTACCCTCAGACCATTCCCAAGCTGAAGATAGAGCTTTTAGAATAGGTCAGAAAAAAAATGTTTCCATACTCTATCCAATTTATGAAAATACTATAGAACAGATAATTTACAATATACTACAAAAGAAAAAAAATATAATAGATACTGTTATGGGTGATAATATGTCAGACAATGATATATTCCAAGAAATCCTAAGTGAGTTGAAGACATTATAAGATATTTATTGTTATAGAAAAATAACTATTTATAAATAAAGATATGTCAACAATAATAACAAATACAGAAAGAACCAAACTATACACCCAATTAAAACATCAATTAGGAGCACCAATTATTGGTGTAGAACTAGAAGATGAAATGTTAGACTCTTTATTAGAACTTGCTGTTTTAGATTATGGTATGTACGTACAAGATTGGTTAATTGAAAATCAGTGGTCATCACTTTACGATATTAGTATAGATGAAGCCGACTTAACTAGAGCATTTATGACTAGGAGTTTGGATTGGGAAACTTCGTTTACTTATGCATACTCTAAAATTGTAGGTCTCCAAGCTGGTGGACCTTGGGAACTTAAAAAAGACTTTGTAACACTAAGTGCTAACACACAAATTTATCAAATCCCAGCAAATAGAGAAATCAATGAAATTATGTGGTATTCTAGGGCTGAGTTAAATGAATCATTTGTTGACCCGTTTTTAGGTGCTTTTGGTGGTTTAGGTGGTGGTATGGGTTTAGGTGGTGGAGGAGGTTTTGCTCAAATGGGCATGGTTGGTTCATACTATATGATGCCAGCTAATGATTTGTTATTAAGAATGGCAGACCGAAATATAAAAAATAGACTTATAAGTTCTGAGTTAACTTACAGACTTACAGCTGGTCCTAATGGTAGTAAGTTTTTACATTTATATAACGTTCCTGGTGGTGACTTTGACTTTGGTAATCGGGAAATTCACGACTCTAAGTGTTGGTATTGGTATTATGATACGGGAAAAGATGGTAGAGACGCTTGTTTAGAAGCAAATAAAGACGTGGTGTTATTACCTTCAGACGTACCAATAGAGTCAATTAAATATGTGGACCTTAATCCACCAGCAAAAGCATGGATTAGAAGATACTTTACCGCACTAGCAAAAGAAACTTTAGGTAGAGTTAGGGGTAAATACAGTGGAGCGTTAAAAGTTCCAGATAGTGAACTAACTATGGATTATTCTAGTTTACAAACTGAAGGTATAGATGAAAAATCTAAACTTACAGAAGAATTAACTAGTAGGCTTGAGAGACTTAGACAAGATAGTATGATGGAAAGAAAAGCTAATGAAGCTGAGAATCTTAATAAAGCATTAACATATCGTCCTTTTCAGGACCCTTATAACGTAATTTAATATGGGATATCCTTATGGTGGTAATGGTTTTTATACGAGAGCCGATTTAAGTAGACAAATTTATCAAAGATGTCAAACAGTAGCTACATTATCTGGTTCTTCTGACTGGGGAGATAATTTAAGAGTTAATTACCTAAGTGCTGACACGTATAATTTTACAGTCTCCGCTACTACGGGAACCACTGTAGTTGTAGGACTTAACATCCAACCAAGACTAAATGGTTCATCTCTACAGATTAGTCCGTATACTTTACATGCAGGAACTGGTACAGATTTAGAAATAGATTTAAGTAGTGGTGATGTACTTAGGACTTCATCATCAAAAAGATATAAAGAAAATATAAGAAACTTAGAACTAGACCATCTTAAAAATTTTCTAAAACTAAATTCTAAAAAGTTCGTATGGAAAGGAAATCAAAGAGAAGATATTGGTCTAATAGCTGAGGAACTACATTATCTAGGTTTAAATGATTGGGTAATCTATAATGGAGAACAGTCTTTAGAAACTGTTGAAAGTATTAAATATAAACAACTTAGTGTGGGTCTTTTAGAATTAATCAAAGATTTGTATAAGATTGTAGGAAAAACTGATGAACCATTAGTAGGTACTAAAGATAATTTTGAAGATGTTAAAGTAGTAAAAACAGATTATATAACTAACGACATTAAGTATATTGTATCTAAAGAAAATGATATTACGATAACTTTAGACCCTTCTCACACTAATAGATTTTATATTAAAGCAATGACCCCGACAGTAGTTAAACCACATTACGGTCTTATTGATGAGGAGTGGGAAGAAATCTCCATGGGACCTCAAAGTAGTGTAGAGTTATTATGGGAAGGCACTTCATGGTACGTGTTATCGTCAGACGGACTCAAGAACTCCTAAATCACTTAAGAACTTTTCAGGGTGTTCACCAATTTTTTCCCAAAAAACTACCTCTTCATCACTTAATTTAAGTATGTCTTCTAGTGTGTCTTGGTCACCTTCTCTTCTAGGTAAACCATTTATAAGTTCACATTGTTTTTTAGTAAAAAATTGTATATCCTCTGGTTTTTTTACCAATAAACTATCTCTTACATCTGGAGAAAATACAACCAGTAATGGTTCTATACGTTTGTTAAAAACATTTACGTACCTTGCAATGTTATACTCACCTTTTAAATCGGGATTACGTTCCATATCTTCTTCTTTTATCCTATAACACCTTAATACTGTTTCTGATGTCCCATCTTTTAATCTTTTATTTTGTACATCACCATGAGAAACCGCAGTTCCATTATTAACATAAAAAATAGTATCCCCTAAACTAACACTTAAATTTTCTTTTAGTATTAATTCCATATGTGCCATTTTTGACATTGGGTTTCCAGCCTTATTCTTTTTTTTAGAACGAGCAATGTATTCAGTGACTGTCAACTTAACTCTAGACTTATTAGCAATTTTAGATAATGGTATGTTCCTATTATAAATTTTAGCTATATACTCATAATAGTAATCTACAAATTCTTTTCCTTGTCCGTTTAATAAAAAAGTTAGTCCTACATCTAAAAAATCTGATATGTATTCCGAAAGAGTTTTAGATTTAATTGTATTTCCAGTTAATTTAATTTTTCCTGTGTCTGTTAATAAAGCGTAATTCTTTCTAGCAACATTAATACATGAAGGCCATTGTCCATCAGTATCTAACCCCATTTCTCCTCTCATAAATAAATCGTTATATTCTGCTACGTCAGCTTCAGAACCGACATATTCCTTATCTTTTACAACTAATTCATTATTACCTAACCCTATATATTGTCTTTTTTCTACGTCTTCTGGACAAGAAAAATTTACCCCATCTGTATCCATAACTAATGGGTCGTAACCTTTTTTAATAAAGTACCTAACCATTTGTCTTAAATATTGTCTAGCAGTACAAGTAACTTTTTCACCCATATTCATATCACCCCAAGGAAACACTTGTGGGGCAGACAAAGAACCAAACATTGAATTAATAAAAATCTTAATTGGTAGTTGTTTCCTACCGAATGACTCAGATTTTTTCTTATCGGTATTATAGTATTCTATTGCTAGGTTTTTATACCTAATCCTTGTATCTCTAAAGTATTTTAACATTCCTTTCATGGCATGACTTATATCACATGTTGGGAATACGTCGTGTACTAACTGTATAGATGGATATAGTGAACTAAAATCCAACTTAAGTACATTTTCTGAGAACCCTGTTTTAACTAATCTTGACAATCCCCCAACAAAAGGTCTTTTTTCATCTTTTACGGGTATTGCTAATCCTTTATGGTAAGACCATGCACACATTAACATTTTCCATAATGTAGCGGTACCCATTGTAGATACTCTTTCATAGGTTGTGGGTACCATAGTGGATAACAAAAAAGATGCTTGATTAAACTGTTCATCAACTACCATTGTTTCATCTAAATCGTCCCCAAGGTATTTTTCTACAATTTCAGCACCACCTATTTTTTTATAGGTATCTGGATATCTAATTAATAAATCTTTTAAACCATCTTCATCACAAAGTTTAAATTTACCTGTTTTAGGGTTAAAATAGTGGTCTAAATTTTCTTCATATGTTTTATATATTTTATCTCCCTGGACGTAGACACGATTCTTTTTATTAGCACCTACAAATTCAGTTATATATTTTAAGCCCCAAGACTTAATATCTGAATTAATTGTTTGGGCTCTTCTAACCGCATGAGCTACATCTACAATATTATACCCCCACATTTGAGTGGAAGAATAGTCTTCTATTTCAGCACCTAATTTTAATATAGAATCTTTTCTTCTTAGTTTTACACTAGGATTTAATGTTTTAGCTACGTCTCCAATTTCCAAACCTAATATTTCTGCTCTACGAATAATCCATTCCCAATCAAAAAATGCAGAGTTATATCCACCAATTATTGTTGGTTTTATTTCGTCAATATAGTCAAAGAAATCAATAATCATTTTTCTTTCACTTTCATCGTCGTTAGCAAACAACACTTTTTTATTTCCTCTGTTGTCCGACATACCAATTAGAAACATCGTTCCATCGTCAGGTCTAAGAGACGTGGTCTCAATATCAAATACAAATCTATGAATTTCATCATATTCATAAAATCCTTTAAATAACCTTTTTCCTCTTTGTGTTAAGTATTGTTCTACGGGGGACATAATTAATATGGAGTCCCTACTTTCTTTATCCCAAGGATTTAAACCCCCTTGTGTAAAAAAACTTACAAGACTTCTATAGGTTTTGGTACTTTTTACTAAATACCTTAAACCATCTTCTAGTCTTTGGTGGTCTCCGGTCTCTAAAGATTCAATAATAATTCCATGCTTAGACATAGCTTGTTTTTGTAAAGCTTTACTATTACTATAAAAGTTTTTCTTACGTAAGTCTCCAACCCAACAAAAAGGAATGAACTTATCTTTTTGGATATGCTTACCTTTTTCTGGGTCTTCTTTTATTTTATAAATGGAATTTGTTCTATAGTCGTATTCTACAGCTACTATATATTTTTCGGGGTCTGTTCCTTCTAGGAAATTTTGTATTTCTTCTGGTGTGGGTTTCATATTTTAATTTTAACGTTTGTACTATTAGCTTCATGTTGTTTACATGAATTTTACTTAACACTACTAAAATATAAAACTAAAAAATGTGATTGTCAATTAACAATCACAAGAACTATTTACAAAACTGTCTGTTATATTGACATACAAATCTTCTCTAACAGGAACAATTAAATCACTACAATCATCTATTAAAGAGATGTTAAATTGTGCTTGATATCTACCTACCTCACTTACATCACTAGGTTGCCATCGATAATATATATAATATTCCGTTGGAGATAAAGCGTCAACATTAGTTTTTGCCACTATACCCGCAGCTTTATTTAATATTACAAATGCACCATTCTTGGTATCCTTCATAGAAAAAGAAATAGCAGAATTTACCAATTTCTGATAAAAACTATCAAAATCATTTCTTCCATCCTGCACTAATTGCATCTTCAGGATTGGTTCTGTTGAGTTTTTTCTTATAAAGAATTCCATATTTTTTACTCGTGATTAATTATCAAAAAGTGTATCCATCCAGCTGTTGTTAAATCAACCGAACTATTCCCCGAGTTATACAATCTTAGTTCAAAGTATCCTGGTTGTACATCATATAATGAAGCCGTTAGATTTGCATCCGCTGGTGAATCATTATTTGTACATGTTAATAATATGACTGAATCTTCATTTCTACACTTATTGTTGTAAACTCTAAAAATAACTCCTGTTTGAGTTGTTAAGACGGAGCCACCAGCATTATATGCTCTTATTCTACCTGTACTAGAATTTAGTGTCACAGTTGTTGTTGTACTTGCTGATTGTATAACTGTTCTTCCAGTACCTCCCGCATGTATAAAGTCACCTGGCCATGTAGTTCCTGTAGTTCCTGAATAACCAAAAACTAGTTTGTCGTGAGCTGTTACATTACCTAAACCTTTTAAATTTCCTGTTACCTCAAGTCCTTCATTTGCCTTAAACTCTAATTTTTCAGTACCTCCATTAGATTGGATTTTTACTTGAGTTGTTGACGCTGAACTAGGAACTGTACTATATAATTCTATAAGACCTCTATTCGCAAACTCAGAATAAATGCTACCAGTTGCTGGTAACTTTATAAAACTACTGGTTCCACTCAGAGGTGCGTCTATGGTTAATGACCCAAACATATTAGTGTCTCCCGTTTGTGTAACATTACTATCGATTTGTAGAGTGCCTGAACATCCAGATACTTTGGTAACTGTAAGTGTGGTAGTGACAGCTGTCGTTCCTGTATTTGCAGAAGTTGCACCTGTAAAGTTTTCGTCAGTTAAAACACAACATAAATTTAAATTACCACATATGTCAACATTATTGTGAATAGATAATGTTCCAGTACATGCTGAAATTTGGGTTACGTGAAGGGTTGGTGTTGTTCCTGTATCACAACCACACATGTTCATATCACCACATACGTCCGTATTTCCACTTAATGTTATACCCCCTGAAAAAGTTACAGGACAATTAAAAGTACTTGTTGCATTTACTAATAAAGTATTAGCACATGTCGTTCCTAAAGTAGTGTTAGCTATTACGGTATGGTCTGTTCCCACCCAAAGACTCCCACTTATGTCTACATTTTGTTGGAAGTTATATCCTGTTGCTACTGTTAGGTTTTCTTCTAAGTAAGGTACTCTAAGTAAGGTACCTGCAGAATTGATTACGCTTAAGTGTTCATTAGTAAACGGAGCTCCTGCGTCTGCACCCGCAAATAATGAAATATACCCTGAAGGTGGGGTAGTTATTACTGATTTATTCTCTAAGTTAATTCTAAGTTTTGCCGACATGTTTTTTATTCTTTATTAATTATTTTATTCGTTTTATTATCCAAAATATTAGGTTATGGAAACAACTACCGCCTCACCATTTAAGTCGATTTGTCCATTTATAATCCATTCATCTGCATGTATAACTTGCATATTCGTTTTAATGCAATAAATATCGTTTGAATCTACAGGAGATGGGTGTGCACCCATTGTTAACATATCCTCTAGTCTTTTTCTTCCTTGTTGTTGTTGACAACTATTGTTTATATTAATGTGCGTAGCAAAACTAGTTTCACCACTAAAGTTTACCCAACTAAAAAATGTAGTAGGTAGTGGAACATCACCACCTTTCCAATTTTCTATTATATTTTTACATTTACAACCCATTATATTTTATTTATAATAATTTCCATATATGACCATTTTTGAATCTATATCATCGTTTATCTTATTAATAACTATTTTGACGACGTCATTTGGCCCCGCACAAAAGGGAAAAGTAACACTTTTTCCTGCTCCATGACCCATTTCACTATGAATAAACATAGAATAGGACGAAATATTATCGATAATTGCGTTAGTAAATTTAACTCCTGACCAACCACCTGCAGATAAATAATGGTCTAATCTATTTACAGCTAAAGTTAATACAGGGTTAGATGTGTAACCCGTAACCGCCTCTTTATTAATCATACACGTATCTCCGGTAAACCTAGTTTCTGTACAAAACAAATCAAACTCTAAAGAAATATCTAAAGAATCTCCTTCTGTTAAATATAAAACTTGTCCCGGTCTACATTCTGTAAAATTACATCTGCAATCTATTAAGTTATATCTGTCTTTATCCACCAAATAATTATGAATTATTTCATCATTAGTTAGTGGTTCTAAGTAATATCTCATTTGAGAGATTCCTCCGTCAAAAGTACCGGCAAAGTATTTTTCTACTAGTAAACCTAAATCTTTATTGTCTTGTTGGTAAGGGGAGCAAGTGTCTCCAGATATAAAAGTTAAACTTTCTAGTAGTCCTTGGGACCCACCACCCCATGACATGTTATAAGGAACTCCAACCTGCAATTCTGGTTCTGTATTCAATCTTCTAGGAATTACCTCCTCAAAATTTGGAACTTCTAGTACTGGTCTTCCGTTAACAAATAAGGTTAGGGTTCCCCGCCTAAAGTTAATTTCATTTAACCATACTTCATTAAAATCAATAGTTGTTTGTTCTTCAACTTTAGCGGTTACAACAGCAACCCCAGGCATTACAACTTTTCTTAAGTCATTAACTCCACCATAATTTTCTAAATCACAACCCTCCCAACAATAATCTCGTTCAAATCTTGCGGTAATTTCTAACCAGGGTTCTTGACCTATCTGTGTTGTTCCACTTAATCCACAAATTGCTTTAGATGTGTATTTTTCACTAATTGTATATCCTGTTGTGTAAGTATATCCAGTTACACATGTGCCTGTCATTATACAACTTCCAGTGTAATAAAGTGCTCTATACCCTAATCTATAATCTGGTGTTAAACGTAAACCAAAGGCATTACTCATAGAATCTATAATATTCGGGTAGGTCCATTTTTCAAAAATTGTTTTTTTGTTGTTACACGAATCTACCACTATTTCTTTTTTACTTCTTTGTATTGGTAATGTGCCACCAGAACACGAATAATTCATATTATCACATGTTGTTACTCCAGATTCACCAGAAAATACATTCCAAAACTTATTTTCTGCTCTAGTTCCCATATACCAGAAAAATCCAGCGTTATCTGGGTATTTTGCATTTAGGGTATTTTCATATCCAGGACATATGTCAGGATTTTGTCTTACTTTTAATAGACAGTCTACTGTCCACCCACATTCGGTTCTTGCTGGAAGAGCTTCATAGTCATAATCGTGTAATTTAAAAAATCCTTGGTAAAACCCACCATCTAGTTCTTGGTATTGTCCCGCACAGGAACCAGTCACACTTACTATATTATAATCGTATGGGTTTTCAGTGTACCCAGTAACCGCATGCATTTTTAATCTTTTATCGTAATGGAGAGGACTGTGTTTATACGTGTCAGGTAGCGTTTCCCACAATTTAAGTGACTCTATTCCACAAGGAACCTTCCAATACCCTTGTTCTACTAAAGTAGTGGCGGTAAATATACCATTAGGTAGTCCACCTCCAGCTGGGATTGTAACCGCAGCATCCCTTAATGTAAATTTATAAGCTGTCCCACCAGTAAAGAAACAACATGTAACATACTCAATGTTATCACAATTAAAAGCAGTAAGATTATTATTAGTTGTTCTAGCTGTATAAGATAGAATAGGAACACCTCCAACCAACGAATAAGGAAATTCACACCCAGTAGAACAGTTTGGTGGATTTAAAATATTACTTGACCAGTTGGTTGGTACAAAATATTTACTACTTCCTATTGTACTTCCAGTTATACTTCCTAAAAAAGTTGTGTTAGCTGTAAATGATACGTTACAGAAATCACATATTGATGGGTCTTCTTTCATGTATCTAACTAGCCCATTATCGGTTCCAGTTAACCCAATTCCACATACGGATTCCACAAATTTAGTATACCCACTATAGTCCCTTGTTTCACATTTTATACACCTACATAAGGCATCATGTTCATTAGGTCTAGCCTTATCCCAATAAGATAAACTTAATAATGTGTTAGCAGAATAATATTTATTACACGCTAAATCAAAATATTGTGTACACCCAGTTCTATTTAAATCAAACCACGCTCCCAATTTACTAGAAGAAAAAGGGACACCTGTTTTTAGTGAACTTTCGTTCCCTAGAACTCCTATGGGGGATTTGGAGTATATAACCTCCATATTATAGTCTTTTTCATCAGACGCTAAAAAGAAATCATAGTAGGAGCTATAATTAATATGTGCGTCCAATTTATTAAAAAAATAGTTATTTAAATTTTGTGGTCCCATTATACATAAATACTTCTTGAATTAGTTAATATTTATAGTAAAACAACTATTATGGTTAATGAAGAAACAAAACACGATTGTAACGAAACTCACCCTGATGCATCTCATGAAGATTGGTTAGACCAAAATCCTGAATTGGTGGAACTTGGGGAGGACGAAGAACTAGAAGAATTGGTAGATTATGACGGGTCAATCCTTAGCTCCAAAGTCCCTAATAACTTTACCAAAGCAACCAAAGTTAGTAGAAGTACAAGTGATGATGTAGAAAAAGCTTCACATCAAAAAACCCGTAATTTTTATTATAAAAGATTTTGGGCTGAAGCATATATGGGAGCAAGTTTAGGTGATAGTGTGGAAACAGATACAATGTCTGGAGATGAAACTATAGATATGTATACTGACGAAGAAGAAGGTTATGGTCTTTCACTTACTAAAGCGGTGGAAAAAGCAGAAGAGAAAGGTAAAATTGTTAAAGGAAGTAAAAAACAATTAGAAGGTGATAAAATGAGAATTACAGAAAAAGAGAAAATTAGAAAGATAGTAGAAAAATTATTAACTAATAAAGATACAGATGCTAGTGTTGCGGATAAACAACAAGAATTAAAAGATGATGGTGAAATAGACCCAATCATAAAAAGAAAATTCAAAAGTCTTATCAAATCAATTAACTCTACATCCAAACTCAGTGTTGACGATGTTATAAAAAACTTGTTAGGTAATGCCCGATAAATCTCTAAACGATAGAACTTTCAAAGTATCTGATAAAGTAATTGAAAAAATTAAATTAGCTTTAGACTCTTTTGATGGTTCTAGGACTACCGAAGGTTATGAAAGAGCTAATAATATGGTTAAGGACCCAATTATTAGCTTATCGTTATTAAAAAAAATAAACCATTTTTTTAGAAATGCCGATGAAAAAAGTTGGTCTTATAAATTAACGGGTGGTGACTTAGGTAAAAAGTTTTTTTCTATTTTAGAGGATAAAGTAAGGGATGGAGAAAATTCTAGTAAGAAAGCTAAGTCCAGAAGTGGAATGGAAAATATTTATAAAGATAAACACACTAAAACTGGTTTAGGAAATCCTACATATGTTAACGTACCGGGACCACCTAAAACAAGTGAATTAAAAGAAGAAGTAAAAAGAATAAAAAAATTAATAAACTTAAATTAAATTAAATTATTATGGCAACTAACGAACTAAGTGCAGCACAACAAATGAGTGAACTGGCAGCAGCAGAAAGAAAAAAAGCTTTTGCCCGTAACGAATACAACCCAGCAAAAGACGATGCTGGATATGATGTTAATCATCCTAACGCAAATTCTGATGGGGACGGTAAAGGTAGAGGGACTGCCTCTTTTTTAGGTGTTCACGGTGATGCTGGAACACAGACAGACCAAAAACTCAGAAAAGATTTAATAAAGGGAAATCTTTATAATTCTAAAAATGAATATTACTCTAATATTGCTTCTAATGAGGACACGGGAAGAAATAGTACTATAGAGTTAACACCTTAATTAATACAGAAACATGAAGCTTTACAACTCATTAAAAGGTCTTATATTAGAAGCAACGAACCGTGTGGATATTGAAAAAGCCATTAAAGGTAGAAATGTTGTATCAATATATTATGCTGGAGACACCACATTAAATCCTGGTTGGAGAACTATCGAACCAGTATGTGATGGAATGAGTAGGACAAAGGTGGGTTCCGGTAATTTAGTAGTGAGAGCTTGGCAACGAGACGGAGCAACTGACCGACCTAGAACAATGCCTGGATGGAGATTGTTTAGAGCGGATAGAATTACAGCGTGGAACCCAACCTTAGATACTTTTGAAGAACCTAGGCCTAATTTCAATCCTACCGGGGATAAGACATTAAGAAATAACGCGTGTTTTGTAATTGCAGATTTCAAAACACCACCACAAACAGTATAAAAAATGGCAGATTTATCAACTTTAGAAACATCTTTATTAGCAGCAAAACAATTCATGAATCATGAAAAATTACAAAAAGGAGTAGACGTTAATACTAGGATGGCACCACAACACAGTATGCCTGTTCAAGAAGCAGTTAGTGCTCCGGTACCTTTCCCACAAAATACGCCCCAACCTAGTAACATGGCTCAACGTGCACCATCAGCACCTAATATGAAACCACACGCTAATCTTACAGAAGAATCTATTAGAAAATCTAATCTACCATCAGCTATAAAAGAAGCAATGATAAGTCACCCAATACCAGATATTAATACTGGTGCTGACTTAAACCCTGACTTCATAGATAGAGTAGCGAAGAAAATGAATAGTGATAACTTTTCAATTCAAGGTATGAGAAACACAGCAAACTCAACAATACAAGCACCAACACCTATAATGGAGTCTAGACCAACAACATCTAAACCTTCACCTATTCCATCACCAACAAGAAATATGGACACCAGTGATTTAAAAAGTGAAATCAAAGCTCTTATATCCGAAAGTTTAGATGAATTAATAGACAACAAAATTAATAAAGTTTTAATGGAATCTAAAAATGTAAAAGAAAATATACATTTTAGAGTAGGTAATAAAATATTCACAGGAAAAATCTCAAAAGTTAAAACAATAAAAAGTTAAATGTTGACATAGTAACGATTTTTAGGTACAATTTACTTAAATAAAATTTAACATGTCAAAAATTAATGTACTAGTAATCCCAAGTGATAGAACGGGGGTTTCAAAATTCCGGTCGGTCGACCCACATCTATATCTTCAAAAAATGTACCCAGATGATTTTTGGGTTGACATTGACTACGAACCAAAATTAGATGATGAAAACTTTCTTAAAAAATACCAAGTAATACACTACCATAGGAGTTTATCTCCAGACTATAATAGGTCTCTAGCTTCTCTACCACTAATTAAAAAATTAGGTATTGTAGACATTATGGACTTAGACGATTATTGGTTACCAAATAGAGAACATCCAGCATTTATGTTAATTAAACAAAATAGGATGGACGAAATGATATTAAAAAATCTTCAAGCTGCAGGACATGTAACCACTACAACTCCTATTTTTGCCAAAGAAATTAAACCACATTGTGATAAAGTATTTGTTTTACCTAATGCTGTAGACCCAGGTGAAAAACAATTTATGCCTAACTACGAAAAATCTGATAAGGTTAGGGTTGGTTGGTTGGGAGGTTCTTCACATATGGCAGATTTAGAGATACTTAATGGTATAATTGGTAAATTGGGTCCTACAGCTAATAAATCACAATTTGTTTTATGTGGTTTTGATACTAGAGGAAGTGTTACAATGATTAATCAAGAAACTGGGGAACAGACCCAAAGGCCTATCACACCTGAAGAATCTGTTTGGTTTAAGTATGAACAAATTTTTACATCTAATTATGGTACTATTGACGAAAAATATAAAAAGTATCTATTAGAATTTAAAAGAGATGAGTACACTAACGATTTTAATGATTTAAGTTATAGGAGGGTATGGACACGACCTATAACCACCTACGCTGAAAATTATAACCGTTTTGACATCAGTTTGGCTCCTTTAAAACATCACACATTTAATAGGGTAAAATCACAATTAAAAGTTATTGAGGCTGGGTTCCATAAAAAAGCATTAATTGCTCAAGACTTTGGACCATATCAAATAGATTGTGTTAACGCAATGGAGCGTGGTGGAACAATAAATGATAAAGGAAATGCCTTATTAGTGGAAAAAACTAAAAATCATAAATTATGGGGGAAATACACCAAACTTTTAATTAACAATCCGGATTTGAGAGAACAGTTAGGAGAAAATTTATACAATGACGTACAACCTTACCATATTAAAAATGTTACAGCTACCAGAGCTGAACTCTATAAAGAATTAGTTAGACAAAAAAATAAATAAAATTAAAAATTAAAAAAATGGCAGAAGTAGTAATTAATAACAAAGTAAAGACCCACGAAGAGGGCAACCACATATATGTTGGAACTTATAAAGGGAAAACATTCCGTACAAGTATGGAAGATATGAACGATGATAGAAAACTTATTTATATCGAAGGTGAAGATAATTTCAACGAAGAAGAAAAGGCTGTAATCTACCAACAGTTAGATGAAATGACTTATATTAGACCTGATGATGAAACTGATGGGAATTATGTAATTGTGGAAAAGGACTGGGAGGACTGGTGGGCTTTTAAGTTTGAGTGTTACGGTTCTTACGGAGAACACAAATTTGTGGTGTTAGAGGAAAGTGATGACAATGGTGGTGATGCTACTTTTGTGGAAGGTGAAGACAAATTTAGTGAAGAAGAGCAAGAATTAATTTACGAAGCAGTAAACGAATACATGTAACATGAATAAATTACCAAAGTGGTTTGATGGGGAAATATACGAAGAAGGCAGTAAAGTAAAAAATCGTTTTTCTGGCGAGGAATACCAATTGACCGCAGAAGAATTATCTATGTATGATTTTATCATGGGAGCACAAATAGTTTTAGAAATGGGTATGACACAACCAAAAACCATTTCAGATATGAGAAAAGGGTTAGAATGGTTTAGAGAAAATAACAGCAAGGCCTATATGGTCTTATTAGATTAATTAATTAAAAAAAAAAAGAAAATGGCAGTAGAAATTAACATTATGGAAAATGGACCAATCTTGGTCAAAGGAGAAACCACAGTAACAAAAGGTGGTAAAAAAGTAGTAGTAAGTGAAAATTATGCATTGTGTAGATGTGGGAAAAGTAAATCCCAACCAATGTGTGATGGAGCACATAAATCAGAAAATTTTAAAGGATAAATATATGTACTATCAAGCAATCGTAGCATTCGAAACCGGGGCGTTAGACAGTGAAGGAACACCCAAAGTTAAAAAATTTAAATATATTGTAGAATCAGAATCAGTTTTTGAGGCTAACAAAAGACTATCTCATTATCTTTCAGAAGATACTAGAGATTCAGAAGTTATATCTGTCATTAAAGCACCTTATGAAGATATTTTACACCCAGAATTAACACCAAACTATTACAAACAATGATTGACAACATAAACAAATTATTATTTCTAGATATAGAAACCGTAGGTCTTTATTACGACCTAGATGATTTACATCATCAGTCCCCACAACTACATAAAGTTTGGGAAGATAGTGGTTACGAGTATTTTAAAAGACAGTACCCTGAAGATTCGGAATTGACAAGTGATGATATGTTTATGAAACGTGCTGGTCTTCTAGCAGAGTTTGGAAAAATAGTTTGTATTTCTGTTGGTTTTGTTTTAGAAAATGGAGACACTAAGTTGGATAGTTTTGTTGGTGATGAAAAAGAAATATTAACTAAATGTTCTACTCTTTTAAATAGGGTAGATAAACTAGGTTTTCTTATTTGTGGTCATAATGTAAAAAACTTTGACTTACCTTATATAGCAAAAAGAATGTTAATAAATAATATTGTTATTCCTAATATAGTACCTAACTATAAAATAAAACCTTGGGAGTCTAAAGTTGTAGACACTAAGGAAGTTTGGAACTTTAATTCTTACAGAGGACTATCTTCTTTAGAGTTAGTATGTGCATCTTTAGGGATTCCAAACCCAAAGGACAATGAGGTAAATGGAGCAAATCTTCATTCTTTTTACTATGATGACGAGTCAAGTAAAAAAGGTAAAATAGAAAAGATTAAGGACTATTGTGAAAAAGACGTCCTATCTTTAATAAAATTTGTACAAAAAATAAAATAATATGATAGACGGATTAATGGGTAAAATAAAAAACTTACAGAATTTAGCAAGTGTAAACCCTAAAGATATGATGAAGGAAGTTATGGACCTCCAAAAAGACGCAAATCTTTTAAAAGATTTAAATCAATTAAAAATGGAAGACATGAATCCAAAACCACAAAAAATACCAGTTAAATTTATAAATAAAAGTAACCATCCAGACCCAGTATTTCAACACAAAGACGACAGTGGGTTTGACTTAAGAGCTAACATACCTGAAGATACTTTAACACTTAAACCTATGGGTAGGTTAGCGGTACCAACAGGACTTTATTTTGAGTTACCAGAACATTATGAATTGCAGGTAAGACCTAGAAGTGGTTTAGCTTACAATCATGGCATAACAGTACTTAACACTCCAGGTACTGTTGATAGAGGATATAGAGGAGAAATTAAAATAATTTTAATTAACCTAGGGGCAGAAGATTTTATTATCCATGATGGAGATAGGATTGCTCAGGGAGTAATAAACGGCATATTATCACAATTCTGGTCAGATTTCATTAGAGTTAATGAAGTTTCTGATTCTGAACGTTCTGATAATGGTTTTGGAAGTACAGGAAAAAAATAATGAAGAATATATTAATAACTGGTGGATTAGGTTTTATTGGGTCCGCCTTAACAAAAAGATTACACAGTAAATATCCAGAATATAACTTGGTAGTTGTAGACAATAATAAAAACCAAGATAGATTAAATGAGATAAAAGATGAAATTAAACTTTATTCGTATGACATATGTGAACAGAGAATGATGGACAAGTTATTTGAGTTGTACGATTTCGAAGGTGTTTTTCATCTAGCTTCTAGAAAACCTATTTTAAATGAAGAGTATAAAGAAACTGAATTTATTAAGACCAACATTTTAGGGACAACAATAATACTTAATAATTGTGTAAAACAAAAAAGTCGATTATTATACACTTCTAATACTGAAGTATATGGTAGTTTAGAAATGGATAAACGTACACACCTATATGAAACCAACTGTTATAATCCTTCAACCCCATATGCCGCATCAAAAGCAGCTGCTGACCATATTATTACATCTTACCACGAAAAATATGGTTTAGATACTTTAATAGCTAATATTTCTAACACTTATGGTCCGGGACATGACAAAGAAGATTTTATGTATGTTATAATTGATTGTCTACTAAATAAACAACCAATACCTGTTTTTGGTACTGGTGAAAATGTTAGGGATTGGGTTTATATCGATGATGTTGTAGACATGTTAGATTTGGCTTACCATAAAGGGGTATCTGGAGAAAATTATAATGTAGGTGGTGGTACACTAAATGAATTTAGTAATGTAAAATTAATAAATCAGATTAGTAGAGGAGTTACTCACATTTTAAATGGGGAAGAAACCACACATAGACTCATCAATCACCTATCCGATATGGGTGGTCACGATTTAAGACACTCTGTTAATTACGATAAAAGTACACTTAGGTTACGTTGGAAACCTAACACTCTTATAGAAATGGGTATAAATGAAACAATAAAATGGCATATAGATAAAAATGGGATTAACGATAGCATTTAGTACAAAAGAAATAGATGACAAATTTGTCACTCACTTAAAAGAAACTTGTGGAGTAAAAGATGTTGAGGTCTTACCTTACGAAAATAAGGGTACCATGTCCCTAACTCAAGTCTATAATAAGGCTCTTAGTGAGTCTAAGTATGATGTGGTAGTGTTCACACACGATGATATTATATTAGGTAAAAATAACTGGGGTAAAAAAATATTAAAACAATATGATGGTTCTGACTTCGGAATTTTAGGTGTGGCAGGTACGACACATATGGCCGCTACTGGTAGATGGTGGGAAGACAATTCTAAAATGATTGGTAGGGTGAGTCATTCACATGAAGGTAAGACTTGGACAAACAGTTATAGCAATACGTTTCCTGGTAAAATTTTAGAGGTGGCTTGTTTAGATGGTGTCTTTTTTTCATGTCATAAAAAAAGAATAAAAAATAATTTTGACGAAAAAGTTACTGGTTTTCATTTTTATGATGTTGACTTTAGTTTTGGTAATCATTTAGCTGGTGTTAAATGTGGAATTATTTTTGATGTTAAATTAACCCATAAATCGATAGGAATGACTAATGATGAGTGGGAAAGTAACAGAGTAGAGTTTGTAGAAAAGTATAGTTTTTTACCCAACACTAAAGAACCGTGTTTACCCTACAAAATAGACCCAACAATTATTTATAGAGATAAACCAATAAAGATAAAAAACCCTCCAAAAGTTAGTATAATAATACCTACAATCGATAACATTGATATGTTATTTAGATGTGTAGATTCATTATTAGAAAAAAGTGATTACAAAAATATTGAAATTTTAATAGCGGACACTGGAAGTAGTGAAGAGAATCTAGAAAAAATGAAAAGTAAGTACACTCAAGACTTTATTAAAATAATTGAGTACGATTACTACCATTTTGCAGAAATTAACAACGATGTAGTTAATAATCATGTAAGTTCAGATAGTGAACTTTTATTATTTTCTAATAACGATATTGAATTAATAAATGACGCTATAAGTGAAATGGTAAGTTTATGGAGTAAAAATAAAAAACGTTGTGGGACTGTGGGTGCTAGACTTCACTTTGAAGATAATACTTTACAACATGCTGGTATGTTTTTATTTGGTAGAAAGGAGGGTGAAAATGTAAATTTAGGGTTAACCCATCACGGACACAGGTCACCTTACACATATCCATTTGATAACGTAACTGGTACAATAGGTAATACCGCTGCTTTTTCTCTGATAAGTAAAGATGTTTTTAAGGATGTAGGAATGTTTAATGAAAAATATGCGGAGTGTTTAGAGGACGTTGAATTGAATTTAGCTTGTGTAGCTAAAGGAAGAATTAATTGTCTCGCTGGAAACGCTGTGGGGTATCATTATGAAAGTATTACTAGAAAAACTGATGGAAAACTAAATCCACAAGATTGGCAACTATTAGTTGGTTATATTAGGAATAACCCAAAAATAAATAACTTAATACAAATATTAAATTAATATGAAAGTAGGAATATCTTACAATTTATTCGATGGTGAAGAACTATTAGAAAGTTCCATAAAAAGTATTCGAGACAATGTAGAATATATAAGTGTAGTATACCAAACAATATCTAATTTTGGAAACGATTGTAATGAAGACTTAGTTTCTTTATTAAAATCTCTTAAAGAAGAAGGGTTAATAGATGAATTATATGATTACAAGCCGAATTTAAAGGCTGGTGGTCATTTTAATGAGATAACAAAAAGGAATATTGGATTATTCTTATCTGAACGTAATAACTGCACTCATCATATGGCAATGGATTCGGACGAATTTTACACCTCGATACAATTCATTAATATGAAAAATGAAATGAAAGAAGGTAGTTACGATTCAAGTGCATGTCAAATGACTACATACTATAAAGAACCAATTTATAGATTGGAACCAAAAGAAGACTACTATGTATCCTTACTTTTTAAAATTAAACCAGGTAGAAGATATGAAATAAATTGTCCTTTTCCAGTTTTAGTAGACCCAACAAGAAGAATGGAGTTTGGCAAATTTAAAGTTTTTGAACGAGAGGATATTGAAATGCACCACATGAGTTATGTGAGAAAAGATATAAGAACTAAACTGACTAATTCGTCCGCATCACCTAATTTTAAAAATATCGATAGGTTAGTTAATTATTATAATTCTTGGGAATACCCCAAGCAAGGATTGATGGGTGGAGCCCCAGATAAATTTTATGATATAGTAAAAGAAGAAAAATTATTTAACTCATGGGAGTAATTGATGATTATTTTGATAAGATATATTGTGTAAATCTTGACGAAAGAAAGGATAGGTGGGAACAAGCTAAAAAAGAATTTGATAAATTAGGGATAGAGGACGTTACTAGATTTTCTGCTGTAAAGCACGAAAATGGAGCTATAGGGTGTAGAGATAGTCATTTAGGTATTATTAGAGAAGCTAAAGAATTAGGTTTAGATAATGTATTAATATTTGAGGATGATTTATTAGTTTTAGACGAACATGTAGATAAAATACATTTAGCTTTAAAAGATTTGGATACGGTGGATTGGGACTTGTTTTATTTTGGTGCTACTGTAGACCCAAACGTTGGTAGGTTACAAAAAGTTACAGATAATTTAGTTTTGACAAATTGGGCTTACACAACCCACGCTTACGCTATACCTTCCAGACTATTTGATTTTATTTTAAATGAGGCACCTAAACATGGGATAATAGATGTTTTTTTATGTAGAGCTATAGTTCCTATGGGAAAAACTTTTATTATGAATCCTCTTTTATGTATACAACAAGAAAGTTATAGTGATATAGAAAAACATCACGCTGATTACTGGTGGATGGTTAAGTTTTTTAATAACGTATTAAATAAAGAAAATAAATAATGGCATATAATCATGATAAAGGCACTTGTTGGTACAATGAAACCACCTGCTGTTACATTGGTGTACCTAAGACTGCTTCCACTACTATGAGAAGAGTTTTTAGTTTAGACGACGTAGACAATTACCTAGAACCAGAAAACACAAGTATAAAAAAATTAGATTTAATTACTATTTTTAGAAACCCATTAGATAGGTTGATTTCAGCTTATAATGAGGTGGTAAAAAGAGGTGGTCACCCTATTGAGGGGGAAGGAATCCGTAAAGTTTCTTTTTGGGGTTTACCGGAAAATAAAGATAGGTTTATTGCTTTTTTAGATGATGTAGAAAAAAAATTTTTTGATTCTCATGTAGAGGAACAAATGTTTTATATGACAGATAAAAATGAAAAATTATTACCTTTTACACACATTTTAGATTTTGATAATTTAGACGACCAATTTATAAACGTTTTGGGATTACGTACTACCGAAAACCCAGATTATTTTTTAAAACATGACGGAATGGTGCAGATACGAGTACACCAACGTAGTAGTGAAGAAGATAAAAAAAGAACCAAAAATTATTTAGATGATAAAATAATAGAAAGGATTAAAAAAATATACTCTAGAGATTTTGACTTTTGGGACTCGTTGACCAATTCAAAACCGCAGACTAAACTTTTTAATAGTAGTTTAAAATGGTAACTTCCAATCTAATCGGTGGGTTAGGAAACTACCTTTTCCAAATAGCAACAACATATTCACTAGCACTGGATAATAAAGATGATGTAATTTACGACGCAGAAAAAAGTGTTATCGTACATAACCATATTAGTACTTATATGGATAACATCCTTACTAATATACCTTTTGGTGATGTGGTGTCGGAAAGTGAATACCAGGAACCTCATTTCCATTATTCACCTATACCGTATACAAAGAATTTAAAGTTAAACGGATACTATCAAAGCGAAGATTATTTCTCACATAACAGAGATAAAATACTGGAACTATTTTCATTTAAGTCTGATTTAATTAATGAAAAGTATGGTGAAATATTAAACACTAAGACCTGTGCTATTCACGTAAGAAGAGGCAATTACCTCACATTACCTAATCATCACCCAGTGTGTACTTTTGACTACTATCAACAAGCAATATCATTAATGCCAAAAGATTGTAATTTTATAGTCTTTTCTGATGATTTAGAGTGGTGTAAAAACAATTTCAAGGGTATAGATAGAAAATTTTATTTTATAGAAGGTAACACCGATTATATAGATTTATTATTAATGTCTAAATGTGATAATAATATTATTGCAAATTCTAGTTTTTCCTGGTGGGGAGCTTGGTTAAACACTAGTAAATCAAAGTTGGTTGTGGCACCTAATAAATGGTTTGGTAACGCTATTAACCATAATACTAACAATTTAATACCAAAAACATGGATAAAACTATAAGAGCAAAAACATACGGATGTTTAGAACCTGAACTATATTTTAGTAAGAGTGTTAGTATTTCGTCAGACACTACAGAACATGATGATACAGCAGATTTTAAAGTACTATTACAATTAGAACCACCAAGTATTGTAGATTTAACAATTCCTATTATAAAAAACCAAGATAATTTTGATTTAATACTCGCGTGGAAACAAGAAATATTAGATGCTTGTAAAAATAGTGTATTTTTACCATTTGGTTCTTGTTGGATTGAGGATGAGGACCACGGTATTCATGATAAAAATAAATTGGTGTCTATTATTGCATCCAACAAACATATAACTATAGGTCATAAATTACGTCACGCTATTATAGCTACCGATAAAACATTAGACCTGTTTGGTAGGGGTTATAAACCTATCGACAATAAGATTACAGCTTTAAAAGATTATATGTTTTCTGTAGTAATAGAAAACTCAACAACTAAAAATTATTTTAGTGAAAAAATAGTAGATTGTTTAATTACTGGTACTGTTCCTGTTTTTTGGGGTTGTGAAAATATTTCAGACTTTTTCGATGAAAGGGGATTTATATTTTTCGACAGTGTAAAAGAATACAAACAAATAAGAGACAGTCTTACCAAGGAAAAATATTTAGAAATGCTACCATTTATTCAAAAGAATTATGAACTTTCTTTAAATTATATTAAATTTGCTAAGAGAGTAGAAAAAGAAATTAATAAAAAAATATAATATGAAAGACAAGGTATTGGTAATTATGGGTCAACACAGAAGCGGTACATCCGTTCTTTCTGGTTGTTTAAAAATATTAGGGAGTTATTTAGGTACTGACTACCAAGAAGAGAAAGACCAATATAATGAAAAGGGGTATTTCGAAGGTAAGTGGACAGACCACGTTAATAACACCATTTTAAACAAGTTAGGAATGGAGTGGAATCATGCAACAGATTTACCCAATACTTGGTATAACCACCCCAAACTAGAGGAATTATATGGCATAGTAAGAACTCACATACTTAGAGATTTAGAAAATAAACCTGAGGGAAGTTTTTACACTATAAAAGACCCACGAATCTCATTAATCTTACCTTTCTATATTAGAGTATTTAAACAATTGGGTCTGGAACCTAAGTTTATATTTTCCGACAGAGAAAATAGTGAAATGATAGAATCTTTAGTTAAACGAGATAATTTAAATCCTGAGTTACTTGAGCCTTTACTTAACTATCATAGATTTTATTGTAAAAAATACATCGGTGAAGAAGATATAATTTGGACCCACACATTTAAAAACATATTATATAAACCACTTAACTTCCTAAGTTACATCATAAAAAAATTTGAATTACCTAATAATATTAATGACGAAACTAAAAAAGAAATACTGGAATTTATTGATGTAAAATTAAAACACCATAGCACCAAAACCAACGCTAAGATTATATGTACCTATTTTGGACATAGAAGAACTAATATTGTTTATGGTCACAGTGACACCCATAGTGGTGAAATACCAAAACACTCTGGTGTTAGTAACACTATTGGGTTTATTAAGGAGTTATTGAAAAATGAACGAACTGTGGATTCTGGTGTGTTTATGGATACTATCTTAATCAATCATGACGTAAGTGACATAACCAAAGATAAAGAAGCTAAAAAATTCTTAGAGAGTATAGATGGCACACCAACTAGAAACGGTGTTATAAAAGTAATAAATAGACCGTTTGACAATGGTATAGGTGGTGGTTTTGGTTCATTTAACCATGCTTATCAAAAACATAAAGAGGATTACGAATATTGGTTTTTTACTGAAGATAACGTAATCCAAACTAAAGACAACTATTTTAAACAATCTATAAAACAATTAGAGGAGAATGAAAGAGTTGGTTACATCTGCGGATATAGACATACCACATTAAAGAATAATGAACATGAAAAATCACATTGTCATGGTGGTTGTGGTACTACCCACATTTCCCACTTAAATAAGGTAAACAAAAATCGTGGTGAATTATCTTATTATAAAGAACCATTTAATGATGAAATGATAGAAAATATTAATGATGTGGAGGCGTTTGGTAGTCATGCTTGGGCATGGTACAGTGGTTTTGAGGACCAAGGTGAGGTAGGTTTTACCTATTCATTTATTGAATCTGGTTTATTACTACAAGATATACAGATGGACGATAAATTTTGTTGTTACTATGGAGACTGTTATTAATGATTTCAATTTGTATACCAACATATAATCGTAAAGGAGATAAACATGACGAGACCTACAATAATCTCACTATGTTGGTTGATTTATTTAAAAGTATTAAGAGTCAGACGTATACTAATTATGAAGTTATAGTTACGGACCATTCTATCGATGGTAGCATTAAGGAGGTTTGTGATGTGTGGAAGGACATAATCAATATAAAATATTTTTTAAACAATAAGAATCACGGTAGTTGTGAAGCCAATCTTAACTACGCGATAACCAAATCTACCGGAGACTACATTAAACCAATGTTGCAGGACGACTATTTTAATTCTAACGAGGCTCTTTCTATTTTAGTTAACACATTAAAAAATAGTGAAAATAAATGGATAGCTTGTGGTTGTTTACATATTAACGAAAACGACCCAACACCATTCAATCCTCACCCACCTAGATTAAATGACCCAAGACAGTTATTAAATGGAGTAAATCTTATTGGTAGTCCCGTAGTTATTATGTATAAAAAAGAAATTAATTTATTATTTGACCATAACTTAATATGGTTAATGGATGTTGAATTTTATTTTCGAACACTTAGACAGTATGGTCCCCCTATTCTTATAGATGATATGTTATTAATAACAAGATTAAGAAAAGATGGTATAACTAACACTATGATAACTCAAGACATAATTGACGAGGAGACAAATTATTGTGGTCGTAAAAATCTTAGTACTGACACCATTAACTTAGAAGATTACCCAACAATGAACAATAGAATTAAAAAATTTAAAACTTAAATGACGACCAATCCCCACCCAATTCAAAAATGGCCAGAAAGAACGCCATTAGATGTGATTAAATCCATATCTCACCACCTTAAAGATAAAAGTGTGTGTGATATCGGATGTGGTGCTGGTGACTTATTATACGAAATAAGACGTACAGGTCTATCTAATAACATAGTTGGTGTAGAACTTCAATATAAATTTATTCAAATGATAGAAAAAGTGGGAAGTACTGACAGAGACTATATTATTCGTAATGATTTTACTAAAATTGACATACCAAAAGCTGATGTGTACCTAATTTGGATAGACGAATCAGATTTCAATAACAACCATAAATGTGATGATTGTCATGACATTATATTAGGTGGGCTACCAAACTCAATCATTGTAGATTTAAGTAACGACCCAAGTGAGTCTCACTTGAAAAAAATGGAGGAAAAACTTTATTTAATAGAAAAAATAGATTATGATTATAATGAAGAAAAATATGGTTTGGAAGGACCTCCAAGGTCAAAACCGTATGATGTAAAGCAGTACCCTCTAATAGGAACAAGAAAAACAAGAATTTATGAAAAAAGAAACGATTAATTTATTTAAAGTAAGAATGTCAAAAGAGGCCTCAGTAGAAGCTTCTAAAATTTTAAATTCTGGATATATAGGACAAGGTCCTGTAGTTGACGAATTTGAAGAAAAATTAAAAGAAAGATTTAAAACTGATTATGTGGTAACTACTAACGCTGCTACTTCTGCGGAACATCTAGCCATTCACATGTTAAAAACTAATAATGAAGTAAGAAAAGATGTACAGGAATATGGTTATGGTTTACAATCTTATTGGCCAGGTATTGCGGAGGGTGACGAAGTACTTGCTACCCCATTAACATGTACAGCCACCAATTTCCCAATATTAGCTAATGGAATGAAAATCAAATGGGTTGATGTTGACGAAAAAACTCTAAACATGGATTTAGATGATTTGGCTAGAAAAATCACATCTAAGACAAAAATAATTTTTATAGTACATTGGGGTGGTTATCCGGTTGATTTGGATAGACTAAAAGAGATACAGGAACAGGCAAGAATGGATTTTGGTTTTAAACCAGCCGTAATCGAGGATTGTGCTCACGCGTTCGGTAGTAAGTTTAAGAACCAACCTATCGGTAGTCACGGTAATATTTGTACTTTTAGTTTTCAAGCTATTAAGCATATGACAACAGTTGATGGTGGATGTTTGGTCATTCCTCATCAAAAACTTTACAATAGAGCTAAGTTATTACGTTGGTATGGTATTGATAGGGAAACAAATAGTAAGGATTTTAGATGTGAAGCGGACATTCCAGAATGGGGATTTAAATTCCATATGAATGATGTTAACGCGTCGATTGGTTTGGCTAATTTAAAGGAGGTCGATACTGAAGTATTGGAAAAACATAAATCTAACGCAAAATACTACGACGAAAATCTTAAAGATATTCCAGGTTTAACATTGTTAGAAAGAGATTCTAGGATGGACTCAACTTTTTGGATATATTCCTTTTTAGTAGATAGAAAGAGTGACTTTATGGATTACATGAAAGAGTGTAAGATTATGGTTAGTCAAGTACATGAAAGAAATGACATTCACTCCTGTGTTAGGGAATTTAAAACTCAATTACCGACACTAGATAAAATCCAACCTAGACTTATATCTATCCCTGTCGGTTGGTGGGTCACACACGAAGATAGAGAGTATATTGTTAACTGTATAAAAAAAGGATGGTAATGGCTGTAGATTTAGAATCATCAATAAAAGAACAGGGCCAATGGGTCACTAAAATAATTCATTTTATCCATGGAGAAAAAAGAACTATAGAGGGTGTCCACACCTACACAGTTAGACAGGGACAATTTACCAAATTTAAATTAAAAGATGACAGTTACCTTATGGTAAACGATAAAAACGTACTTATGATAGAAGTATTTAGTGAAAAATAAAAATAAATGCAAGATAAAAAAATAGACACTGAAGGATTTGTAAAATTTGTTGACAAGATTAGAGAGTTCCATAATCCTACAATTAAACAAACACAAAATAATAATAATATTAAATCTCATAGAAAAACTTATTTAGAACCAAAACACATTGAGTCGTCATATAATGTTAATGGATTAGGTAAAGATTTGTATGACTTAGTAATTAAGCACAAACCATTAAAAATAATAGATTTTGGTATTCTTTATGGGTATTCCACAGTATGTCTTGCACAGGCTGTGCAGGACAATGGTTTTGGTGAAGTAGTAGCTTATGACCTTTTTGAAGATTACGAATATAAGAATGGAGTTAAAGAAGTGGTAAAACACAATTTAAACTTTTATGATTGTTCTCATTTAGTAAAATTAGAACAACAAGATTTTTACAAATGGTTGGACAATCCTACACCATTTGATTTATTACATGTAGACATATCAAATACTGGAGATATCTTAATAGATATTAAAGAAAAACTGGGTAAGTTTATCGATAATGGTTCTATTGTAGTTTTCGAAGGTGGAGGACAAGTAAGAGATGAGGTAGAATGGATGGACAAATACGAGGCAACAAAGATGTTTCCTTTAAAAGAAACATTAAATTATAAGGTTTTAAGAGAAGAGTATCCTACTCTTTCCGTCTTTAAAAATAATAAAATAAAGTAATATGTCACCTATCTCCCAACTAGGACAAGAAGTGTTTGTTCTTAATCAAACTAAACATAAAAAAGAAGGTACTTTTGTAGATATAGGTGGTGGTCATCCAGAACTTATAAATAACACTATAACTTTAGAAAAAGACCATTCGTGGTCTGGAATATCTTTAGATATTGGTCCACCTTACACTCACGAATGTGATAAAATGAGCACTGAAGAATATGTTGAGTTATGGGAAACTAAAAGAACTACACCCATTGTAGTTTGTGATGCATTGAAAGTAGATTTTGTACAACTTTTTGAGGAGCATTCCCTTCCTACGACCATTGACTATTTGTCACTAGATTTAGACCCTCCATTGGTGACCTATGAGTGTCTTAAACTTATTCCTTTTGATAAATATAAATTTAACGTTATCACATTTGAAACTGATTATTATAGAGAGAAGACAACTAGGGGGCCCTCCAGAGAGTTGTTGGAACGTAACGGGTATGAACTCATATCTACTATGGGTGGAGGATTAGAACAAGAAGATTGGTACGTTAAAAAAGATTAATTATGATAAAACTAGTAAACGACACAATAAACGAAAAAGATATAGACAAGTTAATAGAGTGGTTAGGAACCTACCCTAGATTAACTAAAGGTCCTTTAACTCTAGAATTTGAACAAAAATGGTCTGATTGGTTGGGCTCTGAATTTACAATATTTTGTAATTCTGGTTCGTCAGCTAATCTCTTAATGTTGTGGGCACTTATAGAATGTGAAAGAATTAGTAGAGACGCTAAAATAGTGGTACCTTCAGCTTCTTGGGCAACAGATTTATCCCCGGTAATGCAACTGGGTATGACACCTATTTTGTGCGATGCAAATCTAGAAGATTTGTCGGTAGACCTAGGACACCTAGAAAGAATATTTAAAGAAACTAATCCAGATGTGTTATTATTAGTTTCTGTTTTAGGATTAGTTCCAAAAATGGATAGAATTGTGGAGTTGTGTGAAGAATATGGGGTGATACTTTTAGAGGACACTTGTGAAAGTATGGGGTCCAAATACGAAGATAGGAAATTGGGTACTTTTGGGTTAATGTCTAGTTTCTCCACCTATTTTGGTCACCATATGTCAACTATCGAAGGTGGTTTAATTTGTACTAACGATGAAGAATTATATGAAGTATTAAAATCTATAAGGAGTCATGGTTGGGATAGAGACTCTAGTAAAGAATATAGTGAACATCTTAGAAGTTCTTGGAACACATCTGATTTTGATGCCTTATATACTTTTTACCACTCAGGATTTAATTTAAGGTCTACCGATTTACAAGCGTTTATAGGTTTAGGCCAAATAGATAAGTTGGATAAAATATGTAAAAAGAGAAATGAGAATTTTAAAATTTATAATGAGTTACTCTCAGATTTTTTACCATATATTAAAGATAATGGATTTATTTCTAATTTTGCCTACCCGGTAATAACTAAAGATAGGGACAAAATTATTAAAAAGTTACAAGATGCAAACATAGAAGTTAGACCAATGATTTGTGGTTCAATGGGTACACAACCGTTCTATGTAAAAAGATATGGGAGAAAAGAATTACCTAATGTTTCTATGGTTGATAAGTATGGATTTTACATACCAAATCATCCGGAACTAACTAGGAAACAAATAAATAAAATAGTTAAGATAATAAAAGAATAATATGGGGGATGGAGGTAAAAAAGTTGCTTTAATAACGGGGATAAATGGCCAAGATGGTTCTTATCTTGCAGAATTATTACTAGGTAAAGGATACGAGGTTTGGGGTATTCTTAAAAGGAACTCTGTTTCGGAGAATCAAACATCTAGAATTTCAGATAAAATATTTAGTCGAATAAATTTAGAGTATGGTGACATGTTAGACATGCCTTCTCTACTTAAAGTTTTACAAAAATCTAATCCAGATGAAATATATAATCTAGCTGCCCAATCCCACGTAAGGATAAGTTTTGACCAACCAGTCTACACTACACATACAATCGCGACAGGAACTTTAAATCTTCTAGAGTCTATAAAAATTATTTGTCCTAAAGCTAAACTATATCAGGCTAGTAGTTCAGAGATGTTTGGTAATAATATAGACGAAGACGGTTATCAGAGAGAAACGACACCTATGGACCCAGTATCCCCTTACGGTTGTGCAAAAGTTTACGCTTATAATTTATGTAGAAACTATAGAAATTCTTACGGAATGTTTATTTCAAATGGAATTTTATTTAATCACGAATCCCCTAGAAGAGGTTCCAACTTCGTAACTGGTAAAGTAGCAAAAGAAGCGGTGAAGATAAAACTAGGAATTACCGACAAATTAAGTTTAGGTAATTTACAAGCTAGTAGGGATTGGGGACATGCAAAAGATTACGTTGAAGTAATGTGGTTGATGTTACAACAGGACACACCTGGTGACTATGTCTGTTCTACCGGTGTGTCTCACACAGTAAAAGATTTGGTCAAACATGTTTTTGACCGAGTTGGGTTAGATTGGGAAAAATATGTAACTACAGATGAAAAATACTACCGACCTGAAGAATTAACTAATTTAAAAGGAGATTGTACAAAGATGAAAACGGATTTGGGGTGGAAACCCACATACACTTTCGAGTCTATGATGGATGAAATGGTAGATTATTGGTTAAACAAATTATCAAAATAAAATAAAATGAAAAGATTAATTACTGGTGGAAGTGGACTCGTAGGGTCAACTATAAACGCTGAGATAAAGTTAGGTTCTAGTGATGGTGACTTAAGAAACTGGACCGAAGTACAAAAGGTTTTTGAAAAACATAAACCAACACATGTTATCCATGCCGCAGCGAGAGTAGGTGGTGTGGGTGGAAATATGAAAGCTAAGGGAGAATTTTTTTATGATAACATCATGATAAATACCCACGTACTAGAAGCGTGCAGACTATATAATGTAAAAAAAGTAGTTTCTTTTTTATCCACCTGTATATTTCCGGACGATATTAAGTATCCACTAACAGAAAAAAAAGTACATTTAGGTGCTCCTCATTGGTCTAACTATGGTTACGCCTACTCTAAGAGAATGTTGGACGTACAAACTGAAGTTTATAGGGACCAATATAATGTAGATTTTGTAAGCGTTATACCTACAAACATTTATGGTCCAAATGATAACTTTAATATAGATAACGGACATGTTATACCGTCATTAATACATAAATGTTACTTAGCTAAATTAAACAATACCGACTTTGAGGTCTGGGGTAGTGGTAAGCCTTTAAGAGAGTTCATCTATTCTAAAGATATTGGAGAATTGACTAATTGGGCATTGGAGAACTATAACGAATCAGAACCAATCATATTTTCAACATCTGAAGAAATTTCTATTAAAGACTTAGTTGGATTAATTGTGGACAGTATTGGTTTTACCGGTAAGGTAGTGTTTAACACAACTAAACCAGAGGGTCAATTTAGAAAACCAGCTGATAACTCTAAATTAAAAAGTTACTTACCAGATTTTAAATTTACACCTATAGAGGAAGGTATTAAGGAAACTGTAAAGTGGTTTGTATTAAATTATAAAAATTGTAGAAAATAATTAACATGGGAAAAAGAAATAAAAAACTAAGTAAGGAGGAAAAAATGGAGGTAGAAGAATGGATTTACCAAAATAACACAGAAGAGACTAGAATGACAGACACTATGACCATAAGGGTTAAGTGTAAAACTGAAAACCAAAAAGCTTTAGTAAACGCAATAAAAGAAAAAGAAGTAATTATTTGCTCTGGTCCAGCTGGAACTGGTAAAACTTTTCTTGCTTGTGCAGAAGCTTTAAAATTAATAAAACGTAATGGTAAATACAAAAAGATTGTTATTGTTAAGTCAGTAACCACACTTAAAAACGAAGAAATAGGG
>Ga0209337_1000391_pt1 | contig 35025 bp, 37 predicted proteins | sample LinPmetageLP53_FD_184044 | JGI IMG/M metagenome (GOLD analysis project Ga0209337, IMG submission 184044) | Marine viral communities from the Pacific Ocean - LP-53 (SPAdes) (version 2) | ecosystem: Environmental > Aquatic > Marine > Oceanic | place: Pacific Ocean | collected 2010-02-08
TTGCTCAAAGACCGCATTAGCCCCGAAGCGAAGCAACACAAGTTAGAATACGACAAGAAATACGAGTCAAGCCCTGAACGTGTAAAGTACCGTGAAGAACTGAATCGGGAAAGAAGGAACCGTGGAATTTACGGAAAACATAACCATATGGACGTTTCGCATACAGAAGGCGGAAAATTAACCCTTGAGTCTGAACACGGTAACCGAGCAAGACATTTTAAAGAAAAGGGTACACTAAGACATGAAGAGTGATGTTATGACACCAATGCAAAGTGCTTGGCTGTTGTTAAAACAATCTCAACCATATAAATTTAATTTTTTAGGTTATAGTAAAAGCCAAGAGCCTTTTGGTTTAGTTTCAATGACCAATTCTCGTGGTATAAAAAGAAAAGTACCATTTTATCAACGAAGTGGCGGAGGCTCGGCATACAATTTTGAAACGGGGCAGACTGAATATGAAGAAAATGAGCCGCAAGCAGGTCAATGGGTTCCTTTCTTTGGCTACGATACTGACATGCATTATGGCGATTCAGCACAACCTTATTTGATTAAACCATATCATGTTGTAGGTAACGACCCTATGAAAGAAGGAGTTCACAAAAGATATGCTTTTGGTGCTTTTAAAGACGCAGGAGAGTGGTTAGATAGCACTCACGATGTAAGTTCTTTTAACCCTGAACTACATAATGAAATTGATTGGGAAGATGCTAATCAAATGATGCTAAAACAAGGGGCGTATTTAGCAAAACCGTATGGAGATGAAAACAATGACACGATGTAAGATGCTTGACAGATGGTTCGATGACGAATCAAAGAAGATAGATAAGACCGAAGCAGTAACAAATGTAGAATTTGTTACAGGAAAGAAGAAGTCAAAAAATTCACTTAGTTCACTTTGGTCAAAGTTATGGTCATCTAAGTGACTACTACACTCTCTTATATTATAGAGAGTAGGACTATAATAAATTGACCATAACTTATAGTCAATTTAGTGACCACTTGTATGAATAAAGTGAATAAAGTGGTATAGTGAACATAGCGAAATGTTTATGTTGACCATTTTAGTGACCAACATTGAGCGACATGCAAGCAGGTAATGATAACTCGGACGCAGAAATTCGTTTGATGGGGCTAATCTTAGCGCAATCAGCGTTAATTGGACTATCAGTTGGAGTATACGACGCAGGAATTTGGTTAAACAATGACGACGCTATGGTGAATGGATTTACATACGCTATGGCTGGTTTCTTTGTTCAAGGTATTGCGTACTATTTCTTCAAGATGTTCTTTGAACAGAACATGCAAGAGCGAGTACAGATACAAAATCAAGAGCGACAACGCCAACAACGTTATCGAAATACACAGTTAAACTTTGATAATCGTAGAGCCGATATGGAAATGCGTATGCAAGAAGCACAACTTGAGCGTGAACTGCAATGGATGGAACAAAATCCCGGTAAGATGCCTCCTTCATGGGGAGTACAGGGGGGTTCAACTTCTATGGTAACTCAATATGATGACAATATGTTGATTAAGAATCCACCAAAACATGAAGCCATTATTGACAAACCAATGCATCTTGGTGCTGTAGACGAAAAGAAAAATCAATGAAGGTGATTAATTGGGGCGCATTTTTAAAACGCCAACGGACGATAGTACCGAAGCAACACTTCGGGCTATGCATACTCAAAACACATTAGACAATTATTACGAGAAGGGATGGGGATGGTTTCGTACATTTTTATTCACATTTATCGCTATTTTAGGAACAAGTCTTTGGGAAAAAAGTACTGATGTATCTGTTTGGGATAACACAATAGAGTGGTTTGTATTGAAAATAGAAGCATTTGGTAATTGGTTACTGGAGTTGTTCTAATGGTTGACCCCGCAGGTTCCGCATTGGTTGGTGTTATGGTATGGGGTCAATCTCTATACAACTCATGGCGACCTCGACGTGTGGGAATATATGGTGCAGGGCAAGTTGGTAAAACAACGCTTGACCGTTACATGACTACTCCCGGTGAAATGGAAGAAATTCCCGATGCTGAACGTACAGACCACAAAAAATTTCTTGGTAAGTACAACATGCCAAAGCCATCACGAAAAAGAGTTTCTTGGAAAGGGCATAAACGTGTAGTGTACTCTTCTGATGTTGGAGGTCAAGAACGATTTTGGAATTTATGGATTGATGATATGGTCAATCGACAAGTTGAAGCAGTTGTCTATATGTTTGACGAAAGAGCATTCAAAGGTGGAGATGACGCAATAAAACAAATTGGTGGTTTTAAGTATCTTGTAGATGCTATACTTCATAGACAATATCGTTATCGAAATTTTAAGGCTCGGCGTAAAGGAAAGAAGTACGTTCCAAAACTCATTATGCTTGTTGCAAATAAAGCAGACAGATTTTTTGATGACACAGCCGCCATGCTTTGGCAACAAGACCGTATAGGAGAACATAAGGTATTCGACCCATTCCGAGATGATTTAATACGCTTACAAAAAGGTGGTATACCAACAAGAAGGTCTTTTATGGCGACTCGTATTGGATGGAATGTAGAAAACACAATGGTCGATTTACTTACAGCATAGGTGATACAATGACAAAAACAACAGTTACATCAGTAGGAAAACACAGTAAAAGCCTAAGATGCGTTATACCGCATTGGATAGTAGAAATGATGGAAATTTCAAAAAGTGATTCATTAGTATGGAGCATCGAATGGGATTCAGAAACAGGAGAGCGACAAATTATGATAAATAAGGTGATAGAATGACAATGATTTTTGATAGAAATACAGGTATGCAACAATTGGCTACGTCAAACGAAGCACACTTGTATGCTTTGAGTCAACAAGGAAATGAATCACTTTCTCATGCCGCACTTATGGAACAAGCAACAGCACAATCTGCAATGCAAAATATTGCAAGCGAACAAAACTTAGAAGTTCCAAAGGTAAATTTCTTCCCGTCAAGACACCCTGACCCCCAAAAGGCACGAAAGAAAGACATTAAGCAAGCATACAAATTACTTTCACCAGCAAAAAGACCGTGGTATAATCCGTTTCGATGGTTCTTTGGCCGTAAATACAGATACGATAAGCAAGCAAGTGTGTGTGTTGTAGATGGTTGTGATTGTGCAACTTTAATACAACATGATAATTTGTATGCTAAAATTACTGATGAAGATACAGGTTATTCCCTGTGGCAGTTGTATTGGCAAAACCCAGTTACTATGCAAGCAGAAGCCTTTGTTGCTCGTGAAAAGGTTTCAAGTGGTCGTAAAATGAAAGGTACATACTGCCCTGAGCATCTTCATTTGTATCATCTTTTAGTAAAGTGGGAAGCAGAAGAAGATAAAATTCGTGAAGCAAACCCACGTAGACTACGTGATAAAGTAAAACGAGGAGTATCAATGGTAACTGTACCTGTAGCGGCTATAGCCAAAAAAGACCCCACTCCCTCATTTTTATCAAAGTATGAAGATTTCTTTGCAATGTTAGAAAAAGATAGCAAGCGCACAAAGGGAATTTCTATACTTAATTATGAAAATCCGACTAATGGACAAAATGATGTTACCATGATTGTCTTTGACCTTAGAATTTTTCAACAAGAGTTGGCAATGATGAACCAACCAACTCCTGCATTTCAAACAATGTTGAATCAACAACCCTATCAAAACACTCTTGAAGAACAACAGCATGGGATAGGTGAGTGAGATGCTTAATTTTAACGGTAATAATAATTCAAACGGGGCATTGAACCTCGGAGTCTCGAATAATCAACCCTCACAGTCAATGCAAAATCCATTTGCTAATCAACAAATGCAGGGAATGTCTCAAAATCCGTTTATGCAAGGTATGGCAGGTGAACAAAATCCGTGGATGCAACAACCTGTTGCTCCACCGAGTGAACTTGAAATTCAAATAATGCTTCTACGAGGTATTGTACCAGTAGACCGTTTCCTTGCAAGTGAATCTATGGGTACACTTGTACAGATGTTTAACAATATTGTTACCTTTAGTGTACTTGAAGTATTCAAAAATGCAAATTTTGTTGCTGATGATGATGGTAATTTAAAAATGGATATTACATCATTACCATCGCATCTTCAAACTATGAGTAGTGAAAATATTCAATCTAATTTTACAGCCCTTCAAAGTGCGGCAACTCAAAATGTTCAGATGGCGGAACAAAATCAAATGCAACTCAACACTATGGCGCAACAATCTATGATGGGAGGGGCGTTACAAGCGGCTCTTGCAGATGAAGGAATGATGCGAAAGGTTGGTGGGGGCGTAGGGAACTTCGCTCGCAATTTTATTACAGGGAGTCGATAATATGAATGATAAAAATTACATGCCGTTAGGATTTGGAAATACTTCACTCAACGTACTAAACCCTACAAGAAGTGTCATTATTGACATGATTATGGTGCAATTTATTTCTGTAATCGTTGTAATGCTCATGATACTAATTTTCAAAGGTCAAGACCTTTCTTCAAGCACCTTGTCCTACTATCTCGTCGGACTCTTTGGAAGTGCTTTGATGCTCACTGGAGTCTACTCCAGAATCACTCGTGGTTAATTTCCACTTGTGAAGAGGACAAGTTGAATTTTTAAGTTTCAATTTTGTGTTTAAATGACACCCGCAAGCGGTGCATTGAGTACCGTAGTGTGGGCATTTTCTACATATTCTAATTCTATGAAGTATTTCATCATCGTCTGCATAATCACGTTTTGATAAATCCTTTACGGCTTGAGAAATGCTTCTAAATGAATCCTTAGAGATAGGAACTCCGGCTATTCTTTTCGCTCTCCACATAGTACATTCCAATCTTATCTTCACCATAATTGTTTTCAAAGAGATACCCGTAACATGGACAATGGCGGCGGGTGAGCAAGTAGTAAAACGGTCTTGCTCATTCTGCATGGATGATGACCGTGAAGAGTTAGAAGAACAACTTTTACAAGGGTACATTTCTCCAAAGCAACTTGACAAAGATAAGGGATGGAGAACCAATACTACAGACCGACATTTTAGAAATCACATGGGTGAATACCACGTTGCGGCTAACGAAACATGCGCTCTATGCACATCTCCCAATCGTGCTGATTATGAACGACTGTATTTTTCTGACGGTTCACAGATAGATGCTATAGCCGAAGAAGTCGGAATTAGTGAAAACCTCGTTTATCAACATATGAAGCATCATTTCCAACCTTTGGTGCAGAAAACAGCGGCTCTTGAAATAGCATCCTTTGCAGTTGGTAATGAATTAGATTTACTTCGTACAAATGCGGAAAGATTAAATGGGAAACTAACTGAACTTCTTGATGAAGGGACTGTACATGAGGACGGGTTTGTTCGGGACGCTGTTATGCTTCACAAAGAAGTACGAGAAACAGTCAAGGACTTGCTTCGCTTCCAAGAACAATGGGGTCCTCAAGGTGAAACACAACAAGTTAACCAAACATTCAATATTTTACAGGTCGAACTTGGAAAAGAAAGCCCTGAAACTTGGGCTAAGATAAAGTCTCGATTACAAGAAAACATGGGGGTTGAATAATGCCAATGATGGGAAGAGGTTCTGATACTCGAATGTATGCACCACGTAGTGAATCAGACACTATGTATTCATCTGCTAACGAAGGTGAAACAAAATACAATCCTACATCTCCTCAAGATAAAGACGAGAGGAATGAAAAGAAAAAGTTACGTGCCGAAGAAAAGAAAGAACGTAGAGACAAAATAAAACATCTCAAAGTTCGTGCTTCTCAAGGAATGAAAGGAGAAGAATCTCCTGTTGCAGAAGATGACGGCAACAAACAAGACGATGAACGAGAGATGGGACTACAAGGTGGTCCTGCTGGAAGTCGTGGTAATCTTCTCGATATTGCAACAGGTGCAAAAACAGGTACAGGTTCAGCAATGACTGGACCGTTACCAATTGCAATGAGTGAGCCAATGGATGGTGCTTGGAGTAGTTTGTTGAAAGCATCCATCGAAGAATTAATTCAAGAACGAGACAGACTTCAAGAATCAGGTCTTAGTCAAGAAGCAAAACGATTTGACCGTGTAATACAACAAATGATGCGACCTGATAGACAAGAGCAACATATTTTAGAAAGTTTAGGTATACCTTCCGCAAAATTAATTATGCCTGAACTCGATAATCAATCTTTAAGAGATATTGGACAAGATATGATGTATGAAGGAAAACAAAATCCTGATTACATTGAAATGCAACATAGAATGGATGATTACGACCCTCAAGTACGACAGCAGTTTATGAACAATATCAGTAATATGGCACGTCGTATGCCAAAAATTGATTCAAATCGTCAACAAGCAGAAGAGAGTCTAAGAAATTTACAAGAAACAGACCCTACTAAATTCTTTGCAGACCAAGAAATTGCAACAGGTGAACCAATGGAGAATGCTTGGAGTTCGCTACTTAAGCGAGATACACCGAATAAAATTCAATCACGTCGTCGCCGTGAAAAGCGACAAGAATTTAGACCATCGACTGGTCAATTTAAGCGACCACCCGGTGGTATGAATCCCGCAGGTTCTACAATGCGAAGATTCCGAGCACGTATGCGTGGTATCAAAGGAAGTAAGAAAACGGGACTGATGAAGCCTCACTTGTCTGTTGAGATGAGCCACCGTGGTATCGCTACTAAGCAACCTATGTCAAAAGACCCACAGAAGTATCGACAATACATGGGTCAATCGGAGGCTCGTAAAATTTTAGGAAATGTCCGTTCTTCATTCTCACCTCACGCTCGATACGGTGAGCGTTCAGTTTCAGCAGGTCCAACTGGTGCAGGTCGTATTGGAGGACTATTAGCAGGTCAATCAGGTCAAATGAATCGCCCATCTCTTCGTCAAATAGGCATCCGACAACCACGAATACGACGACCACGAAATCCTGTTCAGGCTATGCAAGCACCAATGGGTGTTCCAAGTCAACCAACGCAAGCACCTTCAAGCATCAGTTCGCTTCCGCAACCTTCTGCACCAATGATGATGAGTGAAGAACGTGCTGAAAGTGAATTGCTCAAAGGGCGCACTAATTCACTAACATACCATAAACTCAATCTTCTTCGCCGTTTGATACGAGCACAAGAACGTGCTGAAAAACTTGGTAAATCAATGCAAGGCACACGTTCAGCAATGGAAAACGGACACATACCAAGTCATCCTGCTGGTGTACACCAACACGAAGATGAAGATGAGAAAAATGATGGACCTACACAGAATCTTGAAACAAATTCAAGTCGTTTAGGTCTTGACCCTGCTGGTTACATAACGTCTAAGCGGGGGCATATGGGATGATACACATTCAACCTCCACGTTTGCTTAAAGCATGGAGTATGATTGCTCATCCACCCGAAGGTCCTACAGCGTTTCGCAACCCTCCTCCACAGACTTTTCGCCCTGCACAAGAACCTGATATTCCTGCATTTGCACACAATGGCCGTGGGGATATTGTACCCGGTGAGTTTGATTCAAGTCAAGGACCATTGGCTTACAAAACACAACATGGAAATTTCTATCACGGTATAGATTCATTGGCTGTTTCTCTTGCTAATTTTTTTAAGATGCATGGAAAAGATGTAGACCCTATTGCAGTTATCAATAAAGCAATTGGAAATTTTAATAATTCTCATTCTCATGGGCAACATCACGAATTACCACCATTCGACAATATGGCATGGAGAAAAATTCGTGCAAATACTTTACCTCAAGGTACTACTGCGAAAGACGCAGAAGGAAATGAGCAGACAAATAGACAAAGCCGTACACATAACCGAACACTCATTACTGCATTAACAAATAAAAACGCTGACCAAACTCCTTTTGGTCGTTTTATAGAATCATATTACATTCCATTTAATCAAAACTTATTCCATATCTTACAAGACATGGGATTTGAGGACAGACAAATAAAAGGTTCACTAAAATCAGGAGTTACCTATCCTTATGTCTATTCTAATCATACAGCACCCGAAGGATGGGTGTACTCTAACAAGGGTGAACACCCTGAAACATACACAAGTGATATGATGGGTCGTGCAAAACCCGGTTACTTTCCTGACCAAGAATCTGTACACACTTGGTCTACAGTACATCATCTTCCTGATGTTTTCTTTTATCCATCTCAAAAGAATGAAAATAAAGACATCATGAGTGGTGGAGGCGCACCAACAAAACTTGTAGCGGCGGCTCACGCCATGATTGACCAAGCGATAGAACAAGGTGGAATGGAATCAATTCCTGATGTTCCTGTTACACTTAACACAGGTACTCTCGGCGCACCTAATATGATTCAACGACCACTTCATGAAATTCTTGGAAACAAAGACCTCAAAGAAGCACTTGTCAAAGATATGGCTCACGTTCCCGCTATGATGTATTTGTTTGGCCGCAGTTATCAAGGTAATTTCAAAAAGTTATACAATCATATGATGGATAAATACGGTGGTGGAGAAGAAGCACTTTCTGTAGAAGAACATGGTAAGTATCTTACTGGTGGAGAAAAAGGTGGTCAAGGGTTGCATAAAAATGCGGCTCGACTACTTGCATTGGCTCGTGCATCAGGAGAAGGAAGCGAAGAAGGTCGAAGTAAAATGGGAGAACATGGTGTTTCTTCCGATGAATTAGAAGCCGCAAATTTACCATATAGTGAACAACGACTCGGACAAGTTGACAGATTCCGTAACGTTATCGAAGCATTAGCAAATCACCAAGCAGAAGCAAGAGGTCATCCTGTGCAAATGGGATTGGGAGATATACCTTCATCTCCTATGCCTTCACAAATGATTCACGGTTATCCACAACAGGATGAAACAGGGGCATACCCTGAACCTATTTTAGATGACCATATGCAAGCATATCTTCACAGTATAGATGATTTCGCACCTAACGGCCAACAAATGGATGAAGGCCAACCATCATTGTCTCAACCGAAGGAAACACCGCAGACCCTACCTCCTGTGGCTACTCATGTTCCTGTTCGTTCACCTGAGCAAACTTCGGTTGAGACACCCCCTGTGGAGGGTGAACGACCAGTTGTTTCACCAAGATTCCAAGATGTACGACATCAAATATCGGACTTTTCACCATCACAGTTCCGTGAAATGTTACAGATTGCAGGGGCATCACGTCCACAATCAATCACCGATGCACCATTGAGCGAGTTAGAAGCAAGGTCACAGCAAGCCTTATCAGACCCACGCCAACGTCTGCTAACTGATTACATGAAGTCCGAGGACGCACACCTGCCACTTATGGATAAACTCATGAAGGCTCTTGAGCGTATGCAGTACCACGAAGCACAGATGGATAACGACGTTGTACCTCATCTAACAAACACATTAAATTCACCATTAAACTTAGCAAAATATGTTGGTCTTACCAGTAGCGAAGTTAATGCAATAAACCACACAATGGGCGATTGGTATGATATTGCAAAATCATACAACGTAGAACCTAAAGTTGTAAAAGTAATCAAAATGAATTTGAGATGATACAATGAGTAAGAAAGTATTGATATTGAAAAATACAGGGGCAACGCTCTATCAAACACCTGACGCTAAAAGACCATCTGCATTAGAATTAGGAAGGACGCTTTTTGGTGGAAAAGGAACTGGAAAACTAAATCGCCTTGCGGCGGCGGCTGGTTTGGCTGGTAAAGGGGCGGCACTTGGTGGAACTGCTGTACAAACAGCGCATCAAATGCAAGGTGGTAATTTATTCGCACCACTTAGTGCTGGTTATACATACGAAGGGCTTGACCCAAGTGGAAAATTTTTGGCTGGCCGTGTTGAAGCGGGTAAACAAGGTGCTGAAAAATTCCAAAGTCAACAAAATCAAATCCCTCAAAGTACCCCTACTGAAAGAATGGGAGGGTATACAACAGGTTCTAACTCCAATCAAGTAGGAGTAAGAGCAAAGGGTCCTGCACGATTCAATGTACCAAAGCCCGGTGACTCAAAACCTGCAAAACCTGAGTGGATGAAAACTTCTAATTCTACATCACCAAATGTTGGTGGGCAAACAGGTGCTCCACCAGTAAACACAGCAGTACCACCCGGTATGAGTCCCGAAACGGTGGGTGGTGCTTATAAAGCACGTTTAGAACAACCACAAGCACCTACAAATATCTCTAACCCTTTTGATGGTTTACCATCTCAATTGAATCAACCTCTTCAAAACTTTCTTCATGGGACTAATACTGGACAAGGACCGGTAAATCCTCAAAATAATACCGCAATGCTAAATGCTGGTAAAAACTTAGGGCGGCAGATAGCATCTGCACCGCAAGCACCTATGCAACAACAGCAACCTATGACACCGCAAGTAATGGGCGATGCAATGAATCAACATATGCAACAACCACAAGGAATGGCGGCACAACCGGCACAACCGGCAAAAAGTCCAATGGACTTAGCAATGGAACAGTTGAAAACTAATGCTCAAATGCCAAGTGCTCAAATGCCAAATTATCAGCAACAAGCAACAACACCAACAAGTACTGCTAATGCATTGAGTCCGTCTAATATGAATAACGCAAATAGCGTTTTAGATTCGTATTATAACACGTTACCTCAAGGCCAACAAGCACATGGTGGGGCAGTACAAGGGGCGATTGCATCACAGGGTAATTTTGCTACTGACCCTCAAACTTGGGGTCAAACACCTGATTTGAATCAAGGATTAGGTCAACATCAAACAACTTGGAGTCAAAGTATGCCTAAAGATATGTGGAAAGCAATGCTCAAAGCATACGTCAAGCAACTCTATGACGAGTTTGGTGGATATTTGTACAAAATGACCCCTCATGAAGCAGGTCAATTCGCAGTTTATACATTATTTACACTAAGGAAGTGATGAAATAGATATTCCGATGGAAGGCGACATCAATGAATTTATCCACGATATGGATAAACAGATGTCTGCAAAGTCTTTTCGATACTTCTTTGAGGACATATTAGGATTTGATTATTCGCACCACCATGAAAGTTGGGACAAAGGATTAGCAGAAAACAAATATTACTGTGTTAAAGCGAGTCGTGACCACGGTAAGTCTGTATTCTTTATGTCCTATGCTCTATGGATAGCGGCATTTAAGCCCGGAACACACGTCATGATTTTCTCTCACTCTTTGGAACAAACATTGGAACACATGAGATTTATTCGCAATAACATTGAATCCACACCAATCCTTCGTGAACTTATTCCAGAAGGAAGGCCGTGGAGAAAAACATACTTCGAGTTTGAGAACGGAAGCCGAATGATGGCTAAGTCCGTTGGTGGTGGTACTCGTGGTTTCCACCCTCACGTTGTAGTATGCGACGATATTCTATGGGGTACAACAGGTACAGAATTACAGCGAGCCGCTGATTGGTTCTATGGTGTTCTTCTCCCTGTTCTGCACCACACAGGTCGTATGATGATTGTCGGTACGCCGTTTTCATACAACGATTTGTACGCTGAATTAGAACAAAGAGATGCCTTTACTGTCGAGACATATCCGGCAATAGATGCCGCTGGAGAAGCCCTTTGGCCTGAACGATGGAATCTTGAAACACTCGACCAACGTAGACTTTCAATGCCAGCGATACAATTTTCTCGTGAGTATCTTTGTGAGCCTATTCACGACGTTGCGAGTATGTTCCCTAACGATATTCTCGACAAAGCCCGTGATAAAGACCTTGTATTACTCGACAGGGCTGATACTGAATTTGATGAGAATGGTAATCCCGCAGGTGTATTCGGTCAACACTTCATAGGATGGGACACAGCAATTGCTTCGGATAAGAACGCTGATTATACAGCAATGATTGTTATGCGTACTTTACCAGATGACCATACCAAACAAATTGTTGGTGTTATACATGAAAAAGGATTAGGTGGTGCGGCTCAAAAGAAACACATTTTGATGCTTAACAATCGGTTTCAACCTGATTTGATTGAACTTGAAGGTAACAACTTCCAGCGTATGTTCGCCGCTGAACTGCAAGATATGCGTAGCGATATACCGATTAAAACATTTATGACTACTCGACAAAGAAAAGAGAGTATATTCATGTCTTTACTTATGGCATTTGAACAAGGGCAGATTAGAACACCGTATGGTGATGAACGAAGCCGTACTTTCACACATAAATTAGAACAAGAACTAAACCGATTCGGAATGCAAAAGAACGGTAAGTTAGAATCTGTAGGTACTCACGATGACTTGGCAATGGCTTTGGCTTTGGCTAATTGGGGTACAAAAGAGTTCAAGGGAAGCATTGTTTCACTCGATGATTACATGCCCGGATTTGGTGATTGGCTTGACAATACTGTTGGTGGTAAGAACACAGGCGGGTGGATTATACCATGAGTTACTCGTTTGATATTTGTTGGTCTTTCTTGAAAAGTTATCGTGCTCACAAACTTGGTTTAATGCAAGATGGTCGGAAAGAGCAACTCAATACACAAAGGGCGATGGGTAACTTAAACGACCCCAACGCCGAGCCTAAAGAAAAGTCTCCCAAACTTGCTGATGATGTTGCTGTCGCATCGTTAAGAAATCTTCGTGCAAAACATGGCGACCCATACGCTGGTATGACTCAAGAACAGGCTGATGAATACAATCGTATACTTGCGGAACAAAAACAGATTGAAGAACCAAGTCAACTTCCACCAGCACCGTCATTCTTTGAAACTGAACCTGAACCAGTTTTAGATGATGTTGACCCTTACGCACAAATTTTTGAAGATATGAAAAGAAAGGCTTTCTTGAAAGAGGTAAGAGGATGATTTATCCATTTGATGATTGGGGGTTTTAAATGAACGATAATATTTTAGCATTAGGGAATCATAATTTTTTGTATCATACCTGTTGCTTTGTAGCATTAATGAATGGTAAATCAAAACCATTTGGTTTCTGTGAAAAATGCTGGATTGAACATGGAAGACCGGAGGCTATGTCATGACTTGTAAATGTGGACATTGTGTAGGGATGGGAACTGCTTGGGATTTCCTTGAAAAAAAATTATGCCCTGCTGGTAAAGCGGCGGCTAAGAAAAAATTTGACGTGTACCCATCAGCATATGCTAATGGATGGGCTGTACAATATTGTAAAGGAAAGTTTAAGAAAAAGGGGAAAAAGAAATGAAACTTAAGAAACCTTCTTGCTGTTGCGGTGGTACAAAGAAAACACCATGCGTCTGCATGATTGAGGGTAACCAATGCTCGGCTTCATCTCCAAAGTGTCCTTGTTATGCTCTTATTGACAAACAAAAAAACATTAAGAAAATGGTCGGTGTATACTGAATGACTCGATGTACTTGCCATGATACACTCATTGTAAAAAATTTGAACCGATGGTTCAAAGAAAAATGGGTTGACGTATCACGTAAAAACAAGGACGGTAAGCACCCTCCTTGTGGAAGAAGTAAGGCAAGTAAATCAAGCAAAGGTTACCCAAAGTGTAGACCAAGTGTGAAAGTTTCAAGTAAAACTCCAAAGACAAGCGGCTCTATGAGTAGCGGTCAAAAACAAGCGGCTACAAAACGCAAGCGAGCAAAAAAGCAAGGCGTTGGTGGCAAACCTACGGTGGTGAAAGCAATGAAAGATAAAAAAGACATGAAAGACATGAAAGGAAAAAAAGGCATGGTAATGGTAATTGCCATTGGTGCTAAACCAAAGAAAGTCGGCGTTAAAAAGGCTGATGACACAAAGAAAATGGGTAGAATGGAACAATGTTACACTTGTGGTAATCTTTTTCCAAATTATCAAATGTTAGACCAACATCAACAACAAATGAATCATTGATGTAAGAACAATTAAATGAGTGGTCAACGGAGAGGTCAATATGTGGGGGAGTGCATTTGTCGGGGATGAGTATGATTTCCCCGTTTTAGGAAACGATGAGTTTTCTAATTTACTTGTCAAAAGTATATCACAGCACCCACAATTTCAATATGATAATCTACCTATTGAACCAGTAAGTTCATCTTTAGTTGTTAAAGAGGAATTAAAATCATATTCATTTGCTAAGAATGGAGATGGTTGGCTCGAATCCACATGGGGAAAGAGTGCTGACCAAATTATACGTGAATGTCGTAAAGCCCGTAGAAACGATAAATCCAATAGAGATATGTATGATTCTATGATTAAAGATGTTAGAACATTAAAATCAATGGAAGTAGAAGCCACTATTACCAATTTGTCTTGGTCTGATGGTCTTTCTGATGTCATAAAGAATATGGGTATAAACGATAAAGCGTTAAAATCACTACGAAAGTTTGGAGAATCACGTTCAATAAGTTTACAAAAAGCCTGTCAATTATTCTTGAAAGCAAATACTGTATTGAATATGCTTAATGAAAAAGTTGACTGGAATGTTGATGACCAATTAGAATGGGTCAATGCAAATCAATTACAAAAAGACGCAAGAAAAATGTGGAGAAATGTATTGAAGCAAGCAGAAAAATTACCTGTTAATGATGTTAAAGCATTAGAATTTGCATCTGATGTATTGGAAAAAGAAGGTCCTTTACAATCTCGTGAACTCGTAAGACGTGGACTGGGTACATTAGAAAAGAACATAACTCCTCAAAAGATGGCATCTTTACTCAAAACATACGGGGAAGAATTTGATATTTACAAAGCCCCGTCGAGAGGGAATTACATTAAAATTGGTACGCATGGGTTAATTATCAAAGACATATGGGGGTACATGGCCGGTTCACTTGATTCAGATGGAAGCATCTTTATTTCACAACGTGGCGACCCTCGTGTAACCTTCGTTGCCAGTGGAAATATGGGTAAGCAGTTGTGTGAAGATTTGCAAAAGGCTGTTGGCTGTGGTCGATTAGTTACTGACCAAACAGTAGCAAAGAATACACAAAAAACTATTCATCGGCTCATATTTGCATCGAAGGATGATATTCGCCATGTTCTCAAACATTCCATGCCTCATATGCGTCTAAAAGACTTGCAAGCAAAGGCTATGCTTGCTTATGTAGATGAAAAAGATAAGATGAGAAAGACTGAATTATATCAGTTAGTTACATTCAGTAATTGGAAAGACCATAAAAACAAAGCCGACTCTCTCTTGAACAAGTGGGGCGTTGATGCTGACACTATAGGCGCATTTGCGGAGGGATTGTAATCGCAGAAGAAGATGGAAGAATATCACGATTTTTGTCGGCTTTAGGTCGGCCTTTCAAAAGAAAGGAAAGCCCAACTCCAACAATGCCACTTTGGTCAAGTGGTATTCAAGAACCTGTTATGGCTCAAGGTATTACTATACCTGCTCTTTTTGCTGTAAGTACTGAATCACTTATTCTTCGTACTGTACTTTCTAAATTACGACAAGAAATGTTTCGTCGTGGTTTTTATTGGGAAAAGAAGTTTACTGCAAAATGTACTCAATGTGATGAAGAATATCAAGAAGAAGTTGAAACTTGTAAATTATGCGGTGGTACAACTCGAAAACCTGATATTGATGAAATCACTTATCCTAAGTGGTTACTAAAACAAGAAAACAGTATGGAACAATCATTCTTCCATCTTTTACATGAACTTGAAAGTGATTTGAATATTGTAGATGATGGCTTCCTTGTATTAATAAAAGAATATTTTATTGACCCTGAAACGAAAGAAGTTCAGTTTTATCGTGTTAAAGAAATGATACGAGGCGACCCTATCTTTATGCGAATCGTTGCTGATAAGCGTGGAGTACGTGGTGGACGTTACAAAATTTGTTTAGTGCATCGAGAAAATGTAAAGACACATTCTGAAAGTGATAAATGTGAAATTTGTGGAAGTGAAATGCAAGATGTTCACTACGTGAATATGGCTGGAAGTGGTAAGACACAATACTTTGTTGAAGGGGAAGTACTGCACATTTCAAAATATAATCCATCGAAATTGTATGGTCGTTCTCCAGTTAACACAATGTGGAGACAAGCAATGACACTCACAGCAATGGATAACTACATCTATACTGCTTACCAAAAGAGAAGAATTCCAAAGGGTATTATTTCTGTTACAACAGATAACTTAGAATCAATGAAGTCATTTTGGAAGGCAACTGATGAAAAAATGGAACGTGACCCTCACTATATTCCTCGTGTTGGTATCGAATCTTCGAGTGGAAGAGGAGGGGTCAATTGGGTCAAATTTATGGACACACTTGAAGAAATGCAATACATCGGTGTACGTGATGAAATACGAAATCGTATAGCCGCTTTCTATGGTGTATCGTCTATCTTTATGGTTGACAATGGTAAATCAGGAGGTCTGAATAATGAAGGACTACAAATTCTTGTTACTAATCGTGCTGTAGAATTTGGTCAAAAAGTATACACAGAAATTCTCTTCCCAAGACTACTAAAGCAAATGAATGTTAGTGATTGGAAACTCACGCTCTATCCTAATGAAGAAGAAGATGAAATTACTCGACTTCGTAGAGATGAACAAGAACTTAACGTTGCACAAAGAATGGCACAATTAGGATTTGTACCTGACTTACTCGATGAGCCAGCAAATCGAGACATCCGTTTCACATATTCTAAACCACCACCAGCACCAGCACCACCTCCCGGTGGCGCACCACCCGGAGGAATGCCACCCGGTGGTGGAGGAATGCCACCTATGATGCCACCCGGTGGAATGCCACCCGGTGGAATGCCACCACAGATGATGGGAAGAGGCGGAATGCCAATGCCACCACAGATGGGTGGAGGTATGCCAATGCCAATGTCAAGACAAGTTCCACCCGGTATGGGAATGCCTATGCAACCCGGAAGTGAAGGAATGGGAATGAGAAATCGTGGTCCTGTAGCACCACAAAGAAGAGGAACAATGGGAAGTGGTTCACCACTTTCAAGTGTTCAACAAAGAGGACCACCACCATCTCCTATGCAGAACGTTTCTAATACATTATTAGACGCTCGTAGACCAAGAGGCCGCTAAAACTCTTTAAACAAGTAGTATATGACATAGACAAGAGGGATTCGTATGGACTTACTAAAAATGCACCCAATGGCAAGAAAAATGGAACAAGCGCAAAAAGCATTTGCTACTGCGTTAGAGCAGGGCGACGGAAGTTTAGCCAAGCAACATTTGACAGAAGTACAGAAACTAAGTGATTTCCTTTTGGAAGATTTGCAATCAGAAATTTTCAAGGCTGAAAACCTTGCACGTACACCCGGTGCAAAAGACCTCTACGTTGGTGGAGTAGCACCATATACATTCCAAAAAGAAGAAGGTCGAACCGAATTAACAGGACATCGACTAAGTGGAACTGTATCAGCAGGAAAGCGACGTGCAGAATTTAATCCATCACGAGGAACACTTGGTCGTAGGGTGTGATTCTTTGTCTGACGCAGGGCAACTCATGAATGTTCTCATCACAAAGATGGAGAACATGGACAATGACTTGTCTCTTCTGAAAGCAGAAAATGCAAGACTAAAGGCTACACTACAGAATCCAAAAAATCTTCTTCGTAAGATGGGTCTTGTATCTATTTCTACTCCGTTAGCGGCAGATGTGATGATTGACCCACTACGTGCAGATATGGAAAATGATGCACTACTTATGAAGGGTGATATGTCATCATCAATACCGCAAACAAATGAAGAATTTCACAGTATGTCATGGGAAGAAATTCATGACATGGCAAAAACCGCAAAAGACACGGAGATGAATTAATGAAGCCAAGATTCGATGAAGCACCAGTTCTCGTAAAAGCGTTAGAATTAGAACGACGTTTGAACGATTTAGCAATTCACAAAGCAAAATGTGATTGTCCCGAAGGAAAGTGCGATTGTAAAGATTGTCCAAGTTGTGGTTCTAAGATGAACAAGATGGGTTGCATGAAAATGGGCTGTGGTGGAAAGATGGCTAAAGCACAACCCGGTTACAAGGCTGAAAAAATTTCAGACGTTAATCCTCACATGGTAACTGAAACAGGTGGACAAACTCGTACAGCATATTACACCACTAATGGTAAAACTATTGAATCGGAAGATGCTAAGAAAAAGCCTAAGAAGAAGGACGCTTCTACGAGTTTAGAATCTTTAGGCAATAGACTTAACCCACATTCTGGTACTGGTGCAGAAAGAGAAGATACTGCGGGTGAAAAGGGACTGTGATTCTATGTCTAATGTGCGTGTAATCAAAGCAAATGACCACGCATCATTGAGAGAGCATAGTGAACGTGTTGCACCTCTATTGTGTCGAACCTGTGGCGGTTCATCTGAATCAGGATGTAAACTCCCTATGGCACAAGGAATGGATATACACGCCTGTCCTAAATTTACACCGCTATGAAAGGCGGTGTTAAAATGACATATACTCAATTAGACCACGCTACATACGATTTGTTAAAATCGTTAGACGATGGTTTAGACCTTGAACGAAATGCGGCTGAATACATCATCGCATGGAACTCTATGGAAAAATCCCCCCGTGAACCCATTCTCGGTTCTCTTCTTGTATTAGCAGAAGATGTTATTGCAAAGAAAGAAAAAGAAGAAGATTTACCTAATTTAGAATATGACCCCGGTGAAGATACTGGTGAAGGACTTTTGCACAACATAGAAGATACTCAAGAAGATTTAACGAATCACATATGGCTCGATGGATTACAAGGCGGAAAGAATTTATCTGACCATTTTTCAACATGGCCTGTGTATCGACCCAATCCAGCAAATCACCCATATAGAGAACATCATTTTCCATTCCATCCAGCAAATCACCCCGCACTAAGACTTCATGCTACAACAGGAAAGCCTCATTGGGTTGAAATGCTAAGAGCGCACGTTTTTGGCGGATATATGGATGAAGAAGCAAAGATGGAAAAAGAATACATAAAACATCTTAAAGATAATAAACACCCTTTAGCGTTTGGATTTAAACCTCAAGGTTCAAAATCAAAGAGTATGAATTTATTAGGTACTCCAGAAGTATTTGGTACGATTGGTACACACCAGAAAGATTTCTACGAACGAGATTATCATAGATGGAAGAAATCAAATGAAGCATCTAACATGAAGGACAGTCTTGTGGAAGAAGGAAGAAGTTCGCAAGACATACAAAAAATACTTCGTGAAGCCCATTTCGACCAAAAGGCAAATGAGTGGCTTACAGAAGATAGTGTTTTGGACGATGATTACAATGTTCATCCAACACCATTAGGTCATCATGGTTTTAAATTAGGTTTAGAATGGTTTTCACCAGAAGAAAGAACCGCCATACGACAACAAATAGATGAACATGGTTTAGACAATACGAGCACTATAGAATTACCAAGTGGACAAAAAATTCCTTCTTCTCGTCTTACATACAATGCTCTTATGCGTAAGACTCCTGAAATGAATTGGGCTGTACGTAGCCCAAGAATGATGGGAAGAAATACCCATCTTCGATTAGAAGATAACGATACTGATTACGAAGCAGGTGAAGGTGGTCGATTCCTACAAAGTGCATTAGGAAATGCTGTACACTTACCATATGAAGGAAAAGATGAATCTATCGCTGATTTTATTTTAGATGAAATAAATAATCTGTATGCAGATGATATGAAAGATGCTGGTAAAGGGTATAAAAGAAAGTTAAAGTATTTACCAAGACTAAATTTACACAAAAACAATTCTCCAGAAGATTTGACTTGGGAGGGTCTAAAAGACGCTGAAAAAAGTCAATTTGGAAAACGAACTCAAAAAATAGACCATTCAAGAATACCAATTGAAGATATACTTTTCTTGGCTGGATTTGACCCTAAAACAAGAGAACCTATTCAAAATCATGAATTACATGGGTCAATGGAAGGACCTATTGTTCCTTTAGAATGGATAGAGAATATGGAAGAACAGGCTTCAGGGCATATGAATTTACAACAACAAGAGAAAGATATTCGTAAACATTTATCATTCCTAAAAGCGGCACATGGTCCTCATCCATCGGAAGATAAACCCTCGTATTGGCGTACAAGTGAAGATGGAGATTATACCTACGGACCCGGAAACTTTTGGAATAAATTGTATCAGGGTGCTGGTGGTGCAGGTATGTCTTTATCTACATACAATGAAATTCTACACGCATTAACTGCTAACGAAGATGGTAATTCCTTACTTGGTGAAGTACATGAATCAGGTACTATGGGGGAAAAGAAAACGATAGTACCTAATCAAAACAATTTATCTCTTGCCGCACATTTTATGCCTGAACGCTCTCAAGAACAAGGTCATTTTGATGCAAACACGAAGAAATATGTTTATCATAATGCACCTAAACTTATTCAAAACATACTTTCACCTGTAAATGTTTCAAGACCAATACCGAGTGGAACATCACATAGTGGATTTAGAGAAGGTGCTACGACTAAAAATAATTTTACTGAACATAAATCATCACTTTCACCACAGTATGAGTATATGATACGCCATATGACAGATAAAGACAGACAAATATTTGGTTCACATCTAAAACCGTTTGATAGTACGTTAACAAGAAATCCATTTTTACATCACGCTACTTATCGTGGTTATGTACCATACAGTAGTGATAAACAGATATATGATAACGCCGCAGATACTCACAAAAGAATAATGAGATTTGGTTACCAAAACCATTTGAATACACCAAGTGAAAAGTCTGTTACATCGTTTAATGATTTACTAAGAGGTGAAGGAGAAGTAAGCGGAGGAGAAACACCAGACGATATGTTTTCTTTTTTGAATTGGGGAGTATCAAAACCTTCATACAATAAAGTAAAAGATTATTTGAACACAAGTAAACGAGCATTTGGACTTCGTTTACTCACGAACATAACAAAGGTTATTGGTTCTCAAAAACCAAGAGATATTTTAGAATATTTACAAGCAGAAGATTTTACAGATTTACGTGAAAAAATGGGTTTCGATGCTGTAAATGATACAACCCCAATAGGAGATATTGTTGAAGGATTATTAGATGATATTCATCTTGATATAAAAGACCGACCTCAATCATACAAACATAGAAAACCTACAATGGAAGATGCAGTTCGTACAGCAATAAGTTTTGGTGGTGCATTACCGGCTATTGATAAAGAGCAAAAATTACAAGATAAATCTGATGAATTACTTCAAGAATTTAATGAAGCAGATGAAATAGATAAACCACTCATAAGAGAAAAACTAACAGATGTAACTTCAAAACTTACTGCAATGCAACAAAAAGCAATAGAAGGCGTACAAGGGAAAGGAACGACTCATTGGAAAATAGATTCCAAGAGAGAAGAAGAGATGGCAAAGGCGCACAGAATTTTAGTTGCTAAAGTAGCACCAATGATAAAGGAAAAAATGGAAGAAGCAGACCCAACTGCTTTTGACCCGAATGACCCACAGAAATTTATTGATAACAATGCAAGGATGTTTCGTGATGCTCAACGATATATTTCCAACGTTTCTCATTCTGTACACGGTTTAACAACAGCAGGGTATGGGGTTGATTTTACAGATGTAGAAACAAAACCTGCTGAAAATAAAGGCTTTCATCAAAATGTTGCTTCACATCTACAAGAACATGGTTTTCAAATTACAGGTAACATGAGCGTAGACGAAGTTCTTGAAGCGTTAGCAATAGAAAAAACACCACAGTCGAAAGAACATGCAAGAGAACTTATTGAGCGTTCTAACACTTTGAATCAACCATTACACGCAAGTACTGTTAATCAACTCATTTCTCATGGGGGTATAACAGATGTACATGGGACAGACATTTCTCATATGCATGATGAATCGTTAGGAGAGAAAGAAGGAAGTGAACTTAATCCTGAACAGAAGTTTGCAGTTATGGTACAAACATTAGGCTATCACGATGCAGTACAAGAATTGCATAAAGAAATAAATTCAGATAAAGAATACAAAAAAGCACAGTATATCCATGCACTTCCTCGTAGATTTAAGCAACTTATGAACTCAAACACTCAATTTGGTTCTGCCATTGATGCTAATGGATTAGAATACATCAATAACGATGTATACGATGCACAAGGAAAGAAAAAAGGTTCTGCTGGAAAGGGAAGACCACAGATTACTGCTGAAACAAGAAACAATCTTGATTCTATTATTCATTACAATCCTTCTGTACAACAAGAAGAAAGACCAGAAGAACCTACTACTTCAATAGTTACAAGAGCAGGAATGACACAAATTCCTGTCGGTTCTTCTAATCCAAACAACGGAAGTATCGTAGATTCGTTTGATGCTGGCGCACACCATAGTGGTTGGTTAGCAAATCCTTCTGTTGGTTGTGAATTTACAGCCGATGGTCAAATTAAGGCAGGACAATATGTAGAACAAGGATTGTATCACTCGGTTCCACACGAACTTACAGATATGGTTCATGGGAAAGAACTACGTGAACAAGTATGGAACAATGCACCACCCGCACAAGAATCTCGACTTCCTATAAGTGGTATTGACCCTACAACGTTTATTGCTATGAATGAGGACCCAAGTAAATTAGCATTGAGTGAAATGAGTGATTACATAGAAGGGTTACTCAATCCTGATATTTTACTCATGAAAGAAGATAAACCTGAATGGAATCCTCTAATACGCCCAATGCACCGTATTTTTGAACTAAGTGATTTAGAACATCTACGTGGATTTAGTGGTTCGTGGGTTGTATCAAAATGGTACGACGGAAAGCGAGTTATGATAATTAAAAATGGTGAAGAGATAACTGCTCTCAATGAATCAGGTAAAAAAGTAGGTCTGAAAAAGGCTCATAGAGAAGCATTACAAAAAGTCAACGACAATAATTTTGCAATAGATACTATTCTTGGCGATGAAGATTTGAATGTTATTGACATTCTAAATTATGATAATACTGATATTACAGATATGCAAGTCTTTGAACGAATCAAAGTCATACGTTCACAATTTGAAAGTCATGAGAATGTTATTGTTCCGGGTCCTCACGATACAAAGGTAACAGATAGTGAAGGACTCAAAGAAAGTGTAGAACGAATGCAAAAAGAACATGAGAATATTTTGCTAAGAGATTCTAAGTCCACATATATGCGTGGAGAATTTAGACACCCAAAGTGGGTATTGTATAGACCAACTCGTGATTACAATTTCATTGTTCTTGATAGAAGAGGCAATGGTCCTTACACATATCAATTAGGTGCGGGTCCTCTTATTGACGATGGTGGATTGGCTAATCGAGCGATTGAACACAAGGGTGAGTACTACATGGATGTAGGTACAGCACGTAATCAAGATAAAGCGTACAAAGTTGGAGATGTAGTGCGAGTATCAGTAAGTGGAGTTACAAAGAAAACTCGTGGGCAAAGAAATGTTTTCACCGTACAAGTAAAACAAATAGAAGGTGTAGGTGAAGGTGAAGGACCTGCAAGTGCTGAATCATTAGACTTGTTGACAAAATCTTATTCTGCAATCAACATTCCACACAACATAGAATACGATGAAGAAGGCTTCCGTGTTGTTCTCAAAGATATTGATACTGTAACATATCAAGTAGATGAAGTAGGGGATATGTGGTATCTCCATTCCCCTCAAGGGAATATGGATTTACTATTCAAAAATCAGTATGCAGTAACATTAGCGGAGAGCCTTCAACCGTTTTGGGGTTCTGTAGCACCACTCATGTTATCAGGAGTATTAAAATCAGAAGAAGAGTTTAGTTCTCCGCCTAAAAAACATACACCAAAAGAAATGGAAGAAGGTTCTGTAGGTATTTTGGAAGAAGATGATGAAAATAGATTACTCAAACCAGAAGATAAGAAAAAGGCTATTGAAGTTATTCTAAGAACACTTGATACACTTACAAAAGAAAAATTGACATGGACTGGACCAAGAGGTTTGGGAATTGACGTAGGTACACCTACGGAATCACCAAGTGGACCTACAAAAATCACAGAAGAAGAAAACCTTCCAGATTTTGATGGAAGAACTGATGAAGAAAAAGATAAAGAATTTAAAAAACCAAAGCACATGAAGCCTGTTGATGTTTCAACAGAAGATGGTGAAAACCTTCATTTAGACTATGAAAATGATACTCCAGTACTTTCAAAGGTATAATAGGGGTCTATATACCATGACGAGGAGTTGTTAATTCAATGCTCGCTCTCAAGCAACCGGAACAGGGTCTTTCACTCCTCAAGAGTGGAAGCGACCTCGTTGTTGCTGGATATGCATCAGTTGAGTTGGTCGATAAACAAGGCGACCTTATCACTCGTGGTGCTCTTAAGAGTGCATTTGACGGTTTCATGAAGAGTGAGAAGTACCGCAATGTACAACTCGCTCATTCAAACATCCAAGTCGGTGAAGTCTTGGATTCTTACGTAGACAACAATGGAAGAATGTGGAAGTCCGAATGCGACGACACAGGAATGTTTGTTGTCGTTCAACTCCGCAATGATATTGAGAAGGCTCGTGAAGTAGCCGCTGAAATCCGCAAGGGTAACCTTCGTGGATTTTCCATTGGAGGACAAGCATTCAAGCGAGTGCGAAAGTCTGACAATGTAAAAGGCGACTATCAAGAGATTTCAAAGATGGAATTGCATGAGATTACTATTTGTGAAAAAGGTATTAACCCTGAAGCACAATTTAGTATTTTAAAGGAGGACAACAATATGACTGATTTGAATACAGTAATGGAAAGACTTGAAGCACGACTCGATGCAATGGAAAAGGGTGAATTACCACCTGCTCTTGAAGCATCAATGAAAAACAAAAAAACCGACGATGAAAAATCCGAAGAAAAAGGAGATGAAGAAATGGAAGATGAGAAACCCGATGAAAAGAAAGAAGGTAATCCATTCGCAAAGGGCAACGAGTTCAGCGATGTTATCTCATCTGAATACCTTAACTGGATGGAAGATACTCTCAAATCTGCTGGTGTAAACACCAACGAAGCAAGAGCACACTTTGATGACTTGCAAAAGCAACAAATGGGTGGATTCGACAATCCTGATTCCGTTGACGGTGCTGACTACTTTGGTGGTCAAGTTCGTGGACGTGGACAAGAAGGTGGCAACCCATCAACTGGTGCTATCTCCGCACTCACAGCAGGTGGCGGAAAGCAACCTGCTGGTGCAATGGGACCTGCTAAAGTTGCAAAGGGAGATTACCTTTCAGCCTCTACAGTTTCACAATCCGACATCGAAGCCGCTTACGAAGTTTACAAAGCGGCGGCAATGGAACAACAATTCCGTGGTAACCTTGAATCCGAGTTCTCATCCCGTCTTAATCAAGAGATGACGATTGCTAAGAACGAAGAAGCACGAGCACACTTTGATGCTCGTGAGCCACTATCGGAAGTACTCAAGTCTATTGAGTCCCTTTCCGAGCGAATTGACAACCTCTCAACCGAGAGCGTTTCAATCCGTAAGTCGGCTTCTTCACCAAACATTGAAATTCCCTCCACCCAAGATTTGGGTAACATGTCTTGGGACGAGGTACACAACCTCGCTGACAAGGCAATAAGGGGAAGCAACTAATCTAAGGAGATGATGAACAATGGCAAGAGATTACATACGAAGCATTACTGACATGGAACGCTACTACTACGGTGCTGGCAACGCAATGGGTTACTCCTACTCCGGTAGCGAGTTGCTCAAGGCTGACGCACCTATGCTTTCCTCGACAGCGGGAACATACCAAGCGATTTATGGTCGTAAAGTTTGGTCCCAACTAAACCAAGAATTTAACGCATTCTCAATTCTACCAAAGCGTCCGTGGGAACGAAGTGGATGGCGAGTCATCACAGAACGTCCTTCCTTCGCTGTTGGCGGCGGTGTTGCAGAGAACGCAACACTTCCTGACACAACCAAGCCGACCTTCCAGCATATTGCGGCCAAGCCTAAGACTGTGGTTCACACATTCGACATGAGCGAAACCGCAATGTTCCTTGCTGACAAGGACGATGGACTTGGCGACATCCGTTCTATCCTAAAGGAAGAAATGGGTAAGCACCACGCAGAGCACATCAACAAGATGATGACCGCAGACAAGGCTGTAGTTGCAGGTAACGACTTTGAATCACTTGACCGTATTACGGTTGGTTCAAACGAAACTGGAACTGACATCGACATGTACAGTATTGACCGAAGTGCAAACTCTTGGTCTTACTCGGAAGTTAGTGAAAACAGCGGAACAGACCGTGTTCTGTCCCTCGACCATCTTGATGAACTCTTCCAGAAGTGCTGGACTCGTGGTGGTAACCCGAAGGTTATCCTTACAGGGTACGACACACTCATGCGTCTACAACAACTTCTACAATCCCAACAACGTTTCCTTGAAGAGAAGCGTGTCACCCCAACCTACAACGGTGTAAAGGGTGTACCGGGTATTGAAGCAGGTTTCATTGTTGCAACATACAACGGTGTTCCAATCATTCCATCAAAAGATGTACAAACCGATACTCTAAGTCGTATGTACTTCCTTGATACTGATTACCTGTACTTTAGCACAGCAATTCCAACGCAATACTTTGAGAGTGGTATCGAAACTGGTGACCCATTCGCTATTAACCGTCTTGGACAAGAGGGTATGTACCGAACTATGGGAGAACTATGGACTACTTTCTACGGAGGTCACGGTTCAGTCCGAGACTTGAAGTGAGGCTAATGGAAAAAAATACATGGAGATGATTTATTATGACAACAGAAACAAAGACACAAAAAGGCTTGACAATATCGTTTGATGACGCTGATTTTACCACTGGAACGGTATCGGTTCTTTTGGACCTTGACTTGCGTACAGGAACACCAGTCGATGAAACTGATTGGTTAGACGGTAATGCTGGTGGTTCATACCCCGGAAGCCTTACTGGTTTTACCGCACAAAATACCGATGGAAAAGCGGCAGGAAGTATGCGATTGGTACAAATTGCATTCACACTTGCTGATGCTGCTGAACAAGTATTAGTTCTTACAGCAGGGGCTTCAAAAATTATTGGAGTACTCGGTACTACTTTCGCAGTAGCCGACAAGACCCTATCTGCAACCTTCACTAACACTGGTGCGGCCCCTGCCGCTAAGACTGGCGCACTTCTTCCAGCACTCGTCCTTCACGGAGAGGCTGGCGGTGCTGGAACAGTAACGGCGGTTTTGCTTAACTGAGGGTGATTAAGTGCCTTCTGTAACCTACACAGGTCCCTTCTACGAACGAAGACGAAGAGATTCAAATGCTTCGTGGATTCGTGGAAAAGGAGAAGAGGTTACACAAGAGTGGCTTAACGAGTGGAGATATTCTCTACCTGAAAGACACTTTCTTATCGAAGGAGATGAAGGAGTTACAGTCGATGGTGGAAATGATGGATTACCAGACAACGGATGGAGTCGAAAAGACATACTTACATGGCTTGACGAACAAAACGTTGATTTACCTAATGGCTACATCACTAAAACAAAGGCACTCACTCTTGTAGACGAGCACTTGAAACCAACAGAAAATGGAGATGATTAATTATGGCAGCAGGAAATACAACAGACACACGAACACACGTAATGGGCGACATGCTCATGATGACTGGAACTTTTACTGACGGTGGTATTGATGTATCATTCGATGGAATACTTTCAACAGTCTTTGCGGCTGGTGGACACCTAACAAGCATTACTGCTACACCCGTATTGGCGGCAGAAGCAGAAGCGGCGGCGACAGCCTCAACAGAATTAACAGTTGACACCGTTGATGCACGACTTCACTTTAATATCGGAGATACAGTTTATCATACAGATGGACGAAGGTATGGAGTCATTACGGCATTAACGGCTACTGCAATTACTTTTGGTGGTGGACTTTTAGTTGCCGTTACTAATAACGATGTTCTATGCAGATTGGGTGCAAGAAAAGCAGGAGTTACTCTTTTGCAAAACGCTATCGAAGTTTCTATTGATGAAACAAATCAATTTGTTGTTTTTGAAGCAGGAAGTCAAACGGCTACACAAACTGCAAACACAGCAGATGGCCGCTGGTGGATTCTCGGACAACGCTGAGGTGATTCCTCATGGCAGTATTAAGTGGCTATGGCTCACGAGTAATCGGTCCCTACAGTCCTAAAATGATGTCTGACGGAACGGCAACTGCGCTTATTCAAGCAGATATTCGTGCCACAGGTGGTACAGGTGCTCTTGGAGTATCGGCGGGAAGTACAACTGGACTCATTAGTGTAGAACCATTCACATCGCTTGGTAACCATTATTTCTTACTTACCTACACAGTTTGAGGTGAGTAAGTATGGGATTCGATGTTAGAAGCCTTGACTTATCCGACATAGTAAGGTCGAGTAAGCAGGGTGTACACGTAGACAAAAGTGGCCTCGCAGACCAAAAGGAACACCCGTTAGCGGGTGTAACAAGAGAGCAACGTAATCGAAACCGTGATATTGGTGATGTCCTCAATATCGGTTCAGGAACACGTTGTACACATTGTGGATTCCTCCATTTCCTATGGAGAGCAACTTGTGCAACTTGCGAAAAACCTATGGAATACAACTTAGGACATCGAGATGAAACAAACCGAGCGTGATTTAATGGTAAAAGTATTAGTAAAAGCAATGAAACCTCATAGGCAAAGAGTTCTTGCTGATGGTAACGAAATGAAACTACAGCAATTTGCTAATCGTAAAGTTGCTGAACAGATGCGAGCCGCAGGTCAAGACCCAACTGGTGAAGGATTTCAATCGGCTCGTGATACAATGATGCGTGATGCTGTAGCCAATCCTGAAAAGCACAGTATCAAATTCATGGGCGAAAGAGTACCCTTTGAGGGGCAAAACCTTGAACAAATGCTTAGTGAGCCTGATGTAGCAGGTGAGCAAGCGGCTGTTGACCAAGAGTTTGCCCCTGAAAAGTCAACTGCACAAGACGAACTCATGTCTGAAATCATGGACGGGACAGGCAATCTAAAGCCTGACAACAAATTCATGGATGATGGAGAAGATGAAGATGATATGCCTCCACCAGAAGAAGAGGACGACAGACCAAAGAGTGAAGATGAACTTCTTGAAAGAATCATGGCACAAAAAGCGGTATCACACATTCGTGGATTCCGTGATGCTTGGAGTGTATTGAAATCGTGAGGGAGGGTAATGTATGCCAGTAGTATTTTCACCCGGCGAGCCTGAAACAAGGCCACTCGACCCTACTGCTACTGTGTACACAACCGCCCAAAAAGTCGCTGATTTACTTGACATAAGCCCCACCGATGCGGTGTTAATGTCTGCCGATGGTGATGCCAACGCTGTGTACATCACAGGGACAGACCTACGCAATCACGGTTTCACCGTTGGTGATAAGGTAAGACTTTACAGCGATGCTGACCCATTTGGAAAAGAAGATTTAGAAATATCAGCCATAGGTGCAAGTACAGGTGGAGATAGTGCTGGTACTGGGCATGTTAAAATTACGTTTACAACCTCACCTATTACAGCATCAGAATATCAAGTAGCGGATAACGGCTACATTCAGAATCAAGCGTCGTTTACAAACGGCAAAACTCGTGGTGTAACGAAAGACAAAGTAGACCACGTTATACAAAGAATGCAAGACCGCATTGACAACATTACTCACAACGCATGGCGACCATATCTCGTTAGTGCGGAATACATTAACTTCGATACTTACAAGCCATACCGACGACGGTACTATACTGACTATGTGGGTACTGCACCTCTCCTGTTCCGTAACGTACAACAAATTCTACGTATCGAATTATGGCAAGGTGATGACTATCGAGAAATCGGTGCGGCAGAAGTAAGAATAAAAATTCCAGAAGATGTAAATGCAATTACAGGTTCAATCTATATGTCTCCCGGTAATGGTGCTGGAAGTGTAGTTACACTTGCTCCCGGTACAGGTACTAATCAATGGAGAGCCGATTTTGAATCTACTACAACCGCACAAAACTTGGCTGACTTGTTTAACAAGGAGGACCGTGTAAGTAAGACCGCAGTAGAGTTCAGTCCTGCGTTTATATTAGAAGGTTCAGCATCTAATGTAGCAGTACATAACGAATTTTTAGCATCGGCAAACTCCGATTTAGGTACTGGTACGGTGAAAGTAACTTCTATGAGAGGCGTGAAGGCTGGAGAATCTTGTAGTATCGTAACAACAGATTCAAATATTAAACTCGACCAAACAACTTCTGCTTCTACTACGTTCTCAAGTCTTGATTCTACTACAATTACTGTTACAAAAATTGTTGATGGTGAACCAGTTGATATTCCAACAGAAGGTTTCGTACACGCTGGTGTGGCAGTAGATGCAAGCGGTGATGTTTTCCGATACACAGGAAAGACCGCTACATCCTTTACAGGATGTGTTGCTGTAACAGGGAGTTTAGGCGCAATAACAGGAACTATCACACAGAACTCTCTACTTGTAGACCTACAAGGTGGTTCAAGTAGCGGCGACGTAGGGCGACTACGAGACTGGTGGCTTGACCCGGAAATGGGTATTATTTACTTCAACAACTCCTATCCGTTCTTTGAATGGAATGCAATTAAGGTGGCTTACATTTATGGTGAACGTTACTTAGAAAAAGCAATAGAAGATATATGTACTAAGATGGTTGCTATTGAATTACTCATGGCTGATGACCGTTCAGTACTCATTCCAGAAGGAACGCAAAACATAGACTTGACCAGTAAAATTCAACTTTATCAGTCTGAAATAGACAGAACGTTGCCTAAGTACATCGAATTGGTGGTGTTCTCCTAATGCGTATGAGTGATGATATAAGTTTTAGAAAAACTGGAAGAGATTATCATAACATTTCAAATGAAATGTTAATCAATGATATTACTTTTCAAAAGGAAACTAAGGAGATAGCGTTGAATACTCCACCCGATTTAAGAGATAAAATGGAAAGTATTGAAGCAGGGGCTATGGGATTTAAAATTAAAGATGGTGTGTTAGTAAATATAGCAAATGAACCTCTTAATGCCACAGAAAAAAGACAACTTAAAGAAGCAACAGACAAGAGAATGTTTGAAGTAAGTCCCTTTTTACAAGAACAGGGATTACGATATGTAAATGGAAAAATAGAATTAAAATCATTTGATGCAACAGTAAAGGATGCTAAGACTCGAATTACTGTTAATAATGACGGTGCAGGTGCATACAGAAGCATGGAACTGGTGGACTGATACTATGGTTGCAACATGGACAGAAGGACTTGATGCTCTTATCAGTATTTTCAAAACTGATTGGAATCGAGGCAACACGGGCAATTACAGGCCAGTAGTTCTCGACATTACAGATACGGGTCCTGAGCATGGAAAGCGTCTTGACTTGCAGAAGCATGATTTCGTGCTATGTTACGAAACGGCGCACAACGAAGAAGCACCAGAATTATTCTATGATTTCGTTACGACACGCATAAATATAACCGTAGACGTAAGAACTGTTAAAGGGAGGAAGCATCTGCAATTACTTGAGAACGAGATTCGCAGACTGGTTCACTCAAAAAGAAAGGGGGATGGGACAAACTTTGATAGACTTGTTTTCAAAACTCGAACTGACTTATCTGACCGCAGTAAAATCCTTTTCCGAATGACATTTCAAATAGAAGTCGTAATATTAGCAGAATTAATACCATAGGTGAAGAAGAATGCCATCAACAGTATACAAGGGAGATGTTTCAGAAGTAGCGTTTGCGCCTGAAACGGGTTTAGACATAATAGATAACGTTGATTGCCAATTTGCACTCACGAATGCTAACGGTGTAACTACAATTCGATTTAGCGGAGAATTGAATACTACTTTATTTGAAGCAGATACAAGTAAACTAAAATATCCTAAGAACGCTCTTGTTGGTTCTCAACTCACATTCAAAGGTATAGATGATGGAAAAATATTTACCATTATAGAAAATGATGGGGCAACAATGAAAATCAGTCCCGCTGTATCAAGTACAACTGTTAATTCTAATGATGTACTTTCAATTCTACCTTACAAGACACCACCAATGGACACCGCTGGACATACTGAAAGAAACGAGACATTCACAGTAACGGGTGCTTCTTATACTAACGAAACTGAAATTACACATGGTGCTTCTTCTGCAATTGCAGTAGGAATGATAGTTACGGTATCTGGAGGTTCTGGAAGCGGGGCAATACCTACTGGTGCATATGTTGCATCGGTAACAGACACAACACATTTTGAGTTATCGGTGGCTACTACAGGCGGTTCTCGTTCTGGTGCAACTCTTACATTCACAAAATCGGATAGTGCTACAAGCGCACCTTCTGAATCACTTCTTATTGACCAATTTTTGGGTATTGCGAATGCAATTGTACTTCCTGAAACAAAAGTCGATTTGAAGCGTTACCACGTAGTAGGACTTGGCCGTGATACATCTGTACAAGTTCCCGGTAAATTCACTACAGAAGGGGGTTCATTTGAAGTCAACCTCCATTCAGCACGATGGCTAAAATACTGTTTGGGTAATGAAGTAGTAGGAACTATTGGTACATCAACTGAAGCAACAACACTATCAGCAAAGGCTCATGCTGGTCAATCGTTTGTTACTCTTGCCGCTACTGCAAATGCAGGTGTAGGAAAATATATTTTACTCAAAGATACTACTGGTGGTGATGCATCTGCTACGGTGGATATTGTAAGCGACCATGCAGTTCGTACTACAGACCCAACATCGGACGCAACGTGGAATTTATCAATAGACGACAGGGACTTTGACCAAGCAAAAGGGTATGAAATTCGACGTATCATCGGTGTAGCAGAAACGGCTAACACGTATGTATATCTTGACCAACCACTTACATTTTCACATGAAAGTGGTTCTACTGTAGCATTGCTTGATTATGATGATGAACCTAACACAAAAGCCCCTGCTATAGCATCGAATGGTACAATTACTAATCCTATCACTCACTTGATTTACAGTCGAAGTATTTTGCCTTCATTTAGTATTGAGGTTTCACAACGAAGAAGTGATGTAGACAGCAGTACTGTAGTAGACGGTTCAATAGCAGATACAAAGGACCTCACACGTATCTTTAGAGGATGTAAAGTATCTGATTTCACACTAACAACCGATAATGATGCGGCACTACGACTGTCTGTAAACTTCAATGCGGCTCTTTGTTTTACTGATACAGGTCGATTAGAAACCGCTAACACAAGTACAAGTCGATATAACCCTCATCGAATGTTTGATGATACAGCAAATACTAATTTTAACCGATTGAAATCAGGTATCGGTATTGGCACACAAAAACCATTTATGTTTTACAATGGACAAATCAAAGTCGCTGGTCAAACTGTGGCTCAAGTGCATAACTTTTCATTGACTGGTCAAACTGGAGTGCAAGCATTCCATACGATTAACAACACAAGTATTGCAACAGGTTCAGCCGAATCCCAAGTTCCATTCGCTGGTTCTCGTAACGCTTCTATCATGGTTGAGGGACAGACCTCGTATGAAATGACTATGGAAATTGTTGTCGATGACCCAATCTTCTATCATAAGATGCGTTCACAAACTGAATTTAGTGTTCATACAGAAGGTGCTACAACCAATCAAATTGTTATTGAATTTGAAAAACAAGCAAGAGGCACTACTGCCGCTGACGCTACAGAAAAATTAGTCGTTCTCATAGATGACTATTATATTGTAGAAGCACCAATGCAAATTCCAGAAGATAAGGGTGTAATGAAGAGTACAATGAAGATTATGCCTAAAGCAATTAAGGTTCTATCCCGTGATACAATTCTAAAATATTGAGGTGAAAGTATGTATACATCAACAAATCAATTTCGTCGTCTTGGTATTCAAGGATATGCTGAATGGGCTTGTATGCAAAACAATGTTTCATTCGATGAAAGTGTTGTATTTACTGATATTATTTCAGTTCACAATTGGATTATGCGACAACTAAATCCTACTTTAGAAGTAAAAGTAGAAGAAGAAGTACAGTCTGAACCTGTTCCTGTTCCTGTAGATGCCAATCCTTTCCCTACAGACCTACAACAATACGATTCTCTAACCGTTGCTGAACTACGTGAACTTTGTAAAGAGCGTGGATTACCAGTATACGGCACAAAGGCCGAGATTGTTTTGCGATTAAAGCAAAATGATGAAGGTATTATTCCCGAAGAGGAACCTGAAAGCCCTACTGATGAAGTAGCCCTTGAAGGTGAATCGGAAGCCCCTACTGACGAAGTAGCCGCATCCAATGGAGAGGAAACAAATGAAGAAAACATTAACGGAGAACAAGAACCTACTACTAAGGAACGACAAAGCAACGAAGCATGAAATATCTACTGATAAAAACGACCCTTCACTTTTTATGGAAGTGTGGGTAAGGGATATTTCTTATTTCGATATACAGCAATCCGTTGAAAAACTACTAAACATTACTCAAAGCGGTGGAGTGAAATTCAATCTCCAAGCCTACTGGCGATACGCTTTCTCACATTGGATAGAAAAGACAAATCCTGAACTAACCGTAAGCGAACTGCTTAATTTAAACGGTTATGTTGGCGACCAAATTTCAAAAGTTTTACCAAAACCAAATGAAATTCTGGAGGATATAACTGGAAATTTTACCAACGAGACAGAATAACTGTCTCGAATTATCTTGAACGAAAAAACAAAGACCCAATTCAAAATTACGAATTACAAATACAAGAATGGGCTTACATAATATCTCAACATTACAACATATCATTAGGTGAAGTATATGAACTGCCAAAAAGTATCTTCAAACAGTCCTTAGTATGGGCTAACATAGCAGAAGAACAGAAGCGTCAAAAGCAAATAAGACAGGAAGAAGAAAGACGACTCCAACAAAAAGCAGGAACAAGGGAAATTGTACGATTAGATTACGACTTTAATGAACTGGATGAATTACTATGACCGCATTAGCCGCAATCACTTCTATGGCACAATCTGCCAAAGCAATAGGACCTGCTTTTCAAATGGCTGGTCAAATGATGAAACAAGCCATTTCTGACTTATGGA
>Ga0209337_1000393_pt1 | contig 34972 bp, 63 predicted proteins | sample LinPmetageLP53_FD_184044 | JGI IMG/M metagenome (GOLD analysis project Ga0209337, IMG submission 184044) | Marine viral communities from the Pacific Ocean - LP-53 (SPAdes) (version 2) | ecosystem: Environmental > Aquatic > Marine > Oceanic | place: Pacific Ocean | collected 2010-02-08
TATCAAATAAAAATCACGATAAAGGTAATGACATTGATAACACAAAAGGAAATTGGACTATTCAAGAAGGAGAAAATAATTTGTACTTAATAAATAATAAAAACAAAAAAAAATATAAATTTAATTTAGAGGAGGTAGAGTAATGGCTTTATATGTAGGTGGTGTAGCAGTAACTGGCACACAAGTATTAGATGCAACAAAGCTATCAGGAAATTTACCTGCTCTCAATGCTTCGGCAGTTACAACTCTTAATGCAAGTAATATTTCTAGTGGTACTTTAGCATCAGCAAGATTTTCTGGTGGAAAAGTAAAACAAATAGTAAATGCAAGTTTAGGTAGTTCAATTAATACAAATTCTAGTTCAGTTTCTAATGTTCTTCAATTAAGTTTTACTCCTACATCTTCATCTTCTGTAGTAGCAGTTTTTTGTAATGTTGGTTATCAACTATTTGGTAATTCTTCCTCTTCTAATCCAGGTGGTAATTTTATTATCAGAAAAGAAATTGGTGGTAGTGGTAGTGATATTACAGCTGTATATTGTGATACAAATGGAGTTTTAAATTCTACTTCTGCTTATATATCTATTCCAGGTAATTTAAATGGTATTTTTACACCAGGTGCAACTACACAATGTGATATTTATTTAAGATTTAAAACTAATGGTAATGGAAGAATACAAGCTTTTGGAAATGCTGAAGGTGGACAAGACAATCCTACCAGATTAATAGCTATGGAATATTCAACATGATGACAAATATAGATAAATTATTTAATTCAATAGAATTATTAAAACCAAAAACTGAATTAACTTTTTCTGGAGAAATAGTAGATGAAAATAGTTATAAAACTATTGATTGGAAAACTGGAGAAATAAATGGGGAAGGAATTACTACTAAAACAAACCCTCATGCAGAACTAACATGGACAGTAGTCAAAGCTGAAATGGACAAATTATGATTAATCCTTGTGGCTGTGATGGGAGCTGTGTTTGTGGTAAATGAATATAGAACTGTCTGTAAAAAACATAGTAATATTTTTAGGAATTATTAGTGCTGGGATTGGTAATGTTTTCTTTGTCGGAAAATTATTCTCGGACTTTGAATTACTCAAAACCGAAATTCAAGCTATTCAAGACGATCAAAATGTCTTGGAACTACAGCAAGAAATACTTGAGAATAAATACAAAATAAAATCATTAAGACTACAAGTTGATGACTTTGGAGAGGGAAGTTAATGTTAAAATATTTTGCTTCAATACCAATAGTCTTAACACTACTAGCTTCTTTGTATGGAGGATTTACCTATATCAACAAACTAACAAACCAGATTGATGACTCAACAAAAGAAATAATGATGTTGAGAAAAGATATAGAAAATATCCATCAAATTTATTCTGACAAAACAAATAGAAATACATCTGCTTATACTGAAGCAAGAGAAGAACTGACAAAAGAACTAGCTTCATTTTCTGCTTGGGTAGGAAGAATAGAAGGAGTTGTAAATGCATTAAGAGATGCATCTTATAGTATGGCTTCTGAAGCAGAAGTTAGAGCATTAGAAGAATCAGTTAGAACTAACACTACAAGTGTTAGAGATATTGGTTATGAAATGAAAGAGTTAGAGAGAAAATTAAGTGGTGGGTACTAATGCGAACTTTATTTTTGGTACTGAGTTTTATACTCATAGTTTCTGCTATTACAAGTGATGCTAAAGCAGTTAATGAATATCTTAATAGTTATAACAGTTGTGAACGAGGAAGAATAGAATTTTATACTGAGTTTGATAGACAAGACTACGATCAACGAATGAGTAGTAGTTCTGATTATTTTTCTGATAGTGGTAAAGTAGGAATACGATTTACTTATCCTTTACAATCTTCCTGCACAAAAGATTCTATTAGTTTAATGCACGAAAATGATAGACTTAAACAACAGCTTGAACTTTTAAAGCTGTGCGGGAGGTATCAAGAATTAGAACTTTCTGATGATTTTAAAGACATCAGAGAAAAATGTAAGGGAATTAAACTAAAGGAAAAAACAGATGCCAATGCAGAGTAGTATAGGACACTTATTAACTAACGATATATCAGCTTTAAATTTAATTTTATTATTAATTATTTTATCTATTTTGTGGAAAAAGAAATGAGCGACTGGGATAAAGAAAAAATAATGATAGCAGAATTAAAATCTGATGTTCATTATATTCGCGAAGATATACAAATTATGCAAAAACAAATTAGGGATTTAAACACTACATCAAATATGGGTGTTGGATTTTTGAAGGCGACTATTTATATCGGCACAATTTTAGGGGCTATATATACGTTATTTAAATTTTTGGATTAATGGTGCTGTAAGAGAGACTCGAACTCTCGACTTCTACCTTACCAAGATAGCGTTCTACCCCTGAACTATTACAGCAAGGACAACTATGAATAATAGCCGTGTTCTAATATTATCAGATACACACTTTCCATACGAAAAGCCAATGTATTTTAAATGGATTAAGAAACTTAAAACTAAAATTAATCCTACAAATATTATACATATTGGTGATTTAGTAGATTTTAATTCTTTATCTTTTTGGGAAAAATCCCCTTCGTTAAAATCAGCAGTTTTTGAAATTGCGGACGCTAAAAAAAGAATAAAAAAGTTAGAATCTATTTTCCCCGAAATGAATATTTTGCTGGGGAATCATGACATACGAATACAACGATTAGGAGAAAAAGCCGGAATACCGGATTCCTTTTTTAAATCGTTAAATCAAATTTTAGATATTAAGTCTAATTGGACTTGGAATCAAAAACTAATACTACCCCTTCCAAACGGCAACAAAGTGTTTTTAACACACCATTTTAAATCTAGTTCTTTAGCTAGTTCAAAAGAATTAGGAATGTCTTTTATTTCAGGACATCAGCATACGGTATCTAATTTATCGTATTGGAGTAGCCCTACGGCTCTTAACTTCGCTATGACAGTTGGCTGTTCTATAGACCCTAAACACGAAGCTTTTAAATACGGAAAAAATTTTATTAAGCGACCAATTATTTCAGTTGCATCTATCATTAATTCCCAACCTGCTTTACATAGTATGCCTTTAGATGAAAACGGCGAATACACGGGGAAAATATGAAAACGAAAGACCCGCTTGTTCAACAAGTAATAAATAGAATAGCCGAACGTTCCGAAGCCGGTATTAAAAAATTTGGAAACACAATTGATAAATCCGAACATAGTTTAGAACATTGGATATCTGAAACTCAAGAAGAATTAGCTGACGCTATAATATATTTAGAAAAATTAAAAACCGTAATTCGCAAAAAGGAAATACTATGGGATATGAAGAACTCGTCAAAAGGATAAAACATCACGAAGGTTTCAGGGACTCTATATATCGAGACTCGTTAGGAAAAAAAACAATCGGGTACGGTCATTTAATTGTACACGAAGATGACTTTGTAGAAGGGCGATCGTATTCAAAAAAAGAATTAGAAGAAACATTTAAAAAGGATTTTCTTAAAGCGGTAGACGGAGCGAATAGAATTTTAGATTTAAGTAAGATAGACCCAAAAGCGCAAGATATAGTTATTGAAGCTTGTTTTGTTTTGGGTGTAACGGGTTTTTCCCGTTTTAAGCGTTGTGTGATAGCTTTAGAAGAACATAGGTATAAAGACAGCAGCGACGAACTTAAAGATAGTTTATGGTATAAACAGGCGACAAATCGTGTTGAAACACTTGCAAAAATTTTGGAAAACTTATGAAAATTATAATTACAATATTATTAACAAGTTTAGTAGCTATCGAATTTTGTAATCTAGTTATTTACTATCAACAAGTAGGCGGAAATATATGTTAGGAATATTAACCGGCATTCTTGGGGGTAAAGGTGGTGGAATTTTAGAAACCGGTTTAAAAGTTGTAGACGAACTTTATGATTCGCCGGAAGAAAAAAGACAAGCCCAAATAACTTTAGAAAAAATAGAAGCAAGACTAAAAGAAAAACAAATAGACGTTAATATAGCACAAGCTAAATCTAAATCTTTATTTGTTTCAGGCGCCAGACCTTTTATTCAATGGGTTTGTGGTATTGGACTAGCTTATGCTTTTTTAGTAGCGCCAACAATGGAATTTTTTATGCCGGAAATGGAAAAGGTTAATATACCAACCGACGTAATGATGGAATTAACTTTAGCCACTTTAGGTATGGCAGCTTTAAGAACGGTGGAGAAGGTTAAGAACGTTCAACGGGATAGTTGATGGAATTATGGGAACTATGGCTTTTGTTAATGGTAACCGTAAATACGGTGCAAAATTTAATCGTGTTTTTTGTAGGACGTAAATTTAAAAAATAGGAGTAACTATGAACTTAATTAAAGACTTATGGGAACACTTGAAAGAGTGGTCTGACTGGACTTTAAAGGACTGGATTAAAGCCGGTATTGTAGCAATAATCGTAATAGTAGTAATTGGCGCAATATAATTAAATGGCTATAAATTATAGGGGTGTAACATTTAGCGGGTATTCAAAACCAAAGCGCACCCCTAAACACCCTAAAAAATCCCACGCGGTTTTAGTTAAAGATAACGGAAAAGATAAACTTATTCGTTTTGGACAACAAGGGGTTTCGGGCGATAAAAAAAATACAGCAAGATCAAAGTCTTTTAAAGCTAGACATAGTATGAATATAGCTAAAGGAAAAACGTCAGCTGCTTACTGGAGTAATAAAGTTAAATGGTGAAAAAGAAACAAGTATGGGAAAAGCCAAGACCAAAAAGTTTAGGCAAATCAAAAAAATTAAAAGGTAAAAAAGGGTATTCGTCCGCTAAAGCTAAAGCTGACAAAAAGTTTGGCAGGGGTACATCTCTTGTTAAAAATATGTATATATCAAAACAAATGAAAGGATAATATATGCCACAAGGAATGGGAACGTACGGAACTAAAAAAGGTAGACCGCCTAAAAAGAAAAAAACAGAATCTAAAAAAAAGAAAACTAAAAAGAAGAAGTGAAAATAGTTTTAGTTACTTGGCTGGACACTAATGAAAATTCGGTTGGTGGTTGGATTGAAAAATCTGATTTAGATAAATCGGAGGTTTGTAGTGTAGATTCTTTAGGTTGGTTGTATAAAGAAACTGAAGATTTAATTGTTATACTAGCCGATAAAGATACTCACGATAAGGATGACTTATTTGGTAGAAGCCAAGTCATCCCTAGAGGAGTTATAAAAGATATTAAGTATTTGAATTAAGCTACAAATCTTATTTTAGGTTTTAAATCTGGTTTATTTCTATTTGGTCTATTAGACCACCCTTTAGAATTATTAGAATAAACAATTAATTTATCTTTTTTAAATCCTGCATATTCTAAATATTTACCACTTTGCCAATTATGAATATAAGTAACTAATTTAGAAACCTTATAATTTTTTTTAAAATCTTTAATACTTTCTCTAATAAATTTACTAGGATATTTTTTTTCTTTGTTATTCTTTGGTTTAAAATATGATGGAAAACATATTCTAGTTATTTCAAATATATTTTTATCTTTAAATCTAGCTATTGTATTTCCAATGCTACAAATACCTATTACTTTTCCTTTTGTATAAATAACTTGGTCATTATTATCATCTAAACTAATTACAATTTCATTTTCTAAAAAATCTAAACCTTCTAAATCGTCAAACAATAATTCTGCGTAACCTAATTTATGCCATTGATTTCCTTCTAAAGCTACATAACTTTTTCTATGACCAATAGGAGCAATATTAGTTTTATGATACAAATTATAAATAGCTTTAGCTAAACTAAATTTAATAGGAACTATTTTCATTTAACCCTCCCTAACTATTAAATTATTAAATTCTTTTATATATTTTTGACCTACTTTTCTTTCTGTTTCATCAAAAACATTAGCTAATTTATAATTTTCTACAAAAGCATATTCATCTAATCTTTCTGTATTCATATGACTAATTAAAGATAATTCTTCAATTCCAGAATCTAATAAATGTTTTAAACTTTTATAAGGACTAATAGCATCTGATAATTTATCAAAAAGCATAACATCATTTGTTTCAATATTTTTTAATTTCCATTCAATCATTTAACCCCTCTAGTTTAATTTTATATTTTAATTCTTGCTCCCATTGAAATAATGTAAAATCATTTAATCTAGGAATTAATACCAATGAATCATAAAATTCTGGATTATTTTTTAAGGGAAAAAAATAAAAATATCCTTTTCCTTTAACTAATTCATATCCATAATTAACGATTTCTTTATTAACTTTTTTAATAGTTAGATGGCTCATTAATGAGCCACCTTATGAAATCTTACTTCCCAACCTTTGCCACTAAAAAAATATAAATCGTATTTTTCTTTTAATAATGGTTTACCTAAACCTTCTCTAATTTGATTAATTTGTTTATGGTGGTTAGGTATAAAAATAATCTTTGTCTCATTGATATTTGCGTGATTGCCAATATTATTATTAACAAGATTAACTATTTTATTAGCTAAATCTTTTTCATTATCTTTATTAATTTGTATTTCTTTATTAGCAAAATGATTATTTATCGTAGTAATATCATATTGAGATTTTGAATATTTAACACAACTTTTTACAAGTTTATATTTATCTTTACCTTCGTTCATAGTTTTAACCATCATATTACTTCTCCCCTTTATTATAAACTTTTTTAGCTTTATTTCTTAAATCAATAATTTTTTGAGATACTTTATCTTTAAGCAAATCAGATTTTTTTGCTAAAGCATCAACAAATGATTTTCTCTGAAAATGTTTGTGATATTTGTAACTAAAATCAAAAGTTTCAATTAAAATATCTTCACAATTACTTCTGCTAAAACCTAAAACAGTTATAGTGTTAGCTAAGTTTTTTTTATACCAATTCATATTATTCTCCCCTTTTATAAGTACCGTAACAAGAATCCGATTGATCTCGTACTGCGTAAATTAAAATATTTTTATTATATTTTTTTGATAAATCTTTAGCGGTAGCAATAACTAAATCAAAAGTTTTAGCTTCGATTTTAATATTACCTTCTTCTTTAGTTCTTACCCAAGCGGTAAAATGATCTGGTTTTTCTAGTACCCATTCTTCTCTAGGGTTAATATCGTGTTTAACAAACATAACGTCCTCCAAGTTGTTTGCAATTTTTGAAAAAGTAACCGCAAGTAAATGACCGTTTTTTGAATAACTACTATTGCCGTTATTTGCTTTTACCTGCGGTATTTGGCTATTCTTTTCTTCTAATTGCTTCATTATTCTTACAACATAGAAGATTACCAATAGTTTGACAAGAATAATCGTACACTAATTTACCCCGCATTTCCGCCGTTTATTAAAATAATTTTTTATTTAAACAGAAAATGACCGTTTTTATTTTAATTTATACTAACATTTTAGGTAGATTATTAATAGCTTTGGTTATTTCGTCCGGCAAAACAGCAGCGTAATGGTCAATACTTGAATCACTTTTATGCCCCGATAATTGTTTTAAACCTATTTTATCAAAATTATTATATTTCCTATTCCAAGTTATATACGTTGCTCGGCATTGATGAACTATCTTGTCGTGGCTTATACCGGACTTATCTAAAGTATGATGCCAATTAGCGTATAAAGATAAATGAGTATTCTTATGGTCGTCGTGCTTTTTCCAAATAAATAAAGTTTCTTCTTTGTTATTTATTCGTAATAACAATTCTTTTAAGGTAGGGTGTAACGTTATCGTACGATATTTATTATCCTTATCTTCGTATATTGATATAGAATTATTATCTAAATCTATATTTTCCCAGGTTTGATTTAACGCTTCTTGCAATCTAGCACCGGTATATAAACAAAAAACAAACAATAATTTAATATCCGGTATAGTAGAATTATCTATAAATAATTGTACTTCTTCGTTATCAAAAACTATCGGTTGTGAATCAAACAAAGAATATTTAGGTACTTTAAGATAATTACAATATCCTTCTTCATGTCCTAGATGAACTATAGAAGCTATAATAGATATAGTATGGTTTCTAGTATTAAGTTTTCCCGACCTAAATTTTCGTAAATTTAACACTTCTTTTTGACTTGCTAATTGCGAAGTAGAATTTCTTACAAGTAAAGCTTTAGTAAATTTACTTTTAAAAGCAAAAGATTTAGGTAAAAAAGCTTCTTTCGTAATAGTATTATCGGCGATATAAACTTTACTTAAATCACGGTACGATACTTTTTCTATTTGTTTTTGTATAAAAACACCATCTTCTTTAATCCATACTAAATACTTTTCTAAAGGATGAATTTTTTTGATAGTATTTCTAATAGCTTCATTGGTAATATCCCTAACGTTTTTATTACCAATAATTTTAGATATTCTATTAGATTCTTTAACAAACTTATCGGAAAAAGGTTTATCGGAATCTTGTTTAAATTGAAACATTTGATCGTATGTTTTATTTTTAACAATAGATAAACCGTTTATAATCCTATCTTTAAAAGGTTGTATTAAATTAGCTTCGACCCATTTTTCCGCTTCTATCTTATCTTCCCTTTTCGTTGATAAAGGATTTAGAATAGATAACTTATGGTCTTTAGAATCGTGACTAAAATAATAAACACCCCTAACTAACCAGTATTTGTTTTTACTTCCTTTTCTTCTTTTATACCGTAACATAATTGTATAATCCTTTCCTTATCAGCTTCGGTAAACCGTTGCCGTTTATTAACGTATAATGAAAAGCATTTTTCCTTCGGATAACGTTCCTGAAGGTTATTAAGAAAAGAATAGCCAGTTCTTTGGGATAAACCCAACGCCTTGAATATATCTCTTTTATTGTAAAGTACAGCCATTAAATATCCCCTTCTATTTTTTCGTCATCATGTAAATGTATTCCTAATCTAAAAGCTTCTTCACCGTCGATTTCTTGCCGAAGTCTTTTTATTTCTTCTTTTTCTTCCGGTGTAGTGATTCTCGGTGTTTCTGTAAACAACGCCGGATTAACCGGTGCTTCCGTTTTAACTTTATCAATATCCTTTTTATCTTCTTCATTTCTATGCCCTTGATATAACAAATCATAAAAAGCTGTCGGCAATAACACCGTATGGTTTTTATCTTCGTAAACAATAAGCCACCAATAAAAAATTTTGTCCGTTAAAGTTTCTTTGAAAGTACTGCCCCAACGCGTTACTGAATATATTGTTTTAGGTGGACTTGTTCCACATTGCGCTAATTCTTTTAATTGGGTTTTATCTAAAATTCTTTGTTCTTCTTCTTCAAAATATAATTTCCAAAGTTTATCAACAATATCTCCTTTTTCATTTTTACCCCCTTCTTCTATTTGTTCTATCTTAATAATTTTTTTACTCATTTTATTCCTTGAAGTAAATATTCGCCTAATAATTCTTTCTTAATTAGTATCGCCTTTTTTTGTTGAGTATCCCCGTTCCCTATAAAAGATACAAAGTTAAGTTTGTTTAATAAAATACATTCAAAAATCTTTATAGGTGTCGTCCAAAGAAATTTAAACCCGTCAAAGAAAACCCAATAATCAGCTTTAGACTTTAGTATTCCCGAAGGTTTACCGTACATTTCTAATTCAACTACAATATTTCCTGTTTCCATACTTTTTTCATCTGATTTAACTTCTACGCTTTTATTAATTTCCGGTATCCAAATATCGTAGTTAGGAAAATACCCTTCTATTTTAGTTGCTGCCGGATAACGAAGTTGAATGATAGATAATACTTGTCCTTCTATACTTTCCCCTTTGTTTAAATCGCGTTTAAAAGTTTGCACTATATTCCACCCATTTTTATTTCAGCCCTAGAATTACTATTTTGTTCCACCATGGCGTCTAGTTTCTTTTCTTTCCCAACGTAAGAACTAGAATGGGTAGCTAATTCGTCTTTTGCCGTTACTATTTCTTTTTTCTTTTCCTTAACGCTTTCGTCGGTATTGGCTTTCGCTTCCGCTACTTTGTCCGATATCTTTTCGTTAGTACCTACCGGATATTTATGTTCTAAAAATTTTACGTCTAATAAATCTTTTAGTTCTTGTTCTAAATTCTTTATTTTATTACGCGCTATTTCTTTATTTAAATGTAATGATTGAAATAAGTTTCCTAATAAATGGGGATCGTATTTATAAAAACCGCCTTCTAATCTAACTATATTTTTTTCGTTTATATTTTTATAATCCATAATTAATCTAATCTATCCGCTATTAAATGTAATGTTTTCGCCCTAATTGTATTATTAAAATCTTTATCTTTATGCGCTTTATTATGGCAGGGGCGACATAAACACGTTAGATTTTCTATGTAATCAAAACATTTGTGTTTACTTCCACCCATACCTTTGTTGTTTATATGGTGAATATCTACGCCTTCCCAACTTGAACAATTAAAACATTGATACGATTGCGCTATTGTTAAATTGTCATTCCAAAAATTCATAAATATTTGTTTATAATTCATTTTGAAATACGATCTCCAATACCCCAAACCATTAAAGCTATTAAAACCAAAACTATTAATTGTAATAATAAAATAATTGTAATCATATTATTCAAACGAAAGATTTGGTTTATGTACTTTTACGTTCGAAGATAATTGATTCTGTTTTTTATAAACCCTTTTTATTTGTCTTTTCTTATCTTCTAAAACTTGGTTTATAGATTCTTCTTGGCAACTATCTTCATAATTTGGAAAGCGTAAATTGTTTTCTTCGCAAATTCCAACGTATCTTTTAGTTAATATTTCCATAATAATACTTTCTACTTTTTTTATTTTCATTCATTTTATTAAAAAGGGATATCTTCTTCTATATCTTCGCCTTCTATTTGAGCGTTGTTACTTGCTTGTTGTACTTCAAGTTTTTTAACAAATAAAACACTAGAAAATTGATTACCTTTAGCGCTAGTTTGGTCTTTCTTTTTATAAGTAAATTCTAATTCGTCGCCTTCTTGAATCCAGGATAAAGGCTCGTTAGCATAAAAAGTTTTATCTTCGCCGTTTACTTGCCCTATAATTCTAAAATTATTTTTACCGTCTTTAGAATAATCGTCTAATCTTGTTACGATACAAGTACCTTTTTCGTTTTGTGGCGAAACACTATTAGCGTTATAAGGTTGTTTAGCTTGATTATAAGTATTAGCTACCGTATTTTGTGGGTTGTTAGAACGCTTTTTTAAAGTAAAAGTACCGCCAAAAGATAGTTTAATAAAAACAGTACCGTTATCATTAATCCAACCAGCCCCCATTTTTCTATCGGTTTTATTTCCTTTATAGACTTCTTCGTAAACTACGTCGTAATTAGGTAATTTGTTTTCCATATCCTTCTTTCCTTGCTTGTTTGCAATAATTAACCACCGAACAATATTGTGCACATCTTCTTGATATGCCTTTTCTAATTTCAACAAAAGCTTTCGGAACTGTAATTTTAAATTCTTCCGCTTCTTTTAAATTAGTAAAAAGTTTTTTAGCCCTTTTTTGTTTATCAACCATTACGGCGTAAACATCTTCGCCCTTCCAACGTTCTTTATTCGTACAATCAATTTCTTTATTTTCCATATTGAAAAGAAAGTCTGCTTGTTGGTGGGTTTCTATTCTATCTTTAATATAATCTTGTTGTTCTTTGTCAGACCATAAAGGTAAATCTACTATTTGAATCGGTAACAAAGGATAACCACCGTCGTTCTTTTGTGATTCAAAAGCTTTAGACTTTTGCCAATCCCGAAGTATTGCAATAATTTGAAGTTTTGTTACCCGATAACCGTTGGCTCTACATAACCATGCATAAACATTTTGTTGTTTAACCCATTCTTCTTTGTAACCGTTAGGATTATCTTTAGACTTTAATAAAGACCAAGCCGACGTAACTTTATAATCTTGTACTATTATTTTTTTTAAATCTCTTTCAAAAGCTTCCATAGTTAATTCACTCACTTTCTAAATACTAAAACGTTTTGATGTATCTTTACTAATTTTTGATTTCTCATTTGTCCGTTAGCTCTCATACTTGCCGAGCCGGTTGGTTGACAATAAACAGCGTCGTTGTAAAAAGGTATTCCGCAATTTTGAAAAGCTTTAATAGTATCGGCTACAAACCCTCGATAGTTACCTTTTTTATCTCGAAAATCCCCTATAACAAAACAAGCATAGCTTCCCTTCTTTAAAAGCTTACAACTTTTATCTATTATTTCGGTATAGCTTTCTAAAAATTTAGAATATTCCATATTAGAAATATCATCTTCTAAATCGCTATAAACTTCTAAATCACCGTAAGGAGGACAAGAAAATACAAAATCAAATTCTTCGTCGATAGTATCTAATACTTTATTTGCATCGCCAATAATCCAATTTGGCTGTTGATTACTTTCTAATATTTCTATTCCTTGTTCAATATTACTATCTATTTGTGCTTTACGAATATCTATACCGGTATATTTATAACCAAGATATTCGGCTACTATTCCCCTAACCGAGCCACCTGCAAAAGGGTCTAATATTTTACCGCCTTCAATACAAAACCAAGTATATAAAACTTCACATAAAGCTGGATCAAAAATACTAATAGTACCTATTTCCATTATTTTTTGTGTACTTTCGGATTGATGGGTTAAACCATGCTTTGAAGCAAAAGAATTATTACCTTTAGTTGTTGTTTCCCTACCGACTTCGCTTCGCATTCCTAAATCTTTCCAAATTCTTTTTCTTCTTTGCCAATTACCTTGTTTGGAATCTAATATTGTAAAGGGGGGCTCTATAAATCTATCCCGTAAAATAGTTTTCTTTTCTATTTCGTTACCGAATAAATCTTTATCTTGCGCTGTTTCACTTATCATCAAGGATAACCATTCGATCTATTGCTCCAGAAATGACCCAACCTTCACACTGTGCAAACAATCTTTTTTCGGTTATCGCCTTTTTATCGTTGTCGTTTTCTTCTATAGCGTTATGAACTGCCGTTCCTAAAAATGACCAAACCATATCGCTAATATCTTCTGATAATTCGTCTTTATATTTTTCCTTTAATATTTTAACTTTAGGACTATCAATTAATTGTGTTACCGAGATATCTGATTCGCCCCTAGAATACTTGGAGGAGGTTCTCGTTATAAGCGAATACAGACTACTCGGCAAATTATGGATATTGGTGAATTTCATACGGGAAGAGGTATTTCCATCACCATTCCATAAAGACAATAGACTACTATAAACGCCCAGAAGGTCATGAATAGTATTCCAATTATAAATTCTTTATTCATATTTAGCTTTCCAAGTAGATTGTAAGGTACTACTAATTGCTAAATGAATGCTAATAAGATTACGTTGTAAATTCGTATAAGGTTTATTTTCTTCCTTACGACGTTTACAATCTTTAATAACTATTATTTCTCTTTTTTTATTTAATTCTTCTCTTGTTGTAGGTAATGTTATAATGTTCTCTACGGGAATATTATCTACAACTTTTAAATCAGGTTTAGACATAATTTTCCTTTTTTAAAGGGGAAGTTGAGAGCTTCCCCTAATGAAGATATCGAACTACATATTCGACTAATAGACTCCGAAAACAAATTTCAAATTTTATAGAAGGGCAGCGAATCCGCCCTTCCATTCGGCGACTATAAGCAAATAAACGAATTTAATTGCTTATTTAGGTAATTAAAGGAAGTTATTTACGTTGTCAATAATATTTGACAATTTAAATTAAATTATTTTATTGGGTATCTATAATTTCAAAATTTCTAAAGCACATGCTAGAAATAGGGTATATTTTATTTGAATTAATTTTTTGTTTTCCTTCTATAAAGTTGTCGCAATACAAAAGACCTTTTTTATTTTTAAAGATATAAGTTACTTGGGCTTCTTGCTTTTCGTTAAATACAACGGCAAAACCTTCTTCAAAATCCGGTACATTAATTGTTTCAAAGAATTTGATATGAGGATATTTTTCAGATAAACGATAGCTTATTATTGCTTTTATATTTTCTTTTATTTCCCCGTCCCTTAATAAAATTATAGCTTGTGTAGGGTCGTTTATTAAATCTGGTAGTTCTAATATAGGTTTTTGATATTCTTTAAAAGCTACGGAATATCTAGGTATTTCGTTATCAAACAATCTATTTAAGGGTAAATTACTATCAATATTTTTAAATATTTTATGTAGAGTTCTTATAGATTTTAAATTTGGGGGTATATCTCCCGTTAGATAATCGTTAATTGTTGAATGGTTAATATAAAATTCTTCGTTGTTTCCTAAAAGTTTAGTTTGTCTTGATATTTCCCTAGCCGATAAATTAAAATCAAAAGCTAAATTTCCTAGCGTAGTGTCTTTTTGATATTTTTTAGCTTTAACCATAAAATCCATAACTACCTCCGGTATAAGATTTGTCAATAAAGCAATTTACGGCAATTTAAAGAAAATTTTAACTTTGTCAATATTTATTAACTTTGGTATAGAACAAATTAGAACTTATGGAAACTAAATGTCATGTTTGTGGAATGGTTAAAGACGATAGGGGTTATTTGACGCCTAAAGAAACCAAAATAATGAAATATATCCAAGATTTTATAGAAGAATATAGCATTAGCCCTAGTTTTAGAGAAATAATGGTAGGCGTAGACTTAAAATCTACTTCTAGCGTTGATAGATATTTATTTCAACTACAAGCTAAACAATATCTTTACGTTAAGAACGGAAAATGGAGAGCGATTAGAATTTTACAAAGGATAACATGAATATAAAATTACCCTACGTCGATTTTTATTATTCCGATTTTATAACCGGAACGGCACATTTAACGCCCCAACAAAAAGGTATTTATATAACGTTATTTTGCAAAGCAGGAACGCTTAACGGTAGGGGTTTACCTAATAATTTTGACCAATTGTGCCGAATTGCCGAATTATACGATCCAAGTATTGAAAAAATTGAAGAATTAAAGGAAGATTTAACCTTTGTATTAAACGATAAATTTACTTTAATGGACGACGGCAAGTACCACCAAAAAAGACAATTTACCGACCGTTTAGGGCAAGTACATAAAATTAAAGTAAAATCAGAAAATGGCAGTAAAGGTGGTCTAGCAAAAGCGAAGCTAAAGTCTAGCGAAGTATCTGACTCTGATTCTGAATCTCTGTTTAATTATATATGGAAAAATATTAAAGTTAAAAGGGGTAGTAAACCGGAAGCGTATAAAAAGTTTGTTATTCACGCTTTAAAAATTAAACCGGAAACAATAGTAGAAAAATATAATGCTCTTTGTAGTTCGGTAACGGAACAGCATTTTATACCGCATTTAAGTAAATGGCTTAAAGATCAAAGATGGGAAGAAGAATTACCTACCGATAACAAAGATAATGATACACAAATAGTTAATAGATACCAAAGCCGATTGTATTTGTGGAAGAAGGAAACAAAACCAACCGCCTTTACGTTAGATTTTGCTCAAAAGAATAATAGTGAAATATTAGAAATGTACCGAAATGGCGATTTAACGAAAGAAAACCTTAAAATTTTAAAGATTGATGCCTAAAAAGAATAAAAAAAGTAAAATTCCCGACGATTTTGGTGCACAACAATTAGTAAAAACCAAAGACGGTAAATTAGTTCGTAAAGTTGATGGGGAAGAATTTTTTATAGCTTATACTAGAACTGGTAGACATTTAGAACGAACAATTAAATCGGTATTAGATAATTATTTTACACACAATCAATTAGACCCAAAAGATAGGGATATTAATTCAAGAAGATATTTAGCCGGTCAAAAATTTGAAAGATTAGCCCATAGATCCGGTATGAATCAAAGAATTACGACTAGATTAGCCGAAGTTATGATTGGTGGGGGTAACGACGATTTTTTAAACGATACAATAGACTTTCATAGCGATTTACACCAAGCTATTAAATTTTGTAACAACGAATGGCGTATAGTTTGGCAAGTATTAGTGGATAATATACCTGCTAAAAAGAAAATGGATAAATTTAGAGAAGGATTAGACAATCTTATAATTTTTTTTGATTTGTAGTGTTCTTTGAATGTTCTTTAATGTTTCAGTTACGATAAAAACGCGAATACGCTAATGATTATATAATCACAACAATAACGTAAGGATTGTCCCGTTTTTATACGGGATTTTTTATTTGCATGGATATAAAATTATATCGTGCTGTTATTATTCAAGGATTATTAGACGCATTTAATAGGTTTTTTTGGTTTAGTAAAAATAATTCCAAATATAACGAACAAGCTTTAAATTGGTTGGGCGGGGAAGATTTTAAATATCTTTGCGACTTGGCTAACTTGGAAGTTTCGGTAGTATTAGAAACTTATAATAAAATGAAAGAACATACTAATTATTTATCTACGGAGGACGTAAAGTTTTTATTAAATGAACGATTTGCAAAATTACAATGATTTGATTTGTACTTTATTTTACGTTGAAAATCCTGATACATTACAGCCGGAAGTAATAGTTAGATTTACAGAATTTAAGAACAAAGACGACGCTATGCTTTTCGTGGAGACATTCAAATCGGCAGAACATTTTATAGATTTAAGTGAAACACAAAACCATACAATCCATTAGTAAAGAACAACAAATAGAATTAGAAAGAATAACGGATATATTAAGTGGAAAATTCACAATCAAAGGAGATAGTCAAATCTTCACCGTCAAAGATAGGACGTCCAAGCAAATACTCAAAGACAATCGTACAAAACATTCTGGAAGCGTTAAGTAAAGGAATGTCTATTCGCGGAGCTTTGAAACAAGAGCAAATAACGTGGCGTACTTGGAGAAAATGGATGGACAAGTATGAACTTCGAACTTCATACGTTCAGGCAAAACAAGACGGAATAGATTATACTATTGCGGACGTAACTTCTTTAGCGCGGGAAACAGTTGAAAAGGCAGCTAATAAAGAAATTGATTTAGCTACCGTTAAAGCTGTAGACAATTATATAAAGCATAAACAATGGGCAGCAAGTAAACTTGCACCGCAACAATTCGGTAACGATAAACAAATGGTAAGTATAACTAACGGCGACGGGCAGAAGCTTGAGATTGAGTGGCAGAAATAGTAAGATTCTTTCCGAGTTATTACTTAAACAGATACTAAAACAATCCAATTCGTATCTAACTGTATTACAAACTACTATATAGAGATAAGACTTAATATATAATTATTGGCGCTATTGTTAGGGTTATTGAAAGAGTGTTCCTTCGGATTTCTTTTGTAAGACGAAATTTCTAATGAAACAAGAACAAAGCAAGAACACTTAAGATAATTAAAAAGATTTAGGTTATTATCCGGTTAAATATTTATTTATTGGCGGATATATTAAGGAGTCAAACCGTTAACAGTAGTTAGATTTAATATTTATTATATTTTTTAGTATTTTATATATATTTTATTCATTATTTGGCTGTTTTCCTAGACTTTGTACCCCTTTGGGTTGCAAGGATTAGTTTTACTACCTATTCTAATTCAGGGCGGATTTACTATGGAAATTTTATGAAAAAGAAAAAGACTAAAAAAAAAGATAATTCTTTTAAGGCGCTAGTATTGGAAATAAGTAAACCGAAACCGGTCTATCCCAATTCAATGGGTAGGGGATTGGTACAAGGTAGCGATGTTTCCGCAATGCGCGATTATTTAGACGGGCAGAAAAATGGTAAATGAAAATAGTAATTCCTTACAAACCGCGAAAATTACAAAAAGAAATTCACGATAATTTAAGAAGGTTTAACGTATTAGTCTGCCATAGGCGTTTTGGAAAAACCGTACTATGTATAAATGAATTATTAAAAAAGGCGCTTCAAAACCCTTTACCAAGACCGCGATATTATTATGTTTGCCCTACGTATGCAATGGCGAAAAAAAATGCATGGGATTACGTTAAAGAATTTACGGGTGTCCTACCGGACGTCCAATACCATGAAACAGAACTACGATGCGATTTACCTAATGGCGCAAGAATACAATTATTAGGGTGCGAAAGACCAGATTCTTTACGAGGATTATACATTGACGGTGTAGTTCTTGATGAGGTGGCACAAATGCCCCCTAGACTTTGGACGGAAATAATAAGACCTGCGTTATCGGATAGAAACGGGTTTATGGTGGCAATCGGGACACCGCAGGGTCATAATAGCTTCTTTACGCTATTTGATTACGCCTTACATCAAGAAGGTTGGTACGCGAAAAAATTTGTTGCTTCGGAAACGGGTATTATATCCGAATTAGAATTAAACGAAGCTAAACACTTAATGCCGGAAGAAGTGTATGAAGCGGAATTTGAATGTAGTTTCGATAGTTTAGCTATTGGGTCTATTTATTCTAAAGGGCTACAATTAGCGGAAGAAGAAAACCGTATAACTAAAGTGCCTTACGACTCCGCTGTAAAAGTAGATACGTTCTGGGATTTAGGTATGGCGGATAAGACAGCTATCTGGATGGTGCAACAAAAGGGAAGTGCTTTTCATGTTATCGACTATATAGAAGATAGCGGTGAATCGTTAGAATACTACGCGCAATTATTGGATCAAAAAAAATATATATACGATACCCATTATTTGCCCCACGACGCCAACGTACGTGAAATAGGCACGGGTGTATCGCGAATAGAAACCGCGCAAAGTTTAGGACTACGAACGTCAATAGTTCCCAAGCTATCAATCGAAGATGGAATAAATGCCGTGCGAATGGTACTCGGAAGATGCTGGTGGGATTACGAAAAATGCAAAGACGGACTAGACGCTTTACGGCAATATAGATGGCAAACAAACGACAAGGGCGAAATCAAGAATAAACCAGTACACGATTGGACTTCACATAGCGCTGACGCATTCAGATATTTCGCTGTTGGCAATCAGCAGACAACACAATGGACGACCAAATTAGAATATAACGAATTAGGAATTATTTAATGGCTAAATTAACAAAATCATCTTTACTATCTTTAGTTTCGCAAGAAATAAGTAATAGTTTAGGTTTTTATGAATCAGATCTTTCTAAACAAAGAAAAGACGCGCTTAAATATTATTTAGGTGAGCCGATTGGTAATGAAATTTCGGGACGTTCTAGTGTTGTCAGCCAAGATTTACTAGAAGTAGTAGAAGCTATCCTTCCAAGCTTAATGCGTATGTTTACGCAGGGCGATAAGATAGTTAATTTTGACCCAACGAACGAAGAAGATGTAGAATACGCGGATCAAGTTTCGGATTATTGTAATTATATATTCCAAAAAGATAATCCTGGTTTTAGTATTCTTTATACGTTGTTCAAAGACGCTTTATTATCTAAAAACGGATTTGTTAAAACGTATTGGAAAACAAGAAAAAGCCAAAAGAAAGAAAAATACGAAAATTTAACGGAACAAGAACTACAAGCGCTAGAAATGGATAGCGAAGTAGAAATTGTAAGCGTTGAACAAGCCGAATATGAAAATTTAGACGTAAACGACGTATCTTATAACGTAGAAGTTAAACGTGTTAAGGATATAGGACGCGTCTGTATCGAAAATGTAGCGCCTGAAGAAATTTTAATTAGTAAAAGAGCTAAATCTATAGAAGATTGTGATTTTATTGCACAACGCGTCTATAAAACGGTTTCCGAATTAATAGACTTGGGTTACGATAAGAAATTAGTTGAAAATTTACCTAGTACGTCGGAAGATGTTTTTAATACCGAAGCGATAACTAGACGAAGTTACGACGATACAACTTCACAATTAGAATCTTCAACAATAGACCCTTCGTTAAGGGTAGTTAATATAACCGAAGTCTATATGAAATGCGATTACGATAACGACGGTATCGCAGAATTAAGAAAAATAACCGTAGGCGGAAGCGGATATAACAATTACGTTCTTTTAGAAAACGAAGAAATTAATTTTATTCCTTTTGCAACGGCAGTAGCTATACCAATGCCCCATAGATTCTTTGGTTTAAGTTTTTATGATTTATTGGCAGACGTTCAGCTAACACACACAGCCATATTAAGAAATACGCTGGACAACATGTATTTTCAGAATAACGCTCGTACGGTTGTTGTAGACGGACAAGCAAATCTTGATGATTTATTGACCTCGAGAGCAGGTGGAATAGTACGCGTAAAATCGCCAAATGCTGTCACGCCATTACAGACACCAAATTTCTTAAACGACGGTCTAGCTATGTTACAAAAAATAGAAACTATTAAAGAACAACGTAGCGGTGTAGGAAAACAACAAACCGGTATGAATCCCGATACGATTAATAAATCACATACAACAGCGCAATCAGTTAATCAAATGATGGCAGCGTCAAATCAAAGAATTGAGCTTATAGCCCGTAACTTTGCGGAAGGCGTTAAAGATATATTTAAAAACGTAATGGCTGTTATTTGCGAATACCAAGATAAAGAAAGAATTATCCGTTTACGCGGTAAGTTTGTAAATATGGATCCTCGCGAATGGGCAAATCGTTACGACGTAACCGTTCAAGTAGGATTAGGAACGGGCAACGAACAACAACGATTAACAACGTTACAGCAAGTTTTGTCTGTACAAGAAAAATTAATAGCGCAGGGCGGAATGGGTTTAGTTACCCCGCAAAACGTATTTAATACGTTAGAAAAATATTTAGAAAACGCTGGATATAAAAGCGCTGACGCTTTCTTTGTTAATCCGGCTAACGCGCAACCGCAACCGCCTAAACAACAACAACCCGATCCGGCTATGGAATTAGCAAAACAAGATATACAAATGAGAACAATGAACAATCAAGCTAATTTACAATTAAAAGCGCAAAAGCAACAACAAGATAACGTAATTAAAATGCAAAAATTAAGTTTAGACGAACAAAAATTAGCTGCACAATTAATTAAAGACCAAAAAATAGAAAGTTTAGAAAAAGAAAAACTAGCTTCTAAAATTTTACAACAAGGAATAAATTAATGACACCTTTTTTACAAAGTACACAAGCACAAGGTGTTATAGATAAATATTTAAAAGGAGATTTAGACCCTAAACCAAACGTTAATAGCGCTGGTGTATTTAGAAATCCTTTATTTGATTTACGAACTGAACAAGAAAACGCGGGTACTTTAGACCCTTCGGCTTTATATCCAAATCCGCAAATAGATTTTTCCGTACCGGAAGAAGAAATTATCGACCCTTGCCAAGAAGGATTTATGTTAGTTGATGGTATTTGTCAGCCAATAGAAACTTTTGGTCAATCCGCTTATAACGAAAAAGACGATAAAGATGATTCCGAGCCTAGAGAATATTATTCTATAGAAGATATGGAAAAAATGGATGATTATGAATTTTTAAATTATCTTACTGGTGCAGGTGCTTACATGACAGGAAAAGATGGTCAATTTACTTTAAATGATCCTATGAATTTTGGAATGTTTGGCTCTGGATTAAAACTTTTAGGATTAGATAGTTCTGATATTAGAAATAAATTTATGCGTAAAAAATTAGCCGAACTTGGTTATAATTTTACAAACAATAAACAAGGAGAGCCAGTTTATAATTTACAAAGTCCTATGCAAATAATTGATAACTCACAAGCAGCTAATAAATTAATGACAGGAGATCAAAAATTTGATGCAAGTGAAATTAATTATCAAATAGATGCTAAGAATGAAAGAGATAATACTAACGATCAACAAAACTACGCAAGGGCAATGACAGAACAAGAAGTTATAGAAGATGCAGTAAAATCTGGAGCAACAAGTGTTAATCCATTTGAAAGATTTGGTCTAAATCAATCAACACCATCAAATTACACATCTAATAGCAGAAAATCAGATGGAAATTATAGAAGAAACCCAAATATAAATAACAGATAATGGATAAAGAAAAAGAAATACAACGCGGATTAAAAGCTAAAGAAATACTGGATAATCCTTTATTTCAAGAAGCTATACAAAAAGTTTCGGCAGAATTAGACCACGAATGGATCAATTCTCCGATTAGGGATACTGAAGGACGTGAAAGAATATACATGATGAAAAGAATGTTAAACGTAGTTCTTATCCAAGTTAAATCTGTAATGGAAACTGGAAAACTAGCTTCCACGCAGGAAAATAATAATCTTAAATAAGGAGTTATAATGGCAGAGCAACCTCAAGCTGAGGAGTCTGTTGTTTCACAACCAACCTACAAGACGGAAGAAACAGCACAGGCATTCAGCAATCTTTTAAACCAGACTGCAAAGACTGAAGAGCCACAACCGGCTACAACGGAAGAAAAGGAAAGCAATCTTGAAGAAGATCAAGTGGAACTTTTAGAAGAAGATGTAGACGTAAACGAATTAGTAGACGACAACGAAACCGCTTTAGAAAGCCCAGAGGAACTTTACGACGTTACCATTGACGGTAAATTAGAAAAAGTACCCCTTAACGAGCTTCTAAAAGGTTACTCACGAGAATCTTCATTCACAAAAAAAAGTCAGGAATTAAGTAATTCGAGAAGGGATTTAGAAACCCAACAAGAAGGAATTAAAACCGAACTTGATGCGGTCAAACAAACGAGAAATGAATACGCAGAAAAATTAAAAGTTTTAACTGATAGTTTAAACGTAGACCAAGATATAGATTGGGTTAAGTTAGCGCAAGACGATCCACAAAATTACGCTATTCATCGAGCTGAATACGATAAGAATATGGAACTAAAACAGATTGCGGAACAAGAACAACAACGTGTTTTGAAAGAACAAAAAATCGAACAAGAAAAAATTTATTCTAAATATATCTTGAACGAAAAACAATTACTTTCAGAAAAGTTACCAATTTATAAAGACGAAGTTAAGGGTAAAGAGTTCGTAAAGAACATAACTAATTTTGCGAAAGAACTAGGTTACAAAGACCAAGAACTTTCTATGTTAGTAGATCATAGAGCAGTTTTAATGTTAGCAGACGCTTATCGTTATAACCAACTAAAGAAAACTAAATTAGCAAATAAAAAAGTTACTAAAGCCCCTAAATCCGTTAGTTCTAATGCAGCAAACGTCAGTCAAGCTTCTGAAAATTCTAAAATATACAAAGATCGTTTTAGTAAACTGAAACAATCGGGGTCAGTTAAGGATGCACAATCGGTGCTGAAAGAAATGTACTTCGGAAAAGAATAATAGGAGATAATTATGGCTGTACCTGGAAATACCGTACAAACATACGACCGCGTGGGTATTCGTGAGGATCTTATAAACGTGATATATAATATTTCACCAACTGAGACACCTTTCATGAGTAATGCTGGACAAGGCAGCGCTGCGCAAACAACACACGAGTGGCAAACAGATGGACTTGCAGCTGCTGGTGCAAATGCAAAAATAGAGGGTGATGATGCTGCAAATACAGCAACAGTTGCTACTACTAGATTAAGTAACTTCACGCAAATTTCAAATAAAGTAATTGGCGTAACCGGAACTGACCAAGCTGTAACAAATGCAGGTCGGGGCGACGAACTGAGTTATCAGTTAGCCAAAGCTGGAAAAGAGTTAAAACGCGATATAGAATTTACTTGTATCGGCGCTGAAACTTTTAAAACTATTGGCGCAGCTGGAACGGCTCGTAATCTCGGATCGGTTGGCACATGGTATGGAGGAAATATTGCTGGAACTGCAACTGCAGCTTCAAATTTTTCCGACGCTGCTGACACTACTTATGCAGATGCTGGTGGTGCAGAAAATAATCCAACTGGAGATGGCTTAACAAAAAGAAACGCTAACGGAACTTTAAGAGCTTATACTGAAGAACTGTTAAAAGCAGGTTTAAAAAAATCTTTTGAACTTGGTGGAAATCCAGATGTAGTGCTTATGACTGCTTCACACAAACAAACAGCTTCAGGCTTTAACGGAATCGCAACTAACACAAACAACATTGCTGATAAAAGAGTAATCGGTGCGGTTGATGTTTATGTTTCTGATTTTGGTGAAACATCATTTGTTGCAGATAGATTCCAACAAGATAACAGAGTTGATATTTTAGAAATGGATAAATGGGAACTTTCATATTTGAGACCCTTCCAAACTAAAGAATTAGCAAAAACGGGAGATGCAGACAGAAGCATGATACTTACTGAGTACACTTTGACTGCAAGAAGCCCTAATTCTAACTTCGGAATTTTTGCATTAACAGCATAAATTTATATTTTTATATTAAGGGGCGTAATTAGTACGCCCTTTATTTATTGAAGATTGTAAAAATCGGAACAATAGGAAAAAAAAAATGAGAACATTAAACGATTATTTTTTAACATCAAAAATGACAACTATCTCAACTGGTGGAAGTTATTTTGTAACTGTACCTGATAGTGGGAAAATACAAAAAATTTACGTTACTTTAAAAAATGCAATATCTTCTGCTAACGCAGCTTTATCTTTTGAGATAGGCGGAGTAGCAGTGGGTGGTGGTGCAATTACCGTACCTCATAGTGGATCAGCTGCAGGAACAGTTCATCATGCAACACCTTCAAGTGCTAATTATGTACCGGAAGGAACTCCAATAGAAATGATTACTGACGGAGCTTCTTCAACTGCATGTGAGGTTGAAGTAACTTTCGTAATCAGAAGAATGGGGTAATTATGGCTAATGCAGGAATATATTATGGCAGACCATCAACAGTACATAAAATTGATTTTACTGCTTCATCAGTACCTCAATCAAATGCTTTTAGTGCTGATACAAGTTATGTAATGTTATGTGCAAAAACTGCTGGCTGTCATTTTGTTGTTGCTTCTACTCCAACCGCAACTGTAAATGCTGGATCTTATTTACCAAAAGATGAAGTTATTTTAATTAAAGTAAGCGGTGGAGATAAAATTGGAGCTATTAGAGAAGCGTCTACAAGTGGTAGTTTATACGCGACCGAAATGGTATGACAAAAAAACTTTGGATAGATGAGGCTAATAGCCCGTCTACACTTAAAACAAGAATGCACATCGACGATAGTGAAAATAAATATCACTTCGAAGATGTGCAGGACGTTCAACCTTTATTAGATATGAATAAAAAAGAATCTAATTTAGGAAATAATAATTTAAAATTTAAAGGCGAACTGGGTAAACATGCGGGTATGACAAAAGTAGCGTCTATCCCTTTAATTGTTGTTCAACAACTTGCGCAAAAAGGAATTATGACTAACGCTGGGGCTATTAAAGATAAAATACGCTTTAGAAAATGGTTAAACGACCCTGACAATGGCGTTTTTAAACTTTATAATGGAAAAATTTAATGGCTTTAGACACTTACGCGAACTTAAAATTAGAAATAGCTTCGTACTTAAATAGAACTGATTTATCGGAATATTTAGATACGTTTATTGATTTAGCAGAATCACGTATGGCTAGAGATTTACGTTTAAGAGAAATGGAAAGCGTAGATGCTACAATACAAACTGTTTCGGGTACTCAAGCTTACGATTTACCTACGGGTTATTTAGAAGCTAGATACGTTTTATTACAAAGTACACCGTATAACTTTTTAAGCTTTATGGCTCCTGCCGATTTCTTTCGAGTTTATAATTTAGGCGAAGGGTCGGGAGCTTCTACTTACTATACTATAGTTGGAAGTAAAATTTATATCGGTTTTGCTCCAGATAGTGTTGTTAATATAGAAATTGGTTTTTTTAAAAGACCTACGGGATTATCAACTACAAATACGACTAACGACGTTTTAACTAATTTCCCCGATCTTTATTTATACGGGGCATTAGGAGAAAGTGCGCCATTCTTAATGCAAGATGAAAGACTTAAAGTTTGGGCTTCTTTGTATAAAGAAGGGGTAGACTCCGCTAATAAATCAGCGCAACGAGGACGTGAATCTTCTGCGCCTTTACAAATGTCTGCCGTTAGGGTGGTTTAAATGATTGAGTTTGGTGACCTTCAAGCCGATTTGCCTACTTATCAAAACAGCGGTGCAATAAAAGTAGATAACGTTATACCTTTAACTAAAGGATATAGAAGTTTCCCTTCTTTTGTTCATTTAAGCAATACGGGTTTAACAAGTACTCCGGTTGGTTTATTTTCTTCGTTTACGTCGGGGGGAGTTACTAACTACGCTGGTGATACTACTAAATTATATCAAATGGATTCTAGTTTAGTATTTCAAGATAAATCTAAATCCGGCGGGTATAGTAATAATACGAATACGGGTACTAGAGATTTTTGGGCTTTTACACAATTTGGTACAAATATAATCGCAACAAACGGTTATGATAATATACAAAAATTTGATGAAAGCGCTGGTGGTTTATTTGCAGACTTAACAGATTTTGCTGCTAAATATATTAGTGTTATTCGTGATTTTGTTGTTACGGGTTATGTTACGGATTACGAAACAGCTAAAACTTTTACGGCTAATAATATTAGTTCAAACGCTATTCCTATAACTTCGCACGGTTATAGTACGGGCGACACGGTTACTTACGATAATAACGGTAATGCAAATTTAACTAATTTAGTAAACGGTACTAGATACTATATTAATAAAGTAGATAATAATAATGTACGATTAGCTACTAACGTTAATAACGCGGTAGCGGGTACAATTATAACTTTAACCGCACCTTCGGGTAGCGCACAAACGCATAAATTAGCTAAATATATAGCTTATAATCAACGCGTAAAATGGTCTGGTATTAATGACAGTTCTACATGGACTCCAAGCGGTACAACACAATCTGGTTTTCAAGATATTGTAGGAGCGCACGGTGGTATTCAAGCAATATCAGGGGGAGAAAGTTTTGGAATTATATTTTTAGAACGAGCTATTTATCGTATGTCATACGTTGGCTCACCTCTTATTTTTCAATTTGATAAGATTGCTGATTCAATAGGAGCTTTCGCGCCGAAATCGGTAGCAAGTTTTGGATCTGACGTATATTTTTTAGCGCAAGATGGGTTTTATAAAATATCCGGCGGACAACAATTAGTGCCTATTGGTCGAGGTAAGATTGATGACTTCTTCTTAAATGACGTTACAAGCAATTTCGAAGGAATAACTAGCGCTATTGACCCCAATAATAGTATGGTAGTTTGGTCTTATCGAGGTAGTGGGGCAACCGGTGGCGGTACGGTTAATAATAAATTAATTTGTTATAACTTTAACGTTGATAAATGGTCTACCGGTAGCGGACAAGATTTACAGTTTATTAATTCGGCTTCGCAAGAAGCTTTTACAACGTTAGAAAGTCTAAACGCTTTAGGTACTTTAGACGGACTTCCGAAAAGTCTTGATAGTTTTTTTTATGACGAAGGCGTTATTGGTTTAGCGGGTTTTGATTCTAATAATCGCTTTGGAAAGTTTTTAGGTAATAGTTTATCGGCAACGGTAGACACTACCGAATTTGAAGGAGCAGAAAATTCAAGAAGTACACTTATTGAAGCTAGACCGATAGTAGACGCTAACGGAAGTGATAATACAACGATTACGGTTACTCCAATCTCGCGTTCCTCCCAAGCAGATGCTGTAACGACAGGGACGGCAGTAAATTCATTATCAAATGGAAGCTGCCCCCTTCGTACAACTAGCCGATATCATAGATTACGAATAGGGGTAACGGGAAACTTTACAACTATGTCTGGTGTAGACGTTGATTCAAGAAAAGAAGGTAAACGATAATGGCAATAAACCAATTTTTACGAGCGCCAATATCAATGCCAGATCAAGCGCAACATTTAAGACTTGTATCAAGCGTATTAAACAATACGTTAGACGGAAAATTAAATTCTACGGGCGAAGTTACTTTAACAGCTTCGGCAACATCAACAAATTTAGTTGATGAAAGAATAGGCGTTAATTCTGTAATTATACTAGAGCCAACAAATGCTAATTCGAATTCTGCAAAAGGAAACCTTTATGTTTCCGCAAGGGCAAACGGATCGGCAACTTTGACACATGCTAGTTCTGGTAATACTGATCAGAAGTTTGTTTATGTAGTTATTGGATGATCGTAAAAGTACCCGCTGAAGATATACCCGTTATACAAAACCAAATAGAGCCTTTAATTAAAAAAGCTTTAGACGATACCTATACTATTAAAGATATAATAGACGGTATTAAAATAAATAAGTTTCAACTATTTATTAGTTGGGAAGGAAAAGTAGAAAGCGCGGTAGTAACCGAAGTAGTAGACTATCCTCGCAAAAGAATTTTACGTTATGTCCTCGCGGGAGGAAATAATATTAATAATTGGATAATAAATATCCAAGACAAAATAGAAAGTTTTGCAATAAATAACCATTGCCAAGCGGTAGAAATCGCTGGGCGAAAGGGTTGGTTGCGAAAACTTAAAGGATTTAAACAAAATATATATTTAATGAGTAAGGAATTATGAGCAAAGGTAGTAACCCAACAAATGTAACAACAACAACTTCGGCTGATCCCAGCGAATTTGTAAAACCATATTTATCAGAAGCTTTCGGACAAGCGCAAGATTTATTTCAATCGGCTACGCCTAACTATTACCCAAATCAAACGTATACAGATTTTGCCCCCGAAACAAACGCTGCTTTACAATTACAAACAGCTAGAGCATTACAAGGTAATCCTCTTTTAGGATCGTCGCAAAACGAAATTAATAATATATTATCAGGTCAATATTTAGACCCTACGTCAAACCCTTATAGCCAAGCTTTATATAATCAAATAGCTGGTGACGTTACGTCTGGCGTTCAATCGCAATTTAGCAAAGCGGGTAGACTGGGTAGTGGAGCAAATCAAGAAATACTAGCTAGAGAACTAGGAAAAGTAGGACAACAAGTTTACGGAGATCAATACAATCAAGAACGTGCTAATATGGTTAATGCAACTTCTATAGCCCCTCAATTAGCCCAAGCGGATTACGACGATATTACTAGACTAGGACAAGTAGGCGCTGAAAAAGAAACATTAGAACAAGCTAAAATTCAAGACGCATTAGGACGTTTTGATTTCGAACAGAACAAACCATATTTTAAACTACGAGAATATTTAGCTTCTATTGGCTCACCGTACGCACAAACAACAACTACAACAAACCCAGTATTTAGAAATACCGGCGCAGGAATTTTAGGCGGAGCTATGCAAGGCGCTAAAATGGGCGGTATGATTCCTGGATTGGGAGCGGGTATGGGTGCAATCGGCGGTGGCTTATTAGGAGGATTCTTTTAATGGCAAACGTTTACGACAATTATAGAAATATGGTTTTAGGTGGTTTTAGAGGTAACGCTACTAGCAATCCTGGAAGTACAAACGCTATAACAACAGACCAAATGAATAAATATAGCGCAATAGGTAATAAAAGCAAACGTAGTATTTTACCAAGACAAACAATTCAACAACCTGGAATTAGTTTTGCAAATACTTATGGATATAATAAACCAGTTTCTCCAGTTTCAAATCAAAAAATGATTGAAATGGCTAATGCTAGAAAAATGCAAAATCAAACGGTAGATACCGCAACGCCTAATTTAAAAAACAATTTATTAAACTTTGTAGCTTCCCCTTATGGAGAAGGAATGGCACAAGGTTTATTAGAAGCTTCGGGATATTCAAATATGCCTACGTCTATAGGACAAGCTTTGGCTTTAGGAATGCAACGCGGTAATGAAGCGGAAGATAGAGCATTAACTAAAGAAAACGCAGAATTTACAAAATTATTAAAAGAAAAAGAAATGGCTATTGCCGAAAATAAAGAAGAACGAGAAGGCGTAGTTTTTGATAAAGCTTTATTAAAAGACGAAAACGTAAAAGAAATATTTTCATCTTTAAACCCAGATGATTTTGAAAACGATAAAGACTATTATAGTCAAGTAGCTAAAAACTTAATTAAAGAAGGTTATTATGACGAAGCTTCAAAATTTGCTACGTTAGGAAAACCAACTACTGTACAAGATTTTTCTAAACAAATAATTTCATCTAACAAAGATGAAAAAGCAACTTATCAAGCCGTGCAAAAAGGAGTTTCTAATTTTAGACAAATACTAGATGCTGCAAATCAAGAAGGCGGAGCTTCTTCTTACGCTTTAATGATTAAATTTATTAAACAACTTGATGATTCAGTAGTTAGAGAAGGCGAAGTAAGGTCATTCCAAGCTTTTCAAGGTTTATATAAAGATTTAAAAATTAGATTAGAAAAATTTAAAGGGCAAGGATTTCCGCCTGATATTAAAACAGAAATTGTTAATCTTGCAAACAAAACGGTTAATAGATTAGTAACAGATTACGATTCTTATAAAACTGATAGAAGTGAAAATTTATATGCTCCTTTAGGTATTCCTCCTTCTATGGTTTTTGCAGGTTATGAAATTAATACAGAAGGTTTAGATTTAGGTGGAGAATACACCGAAGAAGATTTTAGCCAAGATAATTTAAAATTTAGAAAAAATTTAAGACTTTTAGATGTAACTGAATTAGGGTCGGTAGACATAACCGGATATTCTGAAGATCAAAAAATATTTTTTAATAATTTATTAGACAAAAAACTAAAAGAATTGGATAAAAAATGAGCGAAATAGATGATGCTATAGCAAAAAAATTAGAAAGATTAACTACTTTAGTTGGTAGCGATAAAGCTCAAGAAATTGTTAATCAAGATATTAAACGAAAAGAAAACGAAGGTAATCTTGTTGCTGGTGCTAAAATTGGTTTTCGTAATTTAGGTTTAGGAACAGAACAATTTATTCGAGGTTTAGTTCCAGGTGTAAGCGAACGTGAAAAAAATTTACAAAATATAATTAACGAAAACGCTATTAAAGATAAACAAGTTTTAAGCACGGGTTATGGAACGGCTGGAAATATAGGCGCTACTATTTTACCGGCTTTAGCTACCTTACCTGTTCCAGGTTTAAATACCGCAACCGGATTAGCAGCAACGGGTGCTCTTTTAGGGGCTGCACAACCAACAACAAGCCAAGATGAAACACTAGGTACAGAAGATCAATCAAGATTAATTAATACCGGTTTAGGTGCAGGTGGTGGTTTTGTAGGTAAAATAGGCGGTGATAAATTAGCTAAAGTTCTTCAAAATAGAATAGCGACTAGCGGTGGTAAATTAAATAAATTAAAATTACAAAATCAAGTTAGAGATGAATCAATAAAAAAAGCGCAAGACGTAGGTTTTATTTTTCCTCCTTCGCAAGTTAATAAAGGATCGACTACCCAAAAAATAATAGAAAGTGCTGGTGGTAAAATACAAACAGCACAAAGTGCTTCTTTAAAAAATCAAATAACAACTAACGAATTAGTTAAAAAAGCTTTAGGCATAGCTGACGATCAACCTTTAACTGACGACGCTATTAATATTATTAGAGATAATGCAAGTAAAGTTTATGATGATATTTCTAAACTTGGTACTATGAGAAAAGATGATATTTTTACTAAAAATATTACAGATTCAATAGCCGATTATAAAAAAGTCATTAATCAATTACCGGATAGAAAAATACCTAAATTAGATAGTTTAATTAAAAATTTAGAAGAAATGGAAAATTTAGATTCTTCTAATATTATTGTTTTAGTTAAAGCAATACAAAAAGAAAATAAAGCTTTATGGAAAGCTGGTGATGACGTTGCAAAACAAACACAAGCAAAAGTACAATCTTCTTTAGCTGACGATTTACTAGATTTAATTGGACGTAATATAGATAATATTGAAGGTGTAGATAAATCTATAATTGAAACTTTTAAAACTAATAGGGTTATTCTTGCTAAAGCTAACGCAGTACAAAATGCATTTAAAGCTGAAACTGGTGATGTTGCAGCAGGTTTATTAGCAAAAAATAAATATTTAACAGACGAATTAAAAACAATAGCGGACGCTTACAATATATCGCCTAAATCTTTTCAAGTTATAAACGATAGTAAAGGCGTAAGTTTTGCTGATTTTGGACTTGGATTAGTAGCTTCTGCAGCTGCAGGTTCTCCGATTGGTATGGCAACAACTATGGTAAGACCAGTTTTAAGAAAAGGATTTGAAACACCATTTTATCAAAGAGCTATTAGACCAAATTATAACACTAGCAATATTTCAACAAGACTAGGATTACTAGCAAACAAAACAACTCCGGCAGTAGGTGTAGGTGTAGGAGCAACAGAACAAAATAACGGTTTACGTGGATTATTAAAATAGGAAATTAAAATGACAATATCAAATTATAGTACAACTTCATCAAACAATACTCTTATAAATTCTATTAGTATTGCAGAGGGTATGTTGCCATCTGACGTTAATAATGCAATTAGAAATGAATTAGCCGACCTTCGTACTTACGCCAACGATAAAGAGTGGTTTAGGGTTGGAGATCGTAACGCTAATAACCAAACGCCTTGTACGTTTACTAGAGCTTCTTCTACTTCTGTTACAGTTGCTTCTACTAATGTCATATCAGATTATCATGTTGGACGTCGTATAAAAATAGTGGGGCAAAATACATCTACTATTTATGGTGTTATAGCTACGGCTTCTTTTAGTACAAATTCAACTATTAGTTTTACTTTTGATTCAGGTAGTATTCATGCCGGAGATACAACGGTTGATGTTTTTGTTGGTAGCCCTTACGTTAATCCGGCTATACCGGTTATTAATAATAATTCTTTAGGTACAAGTCAGATACTTCCTCCAAGTCAAAATTCTGTAAAACAATATATCGACACAACCGTAACTGCGCAGGATTTAGATTTTGCTGGTGCTTCGGGAAGCGGAGCGGTAGATTTAGATTCACAAACTTTTACTATTGCAGCTGGAGAAGGTATTGATACCGTAGCTTCAGGACAAACTTTAACCGTATCTGGAGAACTAGCAACTACATCAAATAAAGGAGTAGCTTCATTTTCTTCCGATAACTTCGCCGTAAATTCTGGCGTAGTGACTATTAAAGATGGTGGTGTAGCAAACGCGGAACTCGTTAATGATAGCGTAAACTTTGGTGGCATTACAGTTGCTTTAGGAGGGTCGGACACAACACCTGCTTTAAATTTAACAGATGCAGCTAACTATCCTACTTCTTCTTTAACGGGTACAATAGCAAATTCACAAGTTGCAACGGGAATAGATGCTGTAAAAATTGCAAACGGCTCAGTAAACAACACAGAATTTCAATACATTTCAACTTTATCTTCAAACGCACAAGATCAATTAACGGGTAAATTAGTTAAAGCTTCAAATTTAAGTGACGTTTCTTCAGCTTCTACATCAAGAACGAATCTGGGATTAGGAACAATATCAACTCAGGCGTCTAACTCGGTAAGTATATCGGGTGGCGCAATCACGGGAATGGGTACTCCTTCTAACAACACAGACGTGGCTAACAAATCGTACGTCGACCAAGCCATTGCTGGACTTCGTAACAGAACGGTGGCTGAATGTGCTTCAACGGGAAATGTAAATATATCAAATGGTTTAGAAGCAGGTGATTCAATAGATGGCGTTACGCTTGTGGCTGGAGATCGCGTATTATTAAAGAGTCAAAGCACGGCAACTGAAAACGGTTTATATTTAGCTGTGGCTTCGGGAGCTGGGGCTGCATCTCGAGATCCGGAACACGACACAATCGCTGAGTTGTCGGGAGGTATGATAGTTGTTAATCAGGGCTCAAGCAATAATGACAAAATCTTTCTTTGTGTTACTGATAATTCTGGATCAATAGGCTCAACTAACATAACATATACCCAGGTGACCCCATCAAACACAGGTACGGTGGAGTCTGTAGGTATAACACAATCAGGTTCGGAATTTACTATTGGCAATACGCCGATAACAAGCACAGGAAATATAACCCTTAATGTAAACAGAATTTCTGCCACTAAAATTGGTAGCGGGACTTCAGTCTCGGACACAGAATATGGTTATTTATCAAATGTAAGTAGCGACATTCAGGCGCAACTAAACGCGAAAGCTACTGCTGGATTTGCTCTAGCTATGGCTGTCGCATTATAATTTTAACTAAAGGAGAATAACAAGTGGCTCAAGATTTTGAAAGAGTATTTAAATCGCAAGTTACCAGTTCGGCACATACTTTATTAACTTCAAATTCAGATGACGCTTTAATTGGTATTCGACTAACTAATATAACAACGGCAGCGCTAACAGTAAGTGTTTGGATTGATGCTGGAGGTGCAGGCTCAACTGCTTCTATAGTCTATTTGGCTAAAGATTTAGGGCTACCACCAAAAGCAAGTGTAGAGCTTATTCAAGGCGGTGCAAAAATTAATATGTTGAGTAGTGATGTATTAAAGGCGCAAAGTAGCGCTACTAATTCGGTAGCTGCATACATCAGCTATATTGATTCAATAAGTACATAGGATAAATAATGGCAGAAGTAACAGATCAAAACGGAACTCTATATATAGGACAACCGTCAGGAAAAGATGGATTTTATATTCATCAAGAAACAATAGATGGAGACCATTATATTGAAAGCTCGGTGTTAGCCGGTACAGTATCATTTACTGGTACTATAGAAATAACAGGAAACTTGGTGGTAGTATGACAGTAGAAATTGATGGTGCTAATAATATAGTTAAAACCAATACAATATCAGAAGTAACTTCTGCTAATGGTGTAACTGTTGATGGTTTAAGTATTAAAGATTCAAAACTTGTTACTGCAAACTCTGTAATAACTACTAATATAACTGATGCAAATATAACTTCAGCAAAAATTAATAATGATTTAATTTCTGGTAAAACTGCTTTAGCAAGTGAACCTGCCGATACTGATGAATTTTTAGTTTCAGATGCAGGAACTCTTAAAAGAATAGATTACTCTTTAATTAAAGGTGGTGTAAATACTCCAAATTTTAAACTTTCATTAACATCTAACCAAAGCATCAGTAATGGAACAGAAACAAAAATTAATTTTAATTCTACAGAATTTGATACTGCAAGTGGTTGGAATAGTTCAAGTTATAAATATATTATTCCTAGTGGACAAGGTGGGTTGTGGTTTATTTCTACTAATGCAAGAATGAGTGGAGGAGGTAAT
>Ga0209337_1000394_pt1 | contig 34955 bp, 61 predicted proteins | sample LinPmetageLP53_FD_184044 | JGI IMG/M metagenome (GOLD analysis project Ga0209337, IMG submission 184044) | Marine viral communities from the Pacific Ocean - LP-53 (SPAdes) (version 2) | ecosystem: Environmental > Aquatic > Marine > Oceanic | place: Pacific Ocean | collected 2010-02-08
AGAACAATACAGACAAGATTTATTAACACTACCACAGGACTACACAACACCGGAATTAGCATATGCTAACATACCGACAAAACCAACATGGATGAATTAAGATGGCACTAAAAATTGAATACGAAACGAACTTTGGAATAACTTGCGAATACGCTATATGTGTAATAGTCGACACTAGATGTAATAAATATGTGTCAAAAGAAGAGGATGAAAATGGGGATGAAGTGATTACTAAAACATTCCCCGTTCAATACAATGGTAAAATATACGCATCGGATGATGCCTATGCTGATGGTGCATCACCTGTTGGTGGTTTCAATGGTAATTTTGTGATGAGTGAATCTGCTGCTAAAACTCAATACAACATAATCAAACAATGCTACATTGACTTAAAGACAAAAGATGGTTTTACAGAAGGCGAAGATTGTTAGATTAACACACCTAACTTTCAATATATTTCATCATCTGATTCATACATAGATAGTAGCATCGCTATTAGTTTTCTCATGTTAATTCACCTTCCTCATTGCTCGTTTTGTAAGCCAAGTCCAAAACCTATTAGATAGTCTCCAAAAGTATTTTTCTATACGACTCATCAATAACAAGTGTAGAAACTACACCGCTTCTATATTGATGTTCCTACTTAAAAACAGAATCTTGCCAAAAATGACCACATTCTTTACACTTCCACAGTTGGATTCTTTTAGCCTCTTCGTTATGAAAACGAGCAGATAAGCGGTGAGGGATATGCTTGTGTTTACAGTTACGACACTCTACAATTAGCCTATCCATCAATCGTCCCATTAAACACCCTTCTTTGCTATCATATCGTCAATCTTTAGGATTGCAGTGGTAACTTCGGTTGCGCTCAATACTGCTTGTCTGACTAAACTCATAGGTTCAAACACCCCTAATTCAAACATAGAGGTAATTCCACCATTTTCTAAATCAGGACCATAGTCTAGCAAATGTTCTTGGTTTTTGTGTCGCAACGCAAGTATACAATCGAGAGGGTCGTGCCCTCCATTTTCTGCAATAGTGGCTGGTATTATCTCTAAAGAGTCTGCAAACGCTTCGATTGCCATTTGACTTCTACCCTGAGCAGACGCTGCTTCTGAACGTAAATATGATGCCATGCTAGCGAAAGCGCTACCGCCACCATACACTATATTATCTCCATTTAAGACAAGAGAGACAACGCCTAGCGCATCGTCAAATCCTCTTTCTATCTCATCTAAAGTAGTTGTAGTAGCGCCTCTAAGAACTAGCGTAGATTGGTCTGAATTAATCATCCCCTCTACGAACAAATAGTTCACATCGTAATGTCTTTGCCTACTCACTTTACCCATAGCACCACACTCAATATCAGAAGGTGATTGGGCTATCGGTATGCCTAGTGTTGATGAGAGCGCTCTCATAGTGCTCTCAGGTAATCTTCTGACTACGGTAACGTTATGTTTGTGTAGATAAGTACACACGTGGTCGAGAGCGCCATCTCTGACAAAAACCATTCCACCTTCTTCGGGCATTTGCTCTAAAATTAATTTTGCTTGCTCAAGTAAATCATCGTTTGCTGACGATTTGAACTGCGTGTATCCCTGCATGTCTAACTGCACTTGTATATTCTCATCTGTTTTCTGTGGCTCTAAGCCGCTATTCAACAGAATTATATTATGTTCACCATCTATCTCTTTTTCAATAGTCAAGTCTTTATTCACTATTGCGCCATTGAATAAATATGAATCTCTTAGCCCACCGCCGGGTAAACTCAACACACGCACTTTTTCTGCATTACCTGCTTTCTTCACTGCTTGTACACAAAGTGACGCTACATCATCAATCGCAGCATCTAGTGTTTTACCAGTCATAGCGGTTTTTGCGACTTGGATAAGGAACTCATCTTCCGTAGAAGAATGCCTAGTAATCTTTAGCGTACTTAAGCGGTCTATCGCCATATTCGCTGCCTCAGTATAACCTTTACAGACTATATTAGGGTGCAGTCCTTTATTCATCAAACCTTCACTGTTAGACAATAGTTCACCAGCAAGTACGACAGCAGTTGTTGTCCCGTCGTAACATAGACTCTCTTGTGTTTGAGCACACTCGATTACCATTTTACCAGCAGGGTGAGCAACGTCTAGTTCTCTCAGTATAGTAGCCCCATCATTGGTTACTATGGTGTTTCCGCCACCATCAACCATTAACTTATCACGGCCTAGTGGACCTAGTGTGGTCTTCACTGTTCTTACTATCGTCTTTACTGCGTCTATGTTATTCCTCAATGTCGTCTCGCTATCTCTTTCACTCATTCTGCTCTCTCCTTAATCTCATTAAAGGTAAGTTCCTCGTTATCCCAATCTGCTTTTTTAACCATTATAACTCCGTCTCCCTCTTTACAAACATCACAATGTAATCCGTGTTCGTCACTGGCCTCATTTTCACAAAATATGCATACAGGTATAGTCATCATTCTTCTTCCTCCATTACGTTAAATGTGAAAGGATATTCTACCTGTTTTGATAATCGATTTGCCGTTCTCTGTATGTCTGCTAAATTGTTGCCTCTTTGTAACATACTAAAGAGTATATCCAATGCTTTTTTCAATTTCCATATCTCTTCTTCCGTCGTATCATTCACTTTCAGTTCACCTTCTCTTGGGTCATATTCTACCATTCTACTTCTACCTCCATTATGTCACCAGTCTCAAAAGACCTCGACTTTAACATACCATTCTTTTTACCGTATTGGTATATGTCATACGTTAACTGCGCATCTTTTACGCAATAGTCACACACTTCTGTGTATTTACCTGCTCTCCATCCTTTGGGCGCATCTTCGCTTTTCATACTCTTACTCTTACCTAGCGTATGAGAAACTAAAGACTGTAAGTTTGATTCTAATTTACCATAAGGTAATGATGCTTTCTGAAAAAGAAGTTTGGTATCAATTATATTATCGGCCTTTTTCATTACATCTCCAATTGCATAACAATCCAAAGATTGCTTTAGTACAGGAAAATCAAAACCTATTATGTTGTGACCGAGTATCTTACCACCTTTCTGTACATGTGCTGTGATATGGTCTCCAAGTTCACGTGGGTGTAACTTGTGCGTGGTCGCCCCATCTAACAACACATCTTCTTTAGTGAATATATGTGCATCCTTGCCGTCCCATGTAGCGACTACCGATACATCGAACAATGCCTTATTATCCCAACCGCCTATTTCCCATGAGTAATTACTCGTTTCTATGTCTAATGCCATTATGTCGCTCATTTCACACCACACGTCCCGAAATCACCACATGAACATTTCCATGTGCCTCTATTTAGATTGGCTGATGCATAGCCCTTACATGAAGGGCATGGTATCTTTACATTCGATTTCAACATCATTCATCACCTTCCACGCCTACCGTACCGGCTTCTACATCACAGTCTATGTGCCCGTCATCTATCGCTTCCCATTCCAATTCTTTTTCGTGGAACTTCATCAGTACATCCCATGCCTTGTCGGTCTTATCATGTTCCCAATTGATTCGTTCTAGTTTCCAGTATGGCACACGCTTTTCATCCATACACCCATCTACATACGTTGCACCTTCAAGCGTCATTCTCAGATGGGTGATTAGTTCCATCAATTGTAATTCACTCAAACCTGAGTGTTTCAATGGTATACCTGATGACCCGCTTCCTTCTCTTTCACATTTCCAACTTACATCTATTCTTCTATCTGACATTCTTCTTCATCTCCTTCATAGTATAATTCAGCGCACCCTATACACGCTTCGCAATCGTATTCCCCTTCTGCATTCTGAAAAAACACATATCCTACGCCTCTACAATCCTTACATATCGATATTTCATTTTTTCTTTCCATCGACATTTTCGACACCCTCCTTGAGTCTTAAGTAAGCAATAGTACCATCTTTTGTGTTCTCATACATCTTAGCCGCCCATTTACCATAATGAGCATAAGCAGTACCTCTAGTTACACCTGTCTGATTCATGTAGACTTTCACCAATTCTTGTTTCTTAATCCACTTGTCACCCTTGTTACCCAATTCAAATGTCTCGCAAGCCTGAGTAGAAACAATCCATCTGTTTCTTTGCGTCACCCTTTCAGCAATCTTAGGTCCAATCTCAACCTCTCCTTCTAACCATGAGATTAAGTTACGGAATAAATCGAATAATATCTCTGTTGCCATAGATACGTGCTCTCCTGTAATAACCCACTTTTCATCAAGCATAGCAAGATGCGCTGAGAATATCAGAGTGTAATTCTCCATAGCAGGTATGAACGAAGCCACTACGTCACTGATACCCGGTCCTAGTCCATTCATAAGTTCGTAATACTCGTCAATAGATTGAGCAAAGGCAGAATAGAATGTATTATCGTCTGCTGTAAATATAGATGTCATGCTATCCTGTAATAGTGTTTCTTGCTCTTCTCTATCCATAGCATCCCATTCTACGAAAGATGTCTCAGTAACTTCCAATACCTTATTTCTCATTCTCTTTTCCAAGTCCTTGAAATAATTGACTATATCCTCGTATGTAATTTTCATTTTAGGTTTCACTTTCAATGCTGATTGTGAACGCACTAAACTCACGTTTTTCCTTCTATTCATGTCCCAGTGTGACCAATATAGAAGCACTCTTTGAAAGATACCTTTTGTCAATACATACTCTTTTACACCAGCAGGTGGATAAGTTGTAATCCATAGAGAAACAAGTGATTCAATTTCTGCTCTTCCACCTCTCTGTTGTAGAACTAATTTGTTGTTATTGCTTCCCACTGGATTGCACGCCGATTGTAGATACAATACGGTTTGCTGACTGTGGGTACTTGGATTCAGTATGATAGAGCCTTCGTCAAAATTAAGCGCCTTACGTCCTGATAGTAGCCCTTCCTTGTGTATGTAGTTCTCTTGTCCGTTATCGTCCTTCTCTACGTGAAAAGAGCCTAGTAGACCAGCATCTGTGCCTGAGGTGTACATATCAGATGGAACTCCTATGTCCTCCAGTATATCTCCTACAAACTCCCATGCTATGCTCTTCCCTGTTCTACTCGACTGTATCCAAAAAGAATGCACTCTAGGGTCTAGGTGACTTGCACCCCACGGTAATCTCACATAAGGAACTGCTAACTGACCCTGTATGAAGAAAAACGATAACATCGCTGGGATGTCGTTATCTATCGATACGTTTCCAAAATGTTTAATGTATCCATCAAATATCTTGTATTTCTTTACTGCTTCATATTCTATTGCTTGTTTCATAATCTTCTTCTCTCCTTTTCATACCCTTCCGAATATTCCTATTGTCCGTCTATACTAGAGTACATAATTGTAACTATGTATAGATAATACATCGGAATATCTGACTATTCAATCTCGGTTTATATAGTCAATCAGCGAAACACCGTCCTTTCCACATGAACAGGTTGTTCGCTAGTGAGTACTTCTGCAATCTTTCTTGCAGTTTTTGTACCCAAACCTTTCACTTTCTTTAGGGAATCTTCATACATCATCTCTTCTATACAGCCGCAAGTTTTCAATAACCTATCAGCCATTATACTACCCACACCGGGTATTGTAAGTAGCACGTCTTTACGCACATCATTAGTGCTTACTCTACGAATTGCTTGAGCGCCATGTGCTGACGCTGGTTTGTGTAGTTTATTATGTAGTTTAACGACAAATAGAGCCGCTTCACTTACGTTAGGGGTGAATATCACCTGACAGTCGAAATCGGCCATTATACGGGCTAATAGACCTAAGAACTTATTCTGTGTTTTGCTGTACGATGTCTTTGTCATTTTCACGTACTGTGATATACTCCCGTGTACTAGTAAAAAGAATCGTTCATAATTAGCATCCATATTGTCTAATTGCTTCCAAAGATGGCCGCTATCACACGATTGTAAGAAGTCGCTGACAGACTTGGCTTCTACACACGCTGCACCTAGTAAATAATCACCGACTATTAACGGCTTTCTTTCAATTCTCAAGCCTACTTTTTCAGCCTTACGAATAATAGATTCGCAGAGTTTTCCTCTTTCATTACTATCTATAATTAAATCAACCATCTATTATATCCTCCTTTTTATGAACTTTACAATAATCACTACCGTTCAATTTTCTAGCCCTACACCTTTCTTTCTTTACCGTTGTACCATTACATCTGTGTTTATCGCTAGGTTTACTAAAACAACGTTGACAAAAATGTGTTATGCTTTTTCCTCTTGAGGTGTAGTTTCTAGTACCTAACTTAGCACCGCATTGTAAGCAATTGAATATATGTTTCATGCCAATCCTTCTCCCGTTCCATCGTAGAATCTACACTTACCTGTGCAGAAGCCCTCTTCCATCAAAGTGCTACATTTGGCGTGGGGGTATCCTTTGTAAACTATACTCTCTGTTTGCATTCTCGTAGTATCTTCGTTATAATCAGCCCAGCCTTGCTCAGAACAAATCTCAATTATCTGCTCCACATGGCTATCTAGTTCTTTTTCCTCCACTCTATCGATTGGAAAGAACCACCTTAGTCTATGTGCTAGATATGAGGCTAGATGATATCTAGCCCTATGAATAGGGTTACCTTCACCTAAAGCCGCTTGTGCTAGACAGGGTAGTACCTGTATCTTACCTAGTGAGATAGTGGGTAAGTCGCCCACTTTCTTTTTATTTACGGCGAATACGCCTGTTTTTTTCTCAGGTAGTGTAAGTTTAATCGGCTTTTGGCCCAACTGTATATATCCACCTCTAGGTTCTTGTGCTAAATCTAACAAATCCTCATGTTCAAGGGTCAATACTTCTTCTGAGGTAAGAGGTGTAGACCAACATCCTCGTTTCATATTGTATGAGTTTGGTATCCTTATCATACCCGCTAAATCAAACGCTACTGTCGGGTCATTACAAGAGAGGTCTAACGTATCGTGCCAATTCATTATAAGCATCTTACCCGCACTTTTCAATCTAGTAACTTCTAATCCATCAGTAGGGAGGAATGCCTCTTCAAAAGGAATCCAAATATGGAATCCTCCACCTGAGAAATAAATAAAATGATGATAGTCGTTATCTAGTAGATGCTGATGTAGTCTCTTTACCTGCTCATGCATGAAAGAAAACTCTACATTCTTACCTTTTTGTTTGAAGTCTTTACAGTCAAAATCCATGACAAAGTGTCTAACTATGGCTGTATTGTATTCGGCTCTGTGATGTCTAGGCGCTTGGGTACGTCTATATCCGTAAGCGGTAAAGTAAGCGTTTCCGCTTCCGTTTTTACCTTTCCAATATCTTTCTAGTTCTTTCCAATCCCTTACAAGGTAACGTCCACCATGACCACCATGGGCGCTTAATTCCAAGACTTCCCTCGGAAAGTCGAGTGGTATGAATGGCACACAATCACCAGTATTTGTCTAGACCTTGACTCTCAATTTTTTTGCGTATCGTTCCGAATATATGTTTAGCATGTTCTTCGATATATGTTTCGTAAACAAAATTATGATTTAGATAATGACTATAAAATCGCTTATCTAACGTCACTATTATTACGGGAAAAGAGGTTACCCCATCTTCTTCTGTAAATGCTCGTAACGTCATCTGTTCACCTAAATCAACTCTATATAAATCAGAAAAGCCTCCACCTGAATCTTTTATCATACCGTCTACCACGGTTAATTCCGTTTCAGGTCTATCAATCAATTTGGTTAATTCTGTTTTGATTGCTCTTCTTATCGCTGTTATTTCATCTGTCTCTCTATATACTTTCATTCTATGTCCTCCATGTCTATTTCTGTTTGACTGTCTAAGTTGTTGCCCCACGCAGGGCATAATTCCATGAAACTACAAAATTGGCAACTAGAAACTACGTTTCCTTTCCAATCTGTATAGTTAAATGGTTCAGGCTCAAATGAGTCTGTTATGTGCGCTTTTACTAATTTCTTTAGTTTGTTTTGTACTGTTCTAGGTGCATACCTAGTTATTTTTGAGCCAACCTCTTCTATTTCCCAGTTGGCTTTATCTCCACCGTTAGCCCATCCTCTAGGGAACTCCCAAGCCCAATGCGTTACTGGCAACCAATCTGAGAACTCTCCTTCATCCAGCATCAGCCTGTAAAATTGCATTTCTTCTCGCATCTTCTTTGCGGTCTTTTTCTGCTTCCATTTACCAGTTTTTAATTCCATTAATACGAAGCCACCTTCACCGTCAGAGAAGATGGTATCAATGAATCCGCGTAGATGTACTGGGTATTCTTCACCGTCTACTTCTACATGGATTAGAGCATGTGCTGACACCTCGTTGCCTTTGGCTGCCCAGTTAACGCCTCTAGTTACAAGAAACCTATCCCACTGCCAATCAAACCACTGCTGTATAATTTCTTCTTCTCCTAACAAATACGGTTTAGGAGGTTTAGGAATTACACTATACATCAAGTCTTTGGCTAACAATTCTTTACTGTCGTCGATAAGGCTCAAGGTTTCATCTATCTTGTCAGGCGCATAGTCCCAAAAGTATTCTACAATATTGTGTACGTTAGTACCCCTTACCATGTCATCTGTTTCTGCCTCAGACAAACGATAGATGTATTTCATTTTGTAAGAATAGCCACACCAACCGTGTGCATTAAGAGATGATTTACTGACTCTCAAATGTTTATCCATGTCCGGTTGCCACGCATACAGACTATTGTTGTAAGACTCTAACAACTGAGGCGTATGAGCCTCAGCCCCTCTATCGCCTAAACTCTCCTTGTTAGGATTGAACTTCATAAACTCACTCATTCAGAACACCCCTCACATTTTAACGCTGAAAGCGCTCTTCGGCAGTTAGGACAAGTAGGTACACCTTTTACCATATAGATACCCTTCTCGCCTTGCCACCCGCAAAAACATTTTACTATCTGAAACCTAGTCATCTATTCTTTCTCCATTTTTATATCATCGAGTAGATTATCAATTTCAATATCTTGTTCGCTTGTTGCTCCGCAATCATCACATCGCATTTCTAAAATTATCCAACCTTTATCAACAGCCTTGTCGGGGTATCTCCAACCTTCGCAATAACTATTTTCATGTTCGCAATCATCAGGCACACCATCTAGATGCGCATGGTCTGCTGCTGTCATTCCATCAGGGTAGTTGCTACTCATTCTTACTCTTCCTCCAACATTATCAATTTTTGCAAATATATTGCTAGGTCTAAAGCCTCTTCCTGTGCATGGATTAACCATGCTTTTCTTGTCAAGTCAACTCTTTCCATTGTTGTGTTATACTTGCGTTCACCAATTTCTGCTCTTGCAGTTATTTTTTCTATCACTCTATCTTCTATCTTACTCATTTTCATCACCAATGTTTCTTCGGCCTTTTAGCCCCAACAGCCGCATCTAAATCCCAATCTAGTACGCTGTAAATATTCTTAATTTTCCTTGTGATAAACTTTTCAACACAGGTATTGTAGTCGATAACGAAATCATCAATCTCATCTACTGTCCTAAAACCTACTACGTTAGTATGTACCATACCATCAGGAGACGCTTTTGTGTAAACCCATTGTAGGCTATCTCCCACTTTGAAAGGCTCTCTAGGGTTGATATGTTCATTATAGTAGTAAGCGCCTCTTACTGGCATAGGAGGCACACGTGCATATTTTTCTTTACCTATGCGACCATATGGTGCAAGTTCTTCCGCACCTTTTTCGCCCTTAATTACAGATAGTGCAATTGGTCTGATGAAACTTGTAACCTCATCTTCCTCAGCCCCAGTGCCTATCATATTGAAGATTCGCCCTTGTACCTGTTTGGTGATAGGAGATACGCTGGATGCCTTATATGAGAAGCCAGTAACTTTCAGTTGCCCCTTCTTCTCAGGAGGCCACACAAAGATACCGAAGTTTTGATTCTTCACATCGGCAGTCAACCAGTAATCAAAATACGCCTCTAGTTCAATTTCCATAGAAGGTAAATCAAATCTTTCTCGTATTATCTTATTCAAATCACTTACATGAGTGTCTATTTCATCGAATGGTATCTGTATGTAACCGGAGTCTGTGTGCCCAGCAAGCGCTCTGTATCCCGCTTTCTCACTTTCTAAGAGTAAAGTATTGATACATTGCCTACCGTAATATGTAATCGTAGCGCCGATGTCAGGGTCTATCCACCCACCGCCAACGGCCTTCTGAGATACATACCCATACACTGCATTTGTAGCCACTTTAACAGCCGTCTGCATCATGTTGTATTGTAGCCGCTCTTCGTCAGTTTTTGCCGCTTTCAACAGAGCCTTATATTCTGCACGCAGTTCTAACATGCTAGAGATAATAGTAGGTATCACTCCCTTCTCATTAGACCAGTAAGTACCATTAGGAACACTACGTATACCGTCTCCACCGTGTCTCATCTTAGTAGTAACACAAAGATTTGCGTCTACTATCAGTATAGGATACATAGCCTTGAAATCAATACAAGCGACACCTCTATGTCTACCTCCAACAGTGTCAGGTACGTTAGCGGCAGCATACTCTTCTCTTTGCCTATTGTATGTTGTTACAGCCTTCAAATCAGTTTCACGTGAAATTAATCCTCTGATATAATTGGATACATTGCACGTACTTCTGAAAGATACACCGCAGTGTTTTTGCATAGCAAGATGATACGGTATAGCCTTCACCTTCTCAGTACATTTTCTAAGAAGTGTAGTATCACGCACACAGTAATCGACAAACTCATCAAAGTTATCTATCCACCATGTGAATACATCTGCATCCATCTTAGCGCCCTCTTCACCAAACTCTTTGTCTAATTCTAAATCTTCTGCAATAGTAGCCAACTTCTTATTTCTAAATTGACCGTTGCCACTCTTCTGCCACATAGCCTCAAGACCACTACCTTTCTCCCAAGACAGCGCAGTATCGTAACATAGTCTACCAAGTATAGGTTGACTGTTCTCTCTGTATCCATTTTTCTTGTGAGGTCTTATCACTTGTCTAACAGGACTAAGCCTCTCAGATTCATTACCCAACCTTCTAATTAATTGTGGAAGGTCAGCCCATAAAATACTGTGTGCCACAAGCATATCGGGGTCGCACTCTTCTAAGTGTTCTAAGAACGCCTCATGCATAGCGCCTTCATCTTTACACATATACAGCATATAGCCGCTTTCCCTATCAATAAAATCAATGGTAGGTGTGTCAATCCCATCACTCTTCCAAGCGAATACTACCGGATATTCTGCGTGCGTATCATCAATAGCAATCATTGTAGTAGCGCCCTCATTAGGGCATCCTTCCGGTTGCCATTCCATATCGAAATACCATATTCTAGGTTGAAAGTCAGGTATGTCTTTTGCCTTAGGATACATATGTTTGATTAACATATCATTGTAATTGATATCGGCTTCATAAGTTCGTATTTCATTCCTAATATCATATAGATGCGCTGGATTAGGAACATCGAATCTCATTAGAGGAACACCGTCTAAACCAGTAGCAGTAATATCGTACCTAACTCTAGTGCCCGGATACCTAGCCACTACTCTACTTATTCTCCTAGCGTGTGTATTAGCAGCAATCCAACAGTGACACGGCACATATGTGCTGAAATCAATATCAGCATCATTAGGGTCTATGGTTAATTCAACTAAAGAACCGTTAGTTCCTCTATGCCTCATATAGACATGGGGATAGCCTACTCCCTCCCACTCATCTTCGGGATAGTAATAATCAATTATCATTCAACCACCAACCAATCATTTTTCTCAACCATAACTCCACACCCACCAAGACTATGATTACTCGGACCGCAAGTTGAAGCACCCCAAGAAAAATGATAGACTCTTTTTACATGATTACAGTAAGGGCATTGAATGTCTTTACCGTTTTTACCTGCTCTAGTATATCTATTGACTGTGTTCATTTCTCTGCCTCCAATAACTGGTTGATTATCCCTCGGTAGTATGTGGCTTCTACCCGCAACCGCTTGATTTCTGTGAGCAGGTCAGGAACATACTCTGCCAAATGTTGTTGATTATCTTTGTCGCCCATGAACCAATCTGCTTCTTGTTCTATCTTCTTTATGTTCATTCTTCATCTCATTCCTGTTGGTCTATAATTATCAATAAGCGCTTTACCATATTATCAGATTGTCTTACCACTAAACCCACAGAATCACCAAAGTGTATCCTTGACACCATCTTAGGATTAACTAAACCTAAACATGGAAGAAGCCAAGGACCGAAACTAGAGGACACTGAATGCTTTGGTCCTTCTGCCTCTCTCAGTTCACTTGTAGCAAATAATTTGACATCGTGGGCTTTACCCACAGATATTGTAAGTTCAGACGAATCCGCATCAGCAGTCAATTTGTAGTCAGAATCCTTGTTAACTATCGATTTCAATGTCGCTAACTTGAGTATGTCTGTCATCTGAGTTTTACCTTTCAAAGTGTAAGTGTCTTGACCGAAGGATGCCCATTCAGCCTTCTCCGCCTTCGCTACTAATTTCTCAAACGTAGGTACTAACTGACTACTCTTCATATCGGTTACAGGTATATTCATTTTCATCTTACCGCTTGTAATATAGACAGTCTTTCCACCTTTAATTTGTTTAATCGTAACAGGTCCAGCACACTTGCTAATAAAAGCGCAGGTTTTACCCAAGTCTGATATATTCAGCGTGCCTTCTTTAGCAAGCGCATCGGGGTAGTGGTAGTACACTTTCAAGAAATGTGTTTGGTAAGCAGCGCTGTATCCTAAACAAGTAGGATTGACCATGACGTTTACATTCAAATCATTCATGTTGCTATCAAATTGACCTAAATGGCTTAACCATTCTTTCTTGTCTAGTGTCATCTGAGCCATTCACTCACTTCCTTCTATTGGCTCTAAATCTTCCAACTCTATTAGGGAAGCAATAAATGAATGGTCGTAATCCATTTTAGTGGTGTATAATTTACCGTTGCCTTCTTCATCTTCAACCCAAAATGTAATATCGTATAGGCTAATGTCAGTCATTCACTCACTTTCCTTCAACTTTAGTAGCAATATACGGGTTTCTTTCATGTATATTCTCGCTCTCTCGGTTATGGCTCGGCGAGTGATGTTATTCCACAAAGCACCACATTCAATACAACTAATAACTGTTGATTTGTGTTCTTCTGTATCTGAATCTTCAACAAGATGTTCTTCAACCATTTCCGAAGCACAATTGAAACAATTATCCATGCCCTCATCAATGTTATTCTCAACATACAGATATTTCATTGATTCACAACCTTTGTAGTTCAGGTAAACCTAACCATGAGGGTTGTTTGCCCTGCTCAGTTATCAGTATAGTGCTACGTTGTCCTTGTAGTGTCGCATCGGTCTTAGATTTCTCAAAGGTAGCAGTAAACTCAGAACGTGTGACCTCACCATCGTCATCGTAAGAATCTCTACGTCTGCAATGTATAATTTGATACATGTAACCTGCTGTTGTTTTCTCCCATGCAGGTTGTCCTTCTTTAGCAGTAATCTCGCCTTGCTTGTTGTAGACATCTTTCAAGTGTGTTTCCCAAAAGACATTCACCCCTCTCTTTACAAGTGCACGTGATAAAGCAGTAAGTTGATGGAATCTTGTAGTACGAATACTCCAGTCCCATTGTGACTGCACTCTCTTGTTCTCTCCTTGACCTCTGTTATCAGCCGCTTCGATACCGTCTTTAGATAATCCCAAATCCTGTATTCTCATACAGTTGGTCGCTACCGAATCCCACAAATCTATACCAGTGACTAAGACACCCCACAAATCCTCATGTGAATCTAATGCGAACTGCATTATCTTTACTGTCCTATCGTGTGTCGCTGGATAGTCATAGGCTGTCCTATCGTTCTTGTTCATCACCCACGGCTCCCAACACTTGATGTTGTCATTGTCGGCATAGAACGCAGACTTAGTAGCAGAGCCACCGTTGTCAAAGTCAATTACCCAAAATTGCTTAGGTTTATCGCTCATTCTTCTGCCTCCTTTAGCCAGTAGTCTTTAGTAACAAACTCTTCATCAACTTGTATAATTACATTACCAACAACCGGATTACTGAACAAGTTTAGTTGCTGAGTTGCTAATTGGTTGTGGGCTAATTTCTTCCAAATACCTTCTTCATTCACAATCATATTTTTTATACCACTGAGCGAATATGAATTAGGCATGTATTGAATGTTACCTCCTACTGTTGCTTGCATATCTTCTAATGTAGGCGATTCGGTCCAAGTTTTACCCTTGAGTTGCCACATGCAACTATCTTCCGTTAGTATTTCAACCCAAATATCGCTCATTTATTCACCTCTGTAAACTCTACTAAGTTAGTCTGTCTGCCTGTATCAAACGAATCACAATACCTCTGAAAGAAGTCAAATATTATAGCACTTTTACCTGTATTTTCTTGACCAACTAAAGCCATGAAAATGTGTGTCTTAGGTCTGTTAGCATTCACATCTGCTAATTCCGTTCTCAAGTCTGCAAAAGGGTCAGCAGGTTCTTCGCTTGCCTTTTGTTGCACTTTCTTACTCTCTCCAAAACCTGCCATCTTAATTCTGCTCCTCTTCTGCTGCCTGTGTTTCTGCTTGGTTAGTTCTGTTTACTTCTGCTACGTCATTGCGTAGTTTATTGATTGCCGCATTTACTTCATTAGCAAACGCTTCTAGCAACCTAATACTAACCAGTCTGTCACCTGCAACTTTCTGTATCTGCATAGCCTCTGTGTAAAGCGTGTTATATTGCTCTACTAGGCTTGCATTGTTTGATACGGCTGTCTCCAATTCTTCTTCCAATTCTTTCTTCGTTCTTTTCTTATCTGTCATTTTTTCACCTCACTCAAATTGTGAAGAATCGGTGTCCCCACCACCGACTCTTCTAATTGCTCTTGATGGATTCGTATATATGCCAAACACTGCTAGTTGTGGCATACTTTGTCCGTCTTGTACTTTCATCTTTAGTCTACCATAGACTAGTACAGAACTCTTCTCTCCAAAGCCCCATAGTTCATCGTCTATGTCTCTAAAGTGGAATGGGCTTGCAATATCGTTACATGAACCGCTAACCCAGCAAGGGATTTCGCTCATTCTACCTTTACCGTGTTGATTTTGTAGATTCAAGGAAGATATAGATAGGCTAAAGTTACGCCCTGTCTCATCCCAATCACTAGGTTTACCTTCGGTAGACATTCTCATTACACTACCCCTTACGATTATATCAGGTCCAACCGTACCATCGTTGCCATCTCTACCAGTAAAGTGTCTTTTACCAGCGTTGTATGCATCTTCTAGTTCTGTTAAGTTTACGTATGCATCTCCCATGTAGTCATCGTTAGTCCACATTTTGAAAGGTTGTAGATGATGTCTGATATGCTCAGGACACCATTCATCACCGTATTGCATAGTTTCGCTAAAGTTGTAATTGGTGCTTAGAACGTCTTGGAATGCTTCACTTTTAGTATTAGGTAGTCTAACTTGGATAGATACAGGAGAGCCTACGTCTATCTTCATGTTTCTGTTTTCGTTAGTCAAGTCTACTCTCCAAAATTGTAAGTCACCATCTAAGAACTTCTTAGGTTCGTTACCAAAGAATCTGTAATACCTACCCATTCTTTCGTATGGATATGGTCTACCTGCTTTGCTAAGTAAGCAAATCCAATCATCACCTTGTTTGAATCCCATGGAAGGGTCTGCGTTTGCTGAGTCTGTGGTCACTAGAGCGCCGTTAACGGTGTTAATAGCCCATACACCATCTTCTGCATAGTAGTGTCCTACAACACCGTCTGACATAGCCGCATTAGGGTCTTCTTGCCATTTCTGTCTAGCATTTCTTACAGACCAACCGTTTCTATCTGCTGATTTATCTTCTACACCCATCCAGTGTCCTACGAAAGTAACTGTGTCTCCACCGCCACCGCTTATGTTGCTACTTCTATCTTCGATGTACATTCCTTCTGCCCAATCTACCAATAAGTCTGCATCTTCGGCAGTCCAATCGGTGCAGTTCCATGTGTCAGCGATATGTTTGATGTATGCTTCGATAACTTTCTCCACACTTTCACCAGTTCTTTCCGCTTGCATCTTGAAACGCAGCATCACCTCTTCAGGCCATTCGTCTTTCTTTTCTTCCCGTTGTTTGAACGGGTTATTCTCACTTGCATTATTCATTTTTGTTACCTCTATTTACTTGTTTTCTCATTTTTGATACCATCCAGTCAAGGAAGGAATAGTCGTCGCCCGGCCATGTGTATCTATATGTCATAGTATCACCGTATACCGCCATTATGTCCCACATCATATCCAATGTATCCTCATCTTCAAAGTGGGAATATATGTTTCCGTAGAAACCATTGAGTACGGCTGGGAGAGTTCTGCCGGATTTGATTTGTGCATGAAGGTTTCGCCTTAAATTATACCATTCATTGTTGATTGCGTATGCTATCGAATCTTCTGCGCTGGATAATACAAGTAGGTCTACCTTTTCCTCTAGATAATCTAAACTATCTAAGTTTTTCATAAACATGATAGTCGCTCTCATATCACCGTTCATGTGTTTTACAAGGTTGTCTAAGATAGGAAGTAATACTAAATGTGAATCTGACGGTAAACCGGAATGAGATGAATCATAATTGAATAATCGACCATATATCCAAGATGCGCCTACTCTTTCATCTACTGGTGAGAAAGCGTATGCATTACACCTTGAACGTATAGCAGGTCGTATCTTCTCAATCTCATTACACGTGAGTATAACCATTGCATTGTGAGCATACTTCTCTATCAACTGGCGCATAGCATCTTGTGCTGCTGGGGTAAGCCCGTCTGCTTCATCTAGTAGGATTATCTTTCTTTCTACACCTATACCTTTTGTTCTCATAGCAGTTTTGAATGAGCCTCTAATGAAATCAATACCTCTATCATCACTTGCATTAGATTCAATGTAGTTCATGCTGTTGAAGGCGTCACCTAGAAAACTTTTTGCTATACAGTGAGCGGCACTAGTCTTACCTGTGCCCGGAGGACCGTGGAACAACAATGCCTGTGGTAATGCCGATTGACTAGTTACATACCTATGCTTGTGCCAAGATTGTACATCTTGCTTGAGAGCATCTAAACCTGCCATTTCACTCAATACTGAGTAATCGAAAATACTTGGAGTTTTCATCACCCTGTTTATTCAATCTCGGTTTATATAGTCAACCAATTTCATCGTATGAGAGCATATCTAATTCTGTATCGTGTGCTTCTACCCAAACAAGAAAATCATCCCATGTCTTTGGAACAGGGTTATCAACAACCCAAGATAACATGTGCCAGCCAGCGCTATCGGATAAAGCAGAGCGTATCCCATACATATTCTCTAACTTATCTAATAAGACCAACCACTTGAAAATATCACTCTTGCTATGGTATTTTTCTTTTAACTCCATACCGAAGGGACTCAGGAACTTGCTTACACAAGTCTGCTGAATGTAAGTGCCGCTAGTAAACAGAGAGCGCCAACTTATTTGTTTCTTTACTCTCATACCTAATTTGGAATCGCTTCTATTCTCTACCCATGTCTTCATACGTAGTTCAGTTAATATGATACCTAAACCCATCCACTCTTCTCTTCTATCCACTTCACTATTCATTTCCCACACCTACTAAATCGACGTACTGAGCCACATCAGATATTCCCATTTCATTATCTATTTCTACAAACGAAGGCTTACTCAAAGCACCCGACCTTCTATCAACAAACGGGGATGATACACGTATTACTATACAAACATCATCGGGTATTACCTTCCACCTGTTTACTTCTTCCGTATTAGCACCAAGTATTCTTTCAATATCGAATGCGATAGAACTTTTTTCTGACTCTATATAAACTCCGCAAAATCCTACATCCAAAAACTCGTCTATCCCATCGATTGCCTGTAATTTTATTTCCATCACATCACCGTGTTTGTATGCTGCTAATCTTAAATTATGAATGTGGGATTGCTTCACTAAGACATAGCCTCCATATTCAGTAGGAGAGAATCCCCCAGTGTTAGGAAACCGTACCGTGTTCTCATGTTTAATTATTGAATCCCAAGAAGGTGTAGGTAGAGGCCAAGCAATTTCCTCATCATGCGATTCAGAATATTTAAGCAACCTTTCTTTTAATGATAATTTAGGATGCTTAGGGTATGCTACATCTGTGATTACATCGCCCGCTTTCTCTATGATAACATCTTCTCCCTCGTTGTATTCAACGCTTACTATACCATTGTTAGGTATAGATTGGTATACCTCTATATCCACAGATTTGTACTTGCTCCATGGAATCCATCTACGCTTTCTTAGCGCAGCAGTGGGTTTCTGATACCATAACTTAGGGTCGTATAATAAATTAACATCATTGTACACCGCATGAATTATTTCTTTATCGGTAAGAAAACCCCTACTAGATGATATGATGTCAGGAGATATACTAGTATTCAATCTTCTTAAAAATCTGAGGGCGGAAATAGGTTGTTGCTCGCCTATTACAGATGACCAAAATAATCTAGCGTCTATCTCATTCATCTGTTTACTTAATTCTAAAAACGAATACTCGCCTTCAATAACAGCATTTCTTATTTTCAGCATATCTTCTATGCCCCAATCACAAGGATTCGATGCACTGCTCTCTGATGCGAGTAAGGTCGATACTCTTTTGTCAAGTAATTCTAAAACAATTTCATATGGTACTTCTAATTCATTAGCCACTTTAGAAAGGACTTTTCTTTCAGTCAAGGTTTCATTAGAAAACAGAATCTCGTAAGCATAGAGCGCGGTCGATTCTTCATTGAAATCTAAAGAAGATAGACTCCTATCTCCTAAGCGACTTCTTTCCCAAGCATTCGCCAAATCTGTAAATAACATTAAACCAGTAGATGCTTGTGAGTAGCGAGCCACTTATTTGGCTTTGGTTTCGTACCCGTTCCTAACATATCCAATGTTATACTTTCCACTTTCTTTACAGTGATACCACTTTTGTATTCCTTAGCATACAAGTAAAGGCAGTCGATTATTAGATTCTTATTACTTCTTTGATTAGACCAATTTGAATCTAATCTTATTTGCGTATACGATAGAATCGCTTTGTTAATCTGTAACGGTTTCATACCGAATGCTATACCTAAAGCATAGATGTCTTTTTCTCTCATGCTTATCTCTCATCGTGATAGAAGAAGTAAATCTCACTCCATATATTAGAGTAAGCAGTACCAAGTTTATCGTCTTTTACAGATGCCTTGAAATTAGGATAATTAATTTTCATCAATCTTTCAGATACTACGTTAGCCACATGTTCTCTATCTATGTAAGCCCGATAAGGATAGTCTGCTGTCTCATCCTTAAACAGTTCACACTTAGGAAATATGTTTAGTAAGTGCTGCTTTGACCTAGCCCTTACTAACAGCGTTTCCTCATCATTTCTATTCTCTACTATGCTCAACCATGCGTCGTTAAATGCTATCCACATCTTCAATCCCTTTCCATTCTCTACATTCAATCTCGGTTTATATAGTCAAAGTTACTTACGCAACTTGTCTTGCTATATCGCCTATTCTTTGTTGTAGTACGTTTCTTGTCTGACTATCTCTAAGCGACGATAGAGCAGCCTCCATCGCATCACTACCGCCGTATTTATCGTAAGACTGCCCCATTTCTTTAGGAGTCATCTGCCCATACACTTCTTCTGTATGTGGTGGCTTATATTGCATTGATTGTAATTCAGATACCCTAGAACCCCAAGCATTTCCTTTAGGCGCACCTTGCGCTCTATACGGTCCAGCCCCTCCTACGTCTACGTAGGTAAGGTTACCATCGGGCCTCATCAGAACATTATCCATATCCATACCTAGAACATCCCAATTGGCTATGAGCGCTTGTGGAACGAAGTCTTGTCTTAATTTTCGCTTGTCTCCATAATTCACAGGTCTAGCCCCTTCTTCATAATCAGTAAGCATAGTAGGTCTACTTCTTTCTTCTACCATTCGAGCATTAGGAACGCCAACACCTAATTCATTCAGATAACGATTCATGTCATACTCGTTGTTAATGTGAGCCTGAGGGTTACCTCCAGCGTGACCGCCTCTTTTTACTACCACTTTTTTACCACTAGGTAAAATGCGCAATGCAGCCCCAGTAGAGCCTCTCAATCTGACTTCCTCCTTGAGGAGCGCCCATGCGTCATGTATCGTCATATCCCATCCCTCTTTTCAACTTCATCCCTCTTTTTACCTGTGATTGTGTGTGTTTTTGTAAGCCTACCGCCTTTACGATTCTTACGTAAACTTAGTTTAGTGGCGAAATAATGTAAATGTTCCGCCATCTTTGTATCTAAATCTGTAAAACTTTTATCTAATCTTTTCATTCGAGTATTCAATATGGCTAATTGATTCTGAAACTTTGCATTTTGTTTTTTGAACTCATCCGCTACTACACTCTCGACTAGAAGTCTATGTTCATTGAAATCTTCCTCTAGGTTTTTAGAGGCTATTTTCATAGTCTCTACTATTGCTATCCCCACCTCTTTCGCTATCTGTTCTTTTGTGCTGTCGCTAATAGTCTCGAAAACAGATTTTAATTCTTTTATCTCTTCTTCTAATAAACGTATTCTGTATTCCTCTCTAGTCTCTTTTTCAATGGAAGATTTACTTCTAGTATAGATATTTCTTTTGTTTAAGATTTTAGAAAAAGGACTACACTTATCACAATAACTGCGTACTTCTACATTACTTCTTTTTCTAAAGTTTTTACCGCATGTTTTACAGACTGCTATATTACTCATGCTTTCACTTCCTCATAGATTCCCATAGTTTAATGGCTTCTTGTTGTTCTTCATTCAGTGCATCGAATAGTTCTTCTGCCGCACTTTTCTTCTCTACCTTAACAGGTACGGTTTTACAATCAGGACAAGTTTTTCTTAACTTACCTCTACCTGTTTGCTCAAAGTTCTTGTTACAACCATTACAAACATAAGTTCTTACTACTATCTTGTAGTTTTTCTTAGCAGAATCTCTAGCAATCTTAGCGTGATTCTTTTTCTGACATTCAGAACAACGTAGTTTCATCTTACCTCTACCAGTCATAGTTTCTAATTGGCAATTACAATCTATACATACCCCTACTCTCTGTAAAGGTACGAAAGTTTTAGTCCTATACTTTGCATTTTGTTTTGCTCTTAGTTCGGTCTTACAACTCTCGCAGTGAGTAATGGTTCTACCCTTACCTGTTTGAACAATAACATTTGCACAATCTTCCGCCACACATACATTCTTACGAATGACTTTAGGTTTAGGCTTTCTTATGTTACGTCTATGTGTCTTTCTACATTCTTCTGATTGGCAGAGAGTTGGCGCTTTACCTTTCTTTACTTTGTAAGTAAACTCTTCCTCGCATATTCTACAAGTAGACTTTTTATGCGTAACCTTTTCTTTCTTTACTTCAATCTTCAATCCTAGCATTTTTGCTAATTCTATCGCTACATCATCACTCATTATATCACCAAATATTTTCTAATTTCAAATAGTATTGCTAAACCTGAGAAAAACAGAAACGCTGACACTACGCCACACCCACCACACAATAAATCATACCAATCCATATTACACTGTCACCTCTACGCTTTGCCACCAATCAGGTGCAGATACATGTCTGTAATGTACGCCACCTGCACTACTTGCTTTGCTCTTGTAGTAGGCTCTGTATGCTTTAACCGCATCTTCATCTTTGTATTCGTCAGGCATGGCTTGAGCAAACGGAGTTTTGCTATCATAATCCCAGTTAGGTGTAAATTGTTTACCATAATGTTTGCCTTCAATAACATCTTTCATGTGTCTAATTGGACCTTCACAAGCATGTGTTTTGTTGAATCTCATACTGTATTCATAACATAATGCGATAGCATGTTCTGCTAACCACATGAAATCTTCAAGTGAATTACCGCATTGAATAGTGCATGGGTGATGATGATAGCCCCCCTTGTATGGAGTACCTTTTTGTGTCAATGGCAAAATATCATCAGTAGCCCCGTACCTGCGTAATGCAGATGCCATCATTTGTGCGCTCTCCACTACCATTTTTGGCACTCTAACGCAGTCCATGTACTGTGCCGCTTTTACTGGGTCATTGTCTAATACAAATATATTCATTGTAATCACTCTAACATTGTTTTCAATACTTCTATTTCATGTGAATCCCAAGTAATTTGACTATTAGGGTCTACTTGAACATTTACCGTACCGTTACATCTAGTGCAAACAAGACCGATATTCCAAACGTTCCATAGGTCAGAACCTACGGTAGTTAAAGTCCATACGTGTCCATCTTTCTCACACGATTTCAATGTCTTTTCCATATCCTTCATCTTTACTAATTCATTCATTCTTGCTGCTAAGGCTGCCCTTTGTGCAGTTATCTCTTCTATCTCAGTCTCATATTTTGTTGTCATCTTTCTCACTCCTTCTTTCAATCTCGGTTTATATAGTCAAGTAATCTTTCAAGTAGACTTGCATTACTTGTGTTTCCTCTCTCCTTATTGGCGTTTTATCATTCGCCTTTAATTGGTTTATAATCTCCATACAATCGTTACAACGGGGTATCTTCCTCGCCACAAACTCATCCATGTAATGCTCAGGCCATGTGTGGTTCTTAGCGCCACAAACAGTTCCATCAGCGCCAAAACTAAAGTGCATAACTTCGGGATGCCATTTACTCATTCTTTCACCCATAGTTTATCATACTCGTATTCTTTTCTAACACCGCATTTTGTACATAAATAATAAAACTCTTCATTATAATTTAACTGGTAATCGTGTATGTTGCCGTTTTCAATACAAGCGTCGCATATTATTTCATAATATCCTGTCCCATCTTCATTAGTACTAGCAAAGATACAATCGGGACAATGATGTGTTACACACGATTCACTCATTTCTTCACCTCGTAATCTACATGGTCTTTAGGTAACTTATGCTTCCTTCTATCCATCATGTTCTGTACTAATCCAGCCACATTATTAGCCCCTGAATCGAATCTCTTCTTAGTAACGTCATCGTTAATCATTCTTTCTTTCAAGGCTGATAGTTCTATCTCTTCCAGTAGATGTTGTAATACTTCGTACTCTACATGAACTACACTAACTGCTCTTCCTTTCATCTTCTTCCCTCTTGTTCTTCATATCCACTAACATGTCCCTTAGTATAGGTAACAACTCTTCCAACTGCTGCTCGTTTAATCTGACCCCATGTCTAGTAAAATTAGGCGGGGTGTTACTCATGTTCATTATGCGTATATCTACCCAGTCTTTACCATAATATTCTATCATCCTTAGATGTAGTATACCTTTGTTATCTTTCCACTTACCTTCCATGCTAGGTGATTGCCACTTGATTTCATCACTCATTATCTTCCACCTCCCACTTCAATACTAAAGCCCTTACTAACTTTGTTTTACTGATTCCGACTCTATTTTGCCATCCAGTTCCATAAGGTATATCCAAAATAGTGCAAAGTTGCTTTATTGTAAACATATCGTATAGTTCGTCTTCAATACTTCTCTTCCTGTTGATAATTGATTTTGCTTGTTTTATTTTATCATCAACATTCATTCTTCTTCCTCCCTGAACCAACCATCTACTTCTATTTCTTCTTCATCGTTTAAGTAATAATCTTCCATTCTTTGAAAGGTTATTTCTACTAGAGTTTTATCATACGGTATTGTACTTCTGCTAACATAACCATAACGACCTTCTGACATATTCCATAGACGATGGCCTTCTATTTCAGCAATACGTTTTACTTCACTTTCAGTTAATTGTTTACCACATGACTGTACTTCCCATTGTTGTACTCTTACATCTTTACTTGTAATTGTGTAAGTGAAAGTTTCGTTACTTTCCCAATTGTCTGTTTCATCGCTCATTCTTTCCTCTCCTTTCTTAGTCTTGCTTTTAGTTTCTCTACGCCACCTTCGTCTAACAAATGTCTCTTCGTGGCTTTGAGCACTGCTGTTATCATCATGTCGTGGATTTCCATTATTGTTTTATCATCCCATACCCAATCGTAATCATCCATTTCATGCCACTGAAACCATTCTTGTTCAGTGAGTTGTGATAACTCAGGATAGTATTCCTCTTCTTCAGCCAGCACTTGCCATGCTTCGTACACCATACCAAACCCAGTAGGTGATGCTTTCACTTTCTCTCCATCCCAAGAAGGATAGTGTTGCTCGCTCATTCTTCTTCCTCCTTTCTTGTACCATGATATCCATGTCCACAAACTCTACAAGCATCTTCTCCTGAAACTCTCGGACATATTTTACACTTCATTCTTCTTCATCCATAAACGGCTGTAACAAATTATCGTAGTGTTGGTGAAAGTGCCTAGTCTTCTCTATTTCAATCCTAGTCTTCTCTATTTCAATAAGTGCATTTAGTGTAGCCCTCATCTTCAACGCTTCCTTCGATACTTTTCTATACGTATCGTAAATATCTATTATTTCGTCATCCTCATCTAATCCATCTAAGATATTAGGTAAAACAGGTATCGCTGTTGGGGTATAGGCTGGTTCTAAACCTTTCAAAGTAAATCTAGCCTGTTCGCTATCCCAAAGTCTCTCATAGTCATACATTTTTAATTCAGAATATTCACCTCTTTTATCGAAAACACGTATGCTAGCCATTGTACCATCTTCGAGTACAAATTTATCGACTTCCGTAATCTTTGAATAATCAAAATCTTGTTGAGTCATTGCTACACCTCCACAATTTTCTGCAAGCATGGATAACATTAGAGTATATTTTAAGCAATCTTCTTGGCTAGTAAAGAATGGTAGATTAATTTTTGAATCTAACTGTACTTCATTTCCTGTTGGGGAAACATCAAACAACGGCAATCCGCGATTCATTTTCCCTCCAATTGCAAGAGGGTTATTGTAGTATCCGTGGGTCTTACCCTTCTCGTTAAGAGTAGGCCATAGAGTCCAAAGAGGAAGAGTAGAACGGATGCCGCCATCCTTATAGATAATCTTTGGGCTTTGCCCTATAACATCTATTAAACGCCACTCTTTATTAGTCAACATTTCAATCATTCCTCTTCTTCATTCCAACTTAACTGTTGACAATATGTGCCCCACATCCATGGTGGTATTTTGACAACTTTTTCACTATGAGTTTGGTTTCCCCCAATGTGTATACTACCCACCCCAACATTACTTGTGTGCCCTTTATGCATATCTATATCCTCAATCATTTCTTCACGGCTTAATGCGGAATATTCATACTCAGATGTTCTAAACCGCATGAAATATTTGTCACCCATAAGTAAGTGGTAATCGTCAGGGTCTAACTGTATCTCTTCTCCAGTGTTAGGATTAGTTACTAGATATGCCCACACTTGTATGGTAGTCGTGTCACCGTTGTCAAGTAGTATCTCTCTATCCTCTATGTAACTAGGCCATACATTTTCTAGCCCCATATCTTTGAGCAATGTACCGTCACTACCAGCCCAGTTCTGTGCTATATCTCGCTTCATGTGTATCTCTAACATCCTTGCTTCTTCTGCACTACTAGGTTCAGGCATTACTTCTGTATCGCCCTCTAAGAGAGTGTACCCTACGTCAAACATCAAGACTTTCATACGTTGAAGATTCTCTTCTGCTTCAATAGATTCTACTATCGATTTCAGACTCCAAGTGTTCTCGTCTAATTTTACAAACGTTAGGCCGCTTCCATCAGGCATCCATACGCCACCAACTTGCATCTCTGCAAAGTGTTTCAGCGCCCATTCTTTCAATTTTCTATCAGGTTTCCAATTATTTTCTTTATCCATTTATTCTTCCTCCATTTTATCGCTATACATAATGTACTTTTCACAGCGAATGCAAGCGTAAACGTCACCTATATCTGTCTTTAATACAAGACAACTACTACACTCTTTCTCACATAAGGGACATGGTATTGTCGTACCCTTAGCCCACATTAGAACTGTGGCATCGCCCCATGCAAATGTAAACTTTCTACCACCTATTTGTGCTGTATCCATATCTGCTATATCCGACAACAACTTAGGGCTTAACGCCACTTCATTCGGTAGCAACTTCCACAATCTCCTCTTGCTTATTTACAATCTTTGGTCTAGCGTATAGGTTTTGTGAATCTTCGTTTAGATAAGAAATGTGTTTATCAAACTCTTGAGGTGACCCCCAAAAGAGTGCATTAACTATCTCAGTAGGTGAGGGTGTAACCTCAGGCTCGACAGTTGAATCCATTTCTAATCTATGTATCTTAGACATTATCTTTAGTTTCTCGACATTGGGTGTAGAGTGTGATGTAGTTTGCGCATCCCATTTCCTACCGCTTGAATCTACTGCGCCAAGTTTCTGTGCTAACTGGGCAGACATATTAACGAAAGTCTTAGCATCTTGAATACTAGCGAATCTAAACGGTAGTATACCTTTACCACTGTTGTAATAACTACCACCAGTAGCATTCATGTACACTGTAAAGGTTTTAACGGATTCTTCATCTTTTACAGCAGGTACACTATTGCCCTCTTCCGCTTTCTTTCCGGGTATCCACTTGAACTTAGCAAGTTCATGGCCGTAAGACATCCTAGAATCGTATTTCTTATACAGCCAACCGTTAACCAAATCATGTTCCTTTCTGTTTTTCTTACTCGTTTGTTTAACTAAGTCTCTCAGACTATATAACCAATTCCAGTTCTTCCATGTATAAGTGGCAGTGTTTCTCAAACCTTCTTTGCGTACAACGTTGAAGTTTCTTGCAGTCATACGTCTTAGTGCTTTGTTAATCTCTTTGATAACTTCCTTTTCTGCTATGATATTGCCCAGTGTCCTAGATTTTTTAGACCATAGAATGATGTCTGATGGGGCTAGACTCTTGTAATGGTTATACCCAAACGTACTTTCAATTTGGTCGTGATTCCAACCACTAGATACCACTGCTTCACCTCTTTCTCTACTCCATATTTCATGTAGACCGCCTTCGTCATCTCTTACCATAACCCAATCTGTAATGTAATCACCATCGTGATGACCGCATTTCTCATTTGGGTCATCTTTCCATTTACACTCACCTTTTGTGGGAGTAGCATATACATTACTATCGCCATCTCCAATTAACCAAGTGGTAGTACCTAACTTTTCCTCAATGGCTAATCTAAGCGGTGTGTATTTCTTACTCAACAATAAACGGACATATCCTACTTGAGTAGTAAGAGCATTCATGCCTTTAGCATTAGTTCGTAATTTTGCATAAGGTAAAAGATGGTCTAATTCATTATTTTTCAACCAACTTGCTAGACTTACTTTACCTGCGGAATTAGAAGGAGAGTGTTTACCAACAATAAAATTGCTTTGCAAATACGGGTATGGAAATGAAATATTAAATCCGTTGATTTCGTCGTGACCACATGATTTAGTTTCAGGGTTAGGTACTCTACCATATCCAACTGTTTGAGTCATCATAGCAGTAGCCATTCTAGTGTATTGATTTACTAATTGTTTAGATGTTAGTTTAGCCTCAGGTCCAGCAGATGCTAATGAATATGCTACTGCCGCATCTATTGGATAACACTCGCCTATCGTTTCTTTAGTTTTACCAATAGCGTGGTCTATTATTATCTTCTCATCTGTAAATGTGATTTCATCACTAACTACACCTGCTTTTTTGTATCGTTCCCATGTTTGCCAACCTTGTCTCTCTGCTTTTGCCATTTATATTTCCTCCACTACTAATTCTTTTAATTTCATTATCGATGGTTTGCCTGATATTATCGATTTATCTAACGAATCTATAAGCACATGAACCTCACTTATCTTTGCCATGTCATTGCGTTCCAATGGACCTTTACCCACAAAATTCGCTGTTGTACTACCTATCTTACCACTATAATACATCCATTCGCTATTATGATTTTTTACCTCTAATATCACCAATGAATAGTCTTTAGGGTCTTTTCTATAAACTCCTTTTAGACACTTAAACGCATCGTCCATACTATATGCTCTGAGTACTACGCTTGTACTCTTTTTCCTAGTTGATGTGTTCACATGTTGAACTTGTGATTCTAATTCATAAGTGTGATTATAACCATCATATCCATACAAATCTAAGAGGAATATCTCTCCTGATTCTCTGTCTTTCAAGGCTAAAAAGCCATATTTATTAGAGCGGTTGATGCTAGTGCCATTACTGAGTAGTATTGTATCGTGTCTACCTGAACTACCTAAAAAGTAACCACTCGTCATACTTATTGGACCTCTTGTATAAGAATCCACTTCTTTTTCTTTTCCAAATACTTTCATCTTCATTTTATCTCACTTCCTTTTTCAATCTCGGTTTATATAGTCAATGTTCTTCTAAGCGAACTCGACCTCTACTCCCACTCTTTCTGCTGCTTCTAGCGCCCTGTCATCATTATGATACACTGTCTTAGGTAAGTACATTATACTCTCTACATCCCAGTAATCGCCTGATAATGCACCATCCCATGCTAAACGCATAAGTGCGGGTGTAGAATGTGTTGCTTTTTCTAAATCAATGGTAGGTATACCATTCGCATCAATTAAAAATGGACTTAAACCCACTATTCTCACATCCATGAAGGCAGGGTCATCTCTAATTGAATATTCTAATGCTGAGAAAAATCCAGCAGGTATCCCATATATTTCTGCCAATTCATTCCAAAGAGACACCATACATATAGAATCTACAACATTAGTTTGTAACCCCCAACCTACATGGTGAGCGAGACTATCATCATTTTGTATGCGTAAAGTTGCCTGTATTTCTCTTCTATCTGTAATCATCTTAGCAGTACGCTCAGGTATAGCAAACGTAACATTAGGGTGTTCCATGTTCAATTCTTGGGCTACTAATCTAAGAGAAGCCCAAATATCATTCAGTACGTGACCTTTAGGGAATGGTGCTTTACTCATAATTCCACCATCTTTCCGTCATGAATACGCCCCGGTGAACCCTTCCAATTCTCTTGGTTGAACATTGCCCACATATTTACCATGGCACTGAAGTTCGCCTCACTGTAATCTACGACAACGAATATTGTGCCGCTCTTCATATGTATATCAACGTTGAAGTTATTATACGCAGTTCTTTTCATTGACTTGTTGGAAGGGCGGCGAACCATTGCCACTACCTCGGTCATTACTATGTATGCTTCTCCTGTCTGTGTACTACATCGCATGTATGTCATCCAACCACTTCCCATTCAACATCTATACTTACATAATTTTCGGGATTATCTTTGACATAATCCATGTAATCATCGATGCTTTGGTTCAATAAATCATCCGCTTCAATCTCTATTATTTCATTAGTTTTTATCTCTACTCTTACCTTTATACTCATTCTTTCACCTCGTCTGTTGTGAATGGTAACTCATCTGAATCTACAATAAAACCTGCTTTTTCTGCAAAAGAAAGCAGTTGTTTAACACCGTTAGAAAGTGGGTGTAAGTTCAATACAGCACCGTTTGGATGATTAGCGGGCGTGCCGGGTATGAATAACTGCGGTACTTTGTTACTGTATCTGATGATTTGAAACGGTGTGTAAGCGAGAGTGTTAGAAGCGGCTGACTTAAGCACTGGTGGTTGTTCTTTTAACCACATACTAACCTCAGTTGTAGTGCGCATCTTGGTCGCAAAACCGTACTCTCTTCCTTGATTCACCGTTTTCGACACACCTTGTACGTGTATCAAACCGTTATCATAATTGCATTTTACCTGTAATCTTTCTTCCATTTTTATTCCTCCAGTATTTCTCTTTCTTGCCTTCCTATAAACTTCATACCTTGTATGAGGCTACGGGATTCGACTATGTTTTGTGTGGTCTTTTTCATAGAAACGATGTCATCTTCATCTCTTTTTAGTAAGTGTATAGGTATGTATTTGTTACCTATTTTGATAGTAGTGACACCCTTCTGATTTCTTCTAATACTCATACCTCTCCTTACTGCCTCACCTACATAAGAGACTGACTTATCATACATCTCTATGTTATGGTACATCTCATCAGTGGCTAAACAAAGTCTAGTCTTATTACCACTAAGGAACTCTCTATCAACTTGTACAAAACCACCATCAAAACCACATGAACTACAAGGTGTAGTGAACGTGTTCCTATCTGCTTTACGCCATTCGTTATGGTGGCAATCACAACACTCAACGATAGTCCAACCCTTTTCAATAGGGGAACTTACTTTGTTATCACTACCAAAGGGTATACGCTCAACATCGTCAGCAAAGAAATCATCAAGGGTATGTTTCTTAGGATTATTGCCCTTACCTTTCTTAGCAGCAGCCTTTGCTTTCTTAGCAGCAGCCTTTGCTTTCTTTTCTTCTCTCTCAATCTTTACTTGCTCTGCTCTCAACTCATCTTCTGTTAGAAGATTATCAGCAGTGTAATCGAAGTTACTCCATTGTGGCTGCGTGACTACAATTGCAGAGTCACCCTCAGGTATACCACACACATCTGAGATGTATGTTTGCTGTGATTTTGCTTCTACTGCATGTTCACAAAAGTTACCACGAACCCACTTTATAAGGTCGTATGCGTTCTTCCATTCATGCTTTGCTTTTGGTATCATCAAGTGGGCAAGAATAGCCAACTGCACGCCAGTTCTACCATGACCGCCCATACACTGAGTAGATATTGATTTGATATTTTTAGTCTCAATATCCTCAACCAATGCTTTCCACCATGATGGGCCTAAGTTACTAGGAATGCTGTAATCAGGCCAATCAATCTCCATAACAATAGGTGTATCACCACCCACTAATGTAGACGATGACTTCCAACCTTCCGGTAATACGTCAATAGTTCTTGCACTGTGTATCACACCGATTGGCCCTAGAGCCAAGTCAGGTACAGGTGACATCTTGTGCCAACCACCATTCCTATTCGTTCCGCCAGCATATACTTTGACACCCTTTGCCTCAAAGACAAGGGGATTGCCTGTATGACATCCGTCTTTACTACCCATTCATTTTTCCTCCTTCAATAATTTTAATACTTCCTCAGTCCACTGGTTGTTGTCAGCCATTTGGTTACTCAGGAACTTGCTCATCAGGTCAGACAATAGGCCATAAGCGGCATCTAATTTATTCAAACCATTCCACCCATCTATCCACATCTTCGGTGTGACATCGGCATACTTCTTCTCTCTAAGTAAAGATGCAACTGCATAACTATCGACAGACGATACTTCTTTACCACCGGCCATGAACACCTCAGGGTAAGTGGTAGACAATAACTGAGAGCCTACATTACCATACTTTAGATTGACAACTAAGACATCATTCTTGATACATAATTCACATGTACTAATACCACATGGAACATAACTTTCCTCAGTTGAGTATTTGTTATTGTAGTGTAGTAGTTTAGGTCCACATGCTATTGATGCATTCCTAATTGACTCAGGCACATCTAAATCACTAGCGATGAAATGTTGACGGAAGTAGGATGCACCTTTACCGTTTAGGAAACCAAATATTTCTACCCAATCATTAGTGGGTGCTTTGTTACCTTTGTTTGCATCACCATCAAGGAACTCTCTTGCTAACTCATAGGTTCTAAACATATATGATAAAGACTCAGGTGAATGGGAGAATAGTCCCTTCTGATTACCTGCACTATCTACATGCATTGTACTGTAATCAAAGGCTTTTCTGCTTAGGAACTTGTTATACAAGAAGCCACCATTGTGTTCTAGGTTCTTTGCTAGATTCACTTCACCTATCAAATCGTTTAGTGTTTCTTGATTTGGCTCTGCTAAGAATACATTCACACTCTTACAAACATCAGCCCCTCTTGATGCACATGCACCCCAGTTAGCACCACCAAAACTTGTGTGTGTGCCCCAACCAGTAGAGAACTGTTTCTTACACCATCTCAAAGCCATTTCCATTTCAACTGTATCTAAGTTTAGTTGCTCAAGTAAAGCATAGTAATGTTGTCTTGTATTACCAGCGTGCTTTTCTCCTGACAACTCTTCCCATTCAGTTTCACCCATAATTGCTGTTAAGGTAGGCCAAAGGTCTACACAAATATTCTTTTTGTTACCTTGAGAATATCTCATCTCACCTAGTGAGAGAGCAAGGATAGCCTTAACCATCCAACCAACGAAGCCACCTGCTAAGTAAGCAGTCTCTATACCATTGTAGTTTAGCCCAACCCATTGGTGGAAGAAGTGAGCAAACCATCCCTGTTGTCTTTGCCAGTGTGTCTGTGAACGTAGTAGTCCAGCCTTGAATGCCTCGATGTATTCAGGTACACATGGGTTGTAAGGTTGAGGTACGATATCCCAATTAGGGTCAAGTGCAAGCCATGTTTGTGAACCTTCTGTAAACCTATCACCCACGTTTACTTCACCTACTATGTATGGTATACTATGCTGTCTTGCATGAGCGCAAATGTGTGACATAAGAGAGCCAGTTGGATGAGATATAACAAATCCATCAGGGCATAAGTCTCTTGTGATGTTGGCTTCTAACCACGCCACTTCTTCCAAACCTGATGCAGTCCACACTTCTTTGGCTTCACATCTCCCAGTTGAGCCAGCACTACCATCTATGTTAGCAACACGCTCAACACCGTTTTCATCTATGTAGGTAAAAGGTAATTCTCTAGGTGGATTAGGGGGTGAGCCACGTATCTGTGTAATGAAAGGTTCAGAGCCACCGCCCATTTTTCTCTTGAAGTCCTCATCTCTTTGATAGACAAACTCTAACTCATAGTTAGTTGTCTTGGTGGATGTATCAAACTCACAATTAGGATTAACCATGTGTATGTCGTTTGATAGATATGTTTGTTCAGGATTCAGTGCGAAGTATAACATTCTTCCAGTCTCTTCATTGATACCTGCTGTGATACCATCGTGACCCTCAGCAACAGCCGCAAACTGTTGAGGCGCAAGCACACAACTAGATGTGGCGTTGATGAATGGTTGTAGAATTAGGCTACCCTTAGGGTCATGCTCTTCCATACTTTTAACTAACTTTTTCCAAGAATCTTCTAGTGTCTCTTGTGTAACACTCAAGGAATCTAAGACACCATGTCTAGCCGTTAGAGGACATGTACGGAGGAAAGCAGTCTTACCATCCTCACACTTAGGTAGTAGTCTATCGAAAGCGGATTGAACTACCTCGTATGTATCTGTGAGTAATATTAATTCTGTCTTAGGTGGCTTCCATCTAACCTCACCTGAATTGTAGTGCATCTGATACTTTATCGCATCACTTGCCTTCTGAGAAGTACATAGTATTCTTCGCTCTTGGCTAATTGTACTGAACTGTATACTGCTCTTCTTCACTTGCTTTGCATTTGTTTCTTTGGCCGTGTTGAAGAAGTCTGCGAACAGTTCTTCTACACTCATACCTTTGGTGTCATCATCTTTTGTCTCATCGTCTTTTGTCATCGTCATTTTCAGTTCCCTCCTTTATTCAATCTCGGTTTATATAGTCAACAGTTCTATTGCAGGGATAGTATATACTTCCCTGATTGTAATACATCTCAGGCATCTTCAATCTCTCTCCACCTCTACATAATCAAGAGACATAACGTGGAGAAGATACTCGCCAAACTCATAGCCATCATGGTAGTGTTTCGAAAGATACTCACTTCCATCACCTGCTATTTTAACAAACTGTGCATATTCTTCTGCATGAACCATCCCTTGTTCTACAAGAGCATCCTCTACACCGCGTCTGAATGCTCTTAGCAGGTGGCTTTGTTGGTGAATGAGTATGTCTGTATTAATCATTCTACATCACCCCTACTGTATTCCAATAGTGTATCACCATCATCACCAGCATACTCCATGAGTATTTTGTATGCACAATCTAATTTGTGATACGCTTCTAACGCCTCATCTTTATTGTCGTACTTCACACACTCACTCGCCATAACATCATTAAGCGTTAACGAAGCATATGCCTCAGATTCATCATCCCAATGATGCCAAATGCGTATTTCATACACAGGTTTTGTTTCACTTAAGTCTATCTTCATTCTATCACCCCAAGTTATCCCTTTCATCATCCAAACCTTTACTCACTACATCAGCGAAGTAGTTTCGTATTAGTGTGGGTTCTATGATGTAGCGTTCAGCGAGGTCAAGCCTTTCACGCAACCGCTTGACTTCTATGAGAAAGGACATAGCAATATGCCATAATTCACCTTGAACCTTACCATAAGACGTATCTGCTACATATATCCGCTTCTTTGTAGAAGGTGTGTGTTTAGCAAGAAACTCAACGTGTTTGTCTGTATCAATCATTCTTCTTCCACCTCCATTCTTTTAACAATGTCAATTACTTCTTGAAGTTCTGCAAGGGCTTGCTTGTCCTTTAATTCAACTTCATTCAGGTTGTAAGTTTCATCTCTGTTTCCATATCCTAGATGTGACCAAATGTGCCACGGATAATCATGGTCACTTTCCACATTAGCATATTCACCATTCAGACAGTAACTTATCAATTTCAATTGTCGTTTTGTCAATTTCATTCTTCAACACCTTCCAATATCCTATTTACCTCATACCAAACTTCTGCGTGTTTATCCTTTAGCAAACTGCGAAGGGCGTTTTTCAATATCGAAGTTTCTTCGCGTAACCGCTTGACTTCTGACTTCTCCCATAATTTTAGATTCTTTTCAGTCTTTACTCTTTCACGCAACCTCTTGTAATCCGCTAGGATAAGTGGTGCGTCTGCAATCAATTGTGTGTCTGCCAAACATCCATTCACCATTCTCGCTACGCACACATCGCCCTCTTCACCGTAGGCATCAATGTTCGCAATCAAACCAGCATCAGGTTCAGCACAATCAGCATTCCACGGTGCAGGTGTATGTCCTGTGTATTTGTCTGTGTCAATCATTCAATCACCTC
>Ga0209337_1000395_pt1 | contig 34943 bp, 51 predicted proteins | sample LinPmetageLP53_FD_184044 | JGI IMG/M metagenome (GOLD analysis project Ga0209337, IMG submission 184044) | Marine viral communities from the Pacific Ocean - LP-53 (SPAdes) (version 2) | ecosystem: Environmental > Aquatic > Marine > Oceanic | place: Pacific Ocean | collected 2010-02-08
GAGTAAATGTAATGGTTGCAGAAGTTCTTATTGGTTTAAAATTAGTTAACGAAAGCTGCAAGGCGATTAGGTCGCTTATTAAATTAAATGAAGCGACTGATGTGTCTGAGTTTGGCGACCACATAGAAGGACTTTTTAAAGGCCAATCTCAGATTAAGAAACAGGCTCACCCTATTGCATCTAAGTGGGGAAGTTTTATGGGCAAGACAACAAGCGATAAATTTTTGTCTATGGCGGTTCAAGAAACTATTGAAGAGCGACTCTGCGATGAGCAATTAGCGCGAGTATCGAGACAATTGAATAAAAGATTTGGAAGTGAAACCTGGGATTTTATTTTAGAAAGCCGTGAAGAAAAAATGAAAGCGCATAAGAAAGCGGTGGCTGAACAACGGCGCGAGAATAATAGGAAACTTAATAAAGCTGTTGAAGTTATTGGCGGCGTGATTGTTGTCGCGGCGACGATTATTGGAATGATTTTTTATATTAAATATTTGAGGAAGTAATGGAGCTTGGTGCCAGAGAAATGCTCACTTTTGCCACAGTCTTATGTGGTTTAGCGGGAACGTGGGCTGTAATAAAATCAACTGTAGCACGGATTCAAGAAGACTTAAAAGGCGTATCAGAAGAACTGGCCTCATTAAATACTCGGCTAGATGCAACTGAGAGCGGAGATGCAGTGACAAAACACCAGCTTAATGTTTTAGGAGGTATGTTGAGTCCTCCAGAAATGGCGGCAAGATCACGAGAACTAGAAGGATTTTTGCATAGAATAAATGCATTAAGAAGAGACACTGATAGTCTCATGCATATCCATAATAATGTACATCCTCCAGTACAAGGTAAAAAATAATGTTTAGTGTCCTCGTTCTTATTTGGGTAGTTGGTGTAAAGCCTCCTACTATTCTGGAAGACACGTTAGGGCCGTACACAACTGTTGAGAGATGTTTCTATAGAGGGGCATCTATTATTAAGGTTGCTGTTCAAACGGTTGATTATGCAATTGCAAAAGCAGAAACAATGTGTTTACAACAAAAATTAAAGGGAAAAAATGTTAACTTTACTCGGTAGTTTACTTGGCTTTGGCACATCATTTTTGCCTAAAGTTATGGATTATTTTCAAGACAAAGCAGATAAAAAACATGAACTGGCTATTATGGAAAAACAAGCCCAGATTCAATTAGATCAAACTGCGATCGAAGCAAATATAAGGGAAGTGGAAACTATTCATGAACACGACAGTTCTGTTGACGGTGGGCGTTTTATTAATTCTGTTCGCGCTTCTGTACGTCCTGTTATTACTTATCTATTTATGGCCCTTTTCCTCGGAGTGGAAATAACAACTTATTATCTTTTAATACAAAATGGTGTTGCTCCGGGAGATGCGCTTGTTGCCGCATGGGATGAACAGGTTATGGCAATCTGGGCAAGCATAATTGCGTTTTATTTTGGTGGAAGGCAATTCAGGAAGTGAAAATAAATGAGGAAGGATTAGAAATTGTTAAACTCTTTGAAGGTTACCGCTCAAAACCATATAAGTGTAGTGCTGGCGTGGCTACAATCGGGTACGGTAGCACTTATCATATTAATGGCAATCGGGTTGCTATGGATGATAGAGAAATTGGTAAAGATGAAGCCAATGAGTTATTGGTTTTTGGATTGCGCCACGCTGAGAATGCAGTTGGTCGCACAGTTAAAGTCCCTTTAACCCAAGATGCCTTCTCTGCCCTTACTTCTTTTATTTATAATGTTGGTATTGGCAATTTTCGCTCAAGCGTCCTTCGTTCACGGCTTAACAGAAAAGAATACACAGGAGCGGCAAATGAGTTTTGGAAATGGAGAAGAGCAGGAGGAAGAATACTTAAAGGGCTTGTTAGACGAAGAGAGTTTGAAAAACGTTTATTCCTTAAAACAAGTTTTGAATAATGGTACAAGAAACAGTTCCTGAAGCAGAATTTATAAAAATATGGCAGGAACTTGGAACAAAAGGTACTGCGGAAAAACTTGGTATTGCACGGCGTACTGTTAGAAAGCGCAAAGAAAGAATAGCAGAGCGTACAGGATTAGAGTTATCAGGTAGAATACCAGATGGGCATCATTTAAAAGGCAAGTCTACTCTTTATGATGCTGACGGTAATGTTGTTATTGAATGGGTTAAGACAAATGTTGATAAAGAAGAAGCTGTACTAATACAGGCAGAAATTGTTGAGGCTTTAAAAGAAAAGATTGTTAGGGCCGATAAAGTTAAATCACCAAAAGAAACAATAGATACATTAATGACATTATATCCTGTTGGAGACCATCATTTTGGTATGCTGGCATGGGGAGAAGAGACAGGAGAGAGTGATTACGATCTTCAGATAGCAGAAAACCTCCTCGCTAAAGCAACACAGCATCTTGTCGATAGTTCCCCAGATAGCGAAGAAGCTGCACTTCTTTTATTAGGAGACTTTATGCATTATGACAGCTTTCAGCCTGTCACACCGATGCATAAGAACCTTCTTGATGCTGATGGGAGGTTTCCGAAGATGGTAAGGGCGGCAATACGAGCAATACGCCACCAGATAGAATGTGCGCTAGAGAAGCATAAGCATCTGCGCTTGGTGATTGAGATCGGCAACCACGATATAGCAGGGACAATATGGCTTATGGAAGCGTTTGCCATGTTCTACGAAAAAGAGCCGAGAGTGACGGTTGATACATCACCTCGACCCTTTCACTGTTTTACCTTCGGGCAAAATATGATCGGAACACATCACGGACATAGCGTAAAGATGAACGCTTTGCCGTTAGTATTCGCAACCGATTGGCCAGAGGCTTGGGGGAACACTAAATATCGCGCAATTCATACAGGCCATGTACATCATGACCAAATAAAAGAAAATCCAGGAGTTAAAGTTGAAAGCCACGGTATACTAGCTCCCGGAGATGCTTATGCGGCAAATCATGGATATAGATCTCGACAATCAATGAAAGCTATTGTTCTACATAAAGAGCATGGCGAAGTTTCACGTTTTACAGTTAACCCCGAAATGCTGGAGTAGATATGCTTGCCAAAGATATTTGTGTAACTGCCGCTAAACTTATAAGTGGTGACAGAAAGGAACAACATGGACCTGATATGAAAGAGTCGTTTCAAAGAACGGCTAATCTTTGGTCTAATTACCTTGGTTATAAAATAAAGGCAAAAGATGTACCTATTATGATGGTGTTATTAAAAGTTACTCGTGCTAAAGACGGTGCATTTAATCAGGATGATTATGTAGACATGTGTGGATATTCTGCAATAGCAGGGCAAATTGATAGCGATTAGCTATTCTTTACTAATAAAAATTTAACCATAGCCCTCATCTCCTCAATAATTTGTTGAATTACACGATATTTCAATTTTAACCATATCATTCTCGAACACATCATCATGCAGAACATCAATCAATTTATTAAGGGCCTCAGTGCTAACACCATATTCAACTTTTAAAGACCCCACTTCATTTCGATGGACAACAGGCTTAGATTTTTTATTCTTAGCTACTTCGCTCCACTCGTATACAAACGTTAACTTGACATCTTCTAACAGCATTTTGATACCTCATTTGTTAAAATAATATACCACACCGCACATTAATTAAGTTTCCATCTATAAAAAATATGATCTTTAATTCTGGCAACAATAACCTTATTTATTTTCCACTTTGGATTGACTTTAGTTGAATGGTAATGGGTTGCGCCGTTTGTTACAGGGGCAAATTCTCCTGACAAAATTCTTTCTGACAATGTTAATGCCCAACGATAAGCATCAATATCAGTTGGATGATCTGAAATACGATTACAATACCATGAAAATTGACATTTATTTCTTATTGGTAATTCGTTTTTGTTATTGTTAGGATATTCAGCTTGATATACGACATCGCAAACACTATTAGGATATCGATTATCAGCTACTCTATTTAACACAACTTCGGAAACAGCTATTTGACCGATAACGGGCTGGTTTCGAGCTTCGTGGTAAATATTTAAAGCTAAACATAAAATTGCTGTTTTTAACATTATTTTAATTCATCAAAATGTTCATACGCTTCATCTATTGTTCTAGTTTTTGGATTATCAGCTTTATACCTACCAGATTTTGTTCTAGCGCGTTTACGCTTTCTTTCTGGTTCAAAATTAAGTATAAAAAAACTAGTGCATAAATCACGAAATGTTTTAACATCTGACAATTTCATTATTCACCTTCCTTGCATGGACGCGCTGTTACAATAGGACCATAATTTCCATATCGATCCTCGCGTAGTTTTAATTGCTTAAAGTAAATCTTATTTCCTATTTTCTTTTTCCCTTCAGGTCCAAATGCTATTACACATTTATCATTTCCGGGATAACAATGAGGATTATTAGTAACAACATGGCATCCTATCCACGCATAATTACCACCACCATGCTCACCACTACATGCTGATAACCCTAATACTAAAACACTAAGTACAATATATTTTGTCATCAATCTCTCTTAAACAAATCAGGATGAATGTTCATATAACAACTGTCTTTTATTGTACTCAGTAAATCAAGTGATTTTGCAACGCGATTTTTATCCTCTTTATAATAAAGCAGATCAAAATCTGCGATTGCGTTATAAATCCATTTTAGTGTTTTTAAGTGATCTTGTTCAGTCATTTTTATCCTCCACGGTTTTATAATTTGGAACACATATTTTAATTTGAAAATTAATCATCGATTGCAATCCCATGTGAGTTTAATATCGCTTCAATTGCATTACATTCTGCGACAAATAACTCAATGTACTGTTCAGGTGTACAACAAGAACTAAGATTATGCTCTGCTAGTTCTGTGTATAGTTCAATGTACTGTTCAGGTTTTATATAATGATTATTCATTCAATCTCTTTCAAATTTGATAAAATACTATTCCATCGTCACCCCAATTACCCATTATTTCATTTAATGCTTCTTTTGTTATAGATTCAAAACGATCTTGAGTATCTGCGCCTCTAGTAGCTTCCCATATTCTAGTAGCTATAGCGTTTTCAATATTTGAGTGCCATGTTTCGGCACATTGTATTTTATGTAATGGAGATTTTGGTTTAATGTAATCATTGATTTCTTCCGCTTCGCATATCTCATCATGGAATGCATTTTTTACTTTTCCCATATTTGTCTCCTAATTGTGCTTGGTACTCTATTTCACTCAATTCTTGGCAATCTGGACATATATCCGTACCGCCAAGAGTTATTTTTTCAACTGTTTCAGTTTGTGTTTCTGAACAATAAATAACTCGTTCAATTTTATATTTTGGTCGATATATGAAACCTTTGTCTTTGCATTTGGAACATCTCATTGCTCTTCTCTATAAGGGTGTGAGGGAGTGGTGTTGCCGAACCATCCGATAGGGGACCACTCCGCTCACATGTCTTGGGGGACATTACCCCTATCGTATTAGTCTAAGCTTGGTGGCCCACTTAAAGATGGAGCATCATTAGCTGGTGCTGGTTGTGATCCATTTGATTCTTTGCTGGAAAGAAGCTTTATTATTGAGCCTCCACCTAAAACAACTTCAGTTTGTCTACCTTTTTTGCCTTCGTTTGTTTCCCAAGTACGAATACGTAACTCACCTTCAATGTAGACTTGGGAGCCTTTTTTAACGTAGGGCTTAATTAGCTTGTCATTTAATGATTCTTGAAAGCTGACAATATCAAACCATGAAGTTGTTTTGTTGTCTCCATAACCGTTGTCACAAGCTACTGAAAAATTACAAACAGGTTTGTTACTTTTAGTTGTTTTAAACTCAGGATCTCTCCCAAGTCTTCCGATTAATGTTGCTTTACTATGCACTTTTGCTCTCCTTCTTTGGGTTAAAAAACTCTTTAGTATCGTTAAGTAATTTATCGAATGCTTTAAGATTTTTAGGCTTGTTTTCGTAACATTGGTCTAACTCGTCTTGGAATTGCTTTCTCCATTCAGACCAGCCTTTAGCATCACGAACTAATTTTAATTCTGCTGTAGCAAGTTCTGTCCATAACTCCCAATTTGAATCTCCATTTTCATCAGTAACAACATTTGCTGACGCTTCAAATTTAGGACGTTTTTCTAACTCTGGAGGTTGGTTTTTAGGGATCGCAACACGAAATGGATTTTCCTCATTATTTTCGTCTGCGACATCTTCTCGTGAATAGATATGTCCTGCTAATCCTATAAGCTTTAATATAACGCGATCTTTGGCACGTTTTTCAGCCATAGAATATGGATATGCATTTTTATTGTTTTTCGGACTAGCTTCGCCAAAGGTCCATTCTTTAACGTCACCTAAAGTGCCTTCAACAAGAACAACAACATTGCTAGGATTGCTGTCTATAACTTGTTTAAGTTCTGTCGTTATTTTAGCGGTCTGGGCAACCTGTTCTATATACTTATGAAGCATAACCCATGTGCCGTGGCAGTCCCACAAAGCGTCTTCAGGTTTGAGTTTGTACTTTTTAAGAACATCTTTTATTTCAGGTGTTAATGGTTTAGCCATTATGTGGCCTCCTTAATGAGATGATATTCAGCGTAATTTACTTTATTTTTATTGGTTTTCATTTCAGTGATGATTGTATGACCTTCATCTCTGAGATCTTTAATTCGTGCGGCTAGACGATATATGTTGTGTTGCAATACAGCGTCAAAAGCACTTATTGGATTTCTTCGTAGATGTGAAAGAATGATCTTGTTTTGGCTCATTAGGCGGCTCCTTTGGTTGGTTCGAAAGCTTCTCGGAAAACATTAGCAACTTTGTTGACTGATAATTCGTTTTGGTATTGAGAACAGAAAAGGGCGGCATGACAGTAATCCTCACATCGTTTTGGTGTGCCATGTCGTGTTTCGATATAAAGTTCTAGTGATTTATCTTGTGAACGTGCTTCTTCAGCTTCTTCTGCTGTATCATAGAGTTTAACAGCACGTTTTCGTCCGGGTTTCATAAGAGCGTGTTTTGTTGGTTCTTTCCATCTTTCTTCATCAGTGCATCTAAGCTCACGCATATTAAGATCATCTTGTGCGTTTTGATGTTGTGCTACTTTTAGTTCTATAAACGCTTTAGTGTGATCTGGTTCCCATAAAGGTATTTCAAGAACTGCTATCTGATGTTGAGGATAATCTTTGTCAAATTTAGCTTTAGATTTTGACCAATCTCTGAAGATAAAGATGACTTCAAGCTTTTCTATATTTATCGACATGTTCTCACGAACAAGATGTGCATAGCAGTTTAACTGCTGAATACGCTCTTCTTTGATGCCATAGATATATTCCCAGACAGAAGCCATTTTGTAATCTTGAAGGCAGTTGTTGCTGACATTAATACGATCAAACTGCCCTGAGACCCGCCAGCCATTAACGTCAGTATATAGACGCTGTTCTTTAAGATCACTTGTGTCGGCTTTCTCTAATATATTGTGTATTGATTTACCCATAAGGGCATAGATCTCTTCTGAGACATCTTTGGATATTTTGTCTTTATGTTGCTTTTCTAAAGCAACTTTTTGGGGTGGTGAAATCAGGCTCGTCACACTGATATCACTTTTACCCGCGTCATACTCGTCATTAACAACAGCATCAACGATAGGCTGTGGTAGATTAAGGTAATTTGTATATTGCATTTGATTTCCCTTTTCTATTTTAGTTTTTTAATCAAATAAAATCTGGATAAATCGTGGTAAAGAATCTTTAAATTTTTGTGATTTCTGTAAAGGGTTGTACCACCACGCTTCATGGGAATCGTACTTCCTATCTATTTCATCTTCCCATTTTCGTTGCACTAAACTTTGGCAATGCTGACATAGGTGTGATTGTGTCCAAGCATCATATTCGTCCCAATTTTCTTTTGTATTTTCATTGGCCATTTTTTGCTCCTTGTAATCGTTTATGGATAGATTTTATTTTTTGGTAAGTTATTTTTTGTCTATGAAAATTATCTGGTATTGCTTCTCGTATTTCAGAGATTTTTGGGTACCATTTACAGTTATTAAGTATATTTCTGTAAGTCTGTTCTAAATGATATTCGGGTAAATCTTCAACAGCCCTCCAGTAATCGTCTAATATTTCATCGTGGTTTTCTGGGGTTCCAAAGTGATTGGTAAGTTTACCCAAAAAAACTGCGATTGATGTGTCTTTAACTGGTTCCATAATTTGGCGATATTTTTCCATTTCGTATTCTACTTCCTCTATATCAAGATCAATCGGTAGATATGCCAGTTGAACGCCGCTCCAATACGGCGGCGATATTTTTTCGGCCTCTGTCAGTGTTTTCCTGACTTCTGGCGTGGGGGCTAGTTTTTGCAATTTTGTCATTTTGCCTTTCCATTTTTATCCATTTTTTCCATGCAGACTGCCAGTTAACATATTTTGTTGAGTGGGTTTCTGCGTACAGAATAAAGTTTTCAGTGATTGAATCGAGGTCAAGATCTGGGCGTTTTTGTATAGCCCATTCCAGATTTTCATCAGTTGGTTTGAAGTCTTTAGGGAGAGTTGTTTTCCTACTCTCTCTTTTAGTAGAGTTATTAGTAGTAGTTATAAGGTTACTACTAGATAAGGGGCGGTCGGCTGACTGACCGTGTTGTTCAGTAGGCTGACCAGTAAGGTCACTATACTGACCGTCGTACAGTATTCTGACCGATGAATTTTCTCGTTTTATAAGCCGATTGTTTTCCAGTTTTGTAATAGTTTCGACAACCCACGGCTTACTGCGACCACATAACTCTCCCAATTTAATATATGTAGTGTCAACAAATCCGTTGTCATCGATCTTACAACACATGGCGGCAAATAACGCGATCTGTGCAGGGTCGAGTCCTAATTCAAATATCTTCGTCGGCATTATTGTGAATTTTGACATTTTTTAACTCTTGGTCATTGCTCATTAATTTTATTAGTGTTGCCATTGGCATAATAGCCATTGGTTCTTGATTGTTAGCTATACAGAAAAGTAGATCGTTATCTCCTAGCCATTTGTTGATGGTGGTGAAGCCTGAACCGTTCTTTCTGGCTTTAACCTCTGCTCTAATTTTTTTTCCAAATATTCGAATATCAACATCCCCGGCAAAATTACCACCAGCACTACCAGATAAAGGAACACGAGCTGCATCAATATTATTTTCTCTAAGTAGGTTGACGATTTTCCTCTCATACCGTGCGCCTTTGTCCCTTGAGAATTTACCCACAGTTCTTTTCTTTCAACTCAATTTGCAGACCTAATGCTTGTGTCCAGCAATAAAGAAGAAATCCTGATGGCAATCTCATGCCACATTCCCATTTTCCAACAAGGTTATCTGCTACACCAATTATCTCATTGAGCTTTTCCTGAGAGATTTTTAGATCTTCTCTGCGTTTGACAAGTGTTTTTATTAAACTTGATGTAAACTGCTCAACTGTTTCTGGTTGTTGTTTATTACCTTGCATAAGTTGTCATATACTCCGCAACTATTTGCGCTTGTTTAAACCGAGGTGAAGTTAACCCTTTTAACCATCTATAAAAGGTTGTATCGGCTATTCCTGCATCTATACATGCTTCGCGCAGATCCCAACCTGTATAATCAGCTAAATCTAGCAATTGATCGTAATATGACTTTAATTCTGGATCATACATAATGTACCATATCTGGAAACTTGCAGTTTTGCAAGTCCTTTCTATTTTTTGTGACTTGTAACAAATTTATTTTATTAAAAAATATAGATATGCATTTATGCAGATACGGATTTTTGAATATGGGGCCAGACATCTATCTCACTATCAGTTAGACTAACTAACTTTATTTCTGGTTTTCTATACTTTGATGAATGTTCTGTATAAATACCACTTTCAATTTCTGCTTCAACAAATCGATTCATAAAAACTCTTGCCGCATTAAGGTTATCTGGATTATAAGGAGCAATATACGATTGATTCCCAATCTTTAAAATAACATAGTTTTTGGAAATTTTCATATTTTCTCCTTTGGTTGGGATTGTTTTTACGATATCTGCTAAAGAATTAAGATTACCTACAGATTTTGTTATTTTCATTAATGGATCAAAGAATTGATTTTGAATGTTATAAACCATTATGCTACCTCCATTAAATCGCTATCGGCTTTACTCATTTCAAGCCAAGGTTTGCTGGTTAAAGTTTTAGATACTTTATTTTCGCGTGTGCGAATAACATTATGTTTTTGACCGCGAGTATCTGGATGAGAAGACCAATTGGTCATCGCATTATAAACACCCCATACATTTCGATCTTCTTCATTATAAAGATTCATTAATGCTTCTAGTTGAGGTTCACTGACTTTATTTTCACTTGTTAAGGCTATTGTTTTTGAAAATAAGTGTTCAACATCAACTTTATAAGCGGGTAATGAAATCCATTTACGAAATTCTGCTTCTCTTTCGTGAAAGGCAACCATAGCTCGATTTATTTTTTCAATTGCTTGATCAAAGATTTCATTGTCAGAAATTTGTTTTGTATGTTTTCGTGTTGAGCGTAACCATTTCTGGATATCAGCACAGCCGTTTGAACACCACAAACGAAAAGCATCAAGAAAATATTGGCTGGAATAACTGCCATCATAACTATCATACATACGCAAACGTAACTGTGATATATCACCGACAGCAGGTTCAATAAGATGTTTAGGAAAAAGCAATTCAACTTTTAGTTTACGTCCATCTTCATAGACTCTAATTTTTGATTTAACTTCTGTTGTATCTAAATCGCTTTCTTTAAGCACCTCAATCATACGACCTGCATTATTCATATAAGGTCTGTGGACATAGCGTCCACCATGTATACCAAGAACCTCGTGAGTATCTGTTCGCACAATTGCTTGTGCTTTTTCTGGATCAATTTCACGATGTACAGATAATCCGTCAGTTATAGGCGATTGTATTTTAGTATATATAGATTGTGTTTCAGTAGGAAATTCCAGGGGCGATAAATCTACATCTTGTAAATCTGAACCCGAAGCTTTTGTGATAAAATTCATTGCTCTTTTCTCCTTATGTTGTATGATTCTAGTTGACAGCCACACCATGTGGTTGGTTATTGCTCTTTAATGGGTCGGTTGGTTTGGTCGCCAATCGGCCCTTCGAGCATAAAGGCTCATATGCTATAAGCTGGTTTTTCTCTTGGTCGAAATAGCGTGTTATACCCTCCATATCGATACGAAAGTCTTTCCACGAAAAATTTATGAGTGCATTAAAATCAAGAGGGTATTGGTATTTATCTACTTGCATTAAAATCCACATTACAAACATTCGATCTTCTTGCCTATTTTGCCCTGTAAGGTCTTCGACAACGTAAGCCCAACGATTTGTAATTTGTTTTAACAAAGCACGTTCTTCTTCTAGCTCTTCTTTTGTTTTAGCTAGTTTTTCTTTCAACATTATTTCTCTCCTCTATTTGCGCTTGTTCCCCATCACAGCAATCTGCGATTGGGCGTTTACATCTGCCACATTCGTAATGTCCTCGAACCATGATTGGTCGAGTCCACGATCCACACCAAGGACAATCAAGCGGCTTCATCTCGTTTACTCTTTAGTCTTAATAAACGATCCCATGTTTTGCGTGGGAGCTTGTGATATATTGTCACTGAATGTTTTTTGAATTTAGCTTTGATATATCTTAATTTGACCCATTTTGGTCCGACACTCATAACAGTTACTTTGCGTCTGCCTGAACCTATACGAGGAGCTTCATCTTGCAGAAACAAATAGAGACACATAGGTTGTTTACTCATTTTTGCCCTCAATCCTGCGTTTATGCAGTTCTTTATGCGAAAAAAAGTTGGTTAGTTTTTGTTTTATAATTATTAATGGAATATACATAGCCGCAATTATTAATGATGCTATCATAATGTCTTCTGTTAAATACATGGCATTAATCCTCGTATTTTTTTGCTATCGCTCCACTTCCTTTAATTGCGATAAATATGCTCAGTGGGATCATTGCAAACAGTGCGAAGAACCCTAGTGTAACACCTGCGAGTACAGATGCCAATGCTATAACTGCATTTGTGCAGAAATATATTAATATACCTGCACCTAAACGATAGGATGCATAATTAAGCCACTTAAAGGTTGGGAATGTATCTTTAATGATTTGAAACATGCGTGTCATTTCATCACCTCATCAAGAGGACGGGTTGCTGGTTTCCATCCTTTTATAGTTAGCTTGTCATATCCAACAATCTTTTTAAGGAAATATAAGATAGTGGAGATCATGCCACCTGCTATAAGAGCGGTTGTCATGCCAGCAAATGTACCAAATAAAACAAATGATAAAATAAAGGTTGATCCTAAATCTATCCATTTATCAAAATATAAAATTCTCCTGATGTTACCGAATTTAAAAACAAGAAATAAAACTGCGGCTGTTGCGAAGCCAGCTAATGCGATTGCTTCTAGCATTATTATCTCCTTTGTTGTTTAAGTTTTATTTTATCTGCTATGCGTTTAGCTTCTGGTAATACGCGACTGTAATCTTTGTTACACCATTGAGCATATACGCGTTTAAATGTTTCCCAACACATATGGCAGTCTGGACATTGTTCTTTATGTACTAACCATTGGGTTTTACGTAACCATCCTGTTTCCATTTATACCTCTTTTAAAAAAATAAGCGACAATCAACAAAGATAGGTATCTATCTGCTCTGGTTCCTAAGGTGCAGTTGTATTTTTTGTCGCTTAAACTGAATAGTTTTATCTGCGCTTGTGGTCGAGGGCTTTCGATTTATACCTCCGTATATGTGCTAAAACGGTAAATCTGGATTTTTCTTTTCAAAAATAGCAAAAATATCAGCTTTCTTTTCACGAAGAAATTTAATCAATTGATTACAACTACATTTGTTTGTGTAATATGTTTCACAAGAAAAACAATATTCTGGTTCTTTATAATAATAATCACATTGATATTTCAAATAATCATCCATTTATAGCTCCGTATCTGCGCTTGTTGTCGAGGACTCCGATCATAAAAAAAGGTGGTAGAGAAGCTCATCGATGTACGACAAGCCTCTCTACCAGTAGGTACTAGGAGTTTTGTTTGTTGTTGATACCAGCTTTTCTCAGCAACTCGTTGATTTTCATATCATCCATGTCGGTTGTATCAACGGCCTGTGGTTTAGGTGAGTTTTCGAAAGGTTGATCGGTGATCATATCCCATGCTCCCCTAAGTGCTGGTTCATAATGTTTCTTGAAATTATCAAGTTGATATAGGACATCATTGCATCTGTTGACTGCATCGATCTTCTTTTGAGAAGAAATTTCATCACCTGTAAATTCTCGTTGCGCTCTTTGTGCGCTCCAAGCACATTTTTTGAAAGCTTCCTCTTTTTTCGCAATGCGGTTTTTGCAATTATACCATAAGCCCTTGAGGAAATATGTTCTATCGCCAGCTAACCCCTCCTCTTCTACAGGCAGTAATTCATCAACTAAGCTTACAAGTAAGTTTGAAATGTGATCAATTTTCTCGTGATCCACTTCAACTTCGTCAGGGTGATATCCCTCTAGTTGAGTTACTGTAGCTTTCGTTACTGCTCGTTCTTCCATAATTTCCTTCTCCTCGTTAGTTGCATTTACGTCTTGTGTATAAGATTCATCTATTAATATTGACATATCATTCTCCTGTTTAGGGTTGGTTTGTTTTATTTCATTACAAGCTTCAGCCATTTTGTATGCTTCTTCGATACTGTTCATATCGTTCTCCTATTGCCCGTGTGTTGGTTGATCACATTCAATTAAGAATTGCATATACTCAGATTGGTCAGCATCTTCATGCCATAGTCGACAACCAACATAATGACCTTTTACGACTATATAAGGTAAGTTAAATTTATCAGCATAGCGCTGTATATGTTTTCTATGAATACTGTTATCGATATTATTATAAATATCAGTTTCATTTGAGCATTCATCATAATCCCATTCTTTAACAAGATTATCAAAATCAAGTGTTATGTTATTATCTACCATTTTAAAGTCTCCATATGTTAATAAGGTGTGATGATGCTTTTTTATTCCATGTTTCGGCCTGTGATATCATATTGGCTGTTCCCCTCCCGCCGGGAAAGGCAATCAAAGCCGAAATGTGGCCGATATCCCAAGGTAGATTTACAAGATGTTCAAGCATCTTTTTATTACGTTTAGGGCCAGCAGATTTGCCGTGTAATTTCCAATCCGCAAAATAAACACGTAATGCAGTAAGGGTAAAACCCCAATTGAAATTGGTATGATCTACCCATTTTCTTGCTAAAGTATCAGCACCTTTAGCATCGCCTGTTATAATTTCACAAATTGGATATTTGCGGCAAACTGTATCTAACGTATCGAATACCTTCTGTTTATTATCATAATCTCGCCCCCCGCATACTAATACTGCGGAAGGCGGTTTGGGCGTGGAATATACATTTGCTCTTTTTGTTACAGAATGAGGACTTGGTATATAATATCCATCGTTAGTTTCGGTAATTAAATTGTTCATATTTAAACTCCTAGTTTGAATATTGATTTAATCGTTATTGCTACCCAGTAAGCTGAAACTGACCATGCTGTTAGGCAACCTAATACCCATATACCAGCAGAGGCATCCAGAACGTATTCAGCTATATTTAATAAAGATTCGTTTTTCATGTTTAACTCCTTATGATGCATAAATTGATGCGGTTTCAAATCGTCTTGCGGCCTGTGCTTCGTCATATCGTGCTTCTAATTCATATTCTAATTCGTTTATCGTCTCCTGCGATGCACATTGCTCAATTGCTTTGCGTAATTTCATCTCAACTTGTCGTATTGTTTGTGTATTGGTCATTGCTCGTTACTCCTAATTGTTAAAGTTTGTTGTTTCATCTCACGATGATGCGTTTTCTTGGACAGGGGAGGCTCCACTAGACGATTCCCTATCATTCCCAATGAACTGGAGAGAGGCGAACTCAAATCGGATAGGATCGTAGTCAATGACGGCCCCTTGGCCGCGAGCTTGCTCGGCCAGATTCTAATCAGGCAACAAATTCATAACTTTCAGTAGCCTTGTGCTGATCAAGAGCCGCGCCACTGCACGGCGACTCCGTAGACTCAGCAGAAATGCTCTGATTCTAATCTGAGATCATTTACTTCGAGGAGTACCTGTCAGGCTCCCTGCATCAGAGAGAGAGTCCCCCCAAAGTAGGTCTATCTAATTGGAGTGGTGTCGATGGCAATGGATGTCGTCTGCAAAGACAATAACGTTTCCTTCTTAGGAAACTTATGGGGTGTTCAGCATACTCGATACTTTTCACAGGTAGTGTCTTTCACACTACCCAACGTGAAGACAGAGGAAATCATCTCCGGGACCTCTTGGGAGCGGTAGGGATTGACGAATCGAGCGTTTAAAAGAGAATACATGTCGAGCTTGCCGCCAAGGAGGCCATAGCCGACGAAGGATCTTAGGCATACGACTCGACTGTACTTTTACCTCTAGCAACAAGGCTTCCATAACAACACAAATGCAAAAGCACTTACAATAACAATAGGATATTTCTGTGCATTGACCTTAATTCTGTTCCTGCCCTTTATAACTAAGCATTGACAATCTCTACAGGAGCAACAATGAGTAACGGTAAAACAGAAAAGGCACTGATGGTTAAGAAAGCAGATGCTTTAACCTCTCTCCAAAAGCAGTTCGTTGATAACTTATTCACACCGGGAACAACTCATGTACAGGCCGCTATAGATGCTGGTTATGCAGAAAGATCTGCACATGTAGCGGCAAGCAGAACTCTAAGGCTAGCGCACGTTCAAGAGTATATTAACGCATGTGTAGCAGAAGCTGTTCAGACTCATAGTATCAGGGCATTAACTCAAGTGGCTCAACTAAGCACCAGTGCTAAGTCAGAATACGTTAGACTGCAAGCAGGGCAAGATATACTGGACAGAGCGGGTCATAAAGCAATCGATAAGTCTATGGTTGCTGTACGTGGTGAAGTCAACGTGAACATTGATCTTAGTTAAGGGGGGTGGGTTTAAAAACTGACTTTGTACGTGTGTAAAAGTCCTTTACATCCATGATTAGTCAAAATAACTCTACCTGCAGGAATGCATTGAATTTTAATATTTTTTGTAATAAGGTGCAAAAATGAATGTTTTTGAAACTCTCTCTTTTACGAGTCTTAATAGGCTTCGTAAATTCGTGAGGAAAGAACACTTGAAGACATTTGGGGTTGAACTTCCATTAGATCAGGTGGATCAGTTCATTGAGTGTTACTGGGGGGAGTATATGGAGGAGCAGTTGGCCAAGGCTGTTGATTCCGATCAGGGCGAAACTTTACATTAGGAGAGCAATAATGATAAATCCAGATCTGATAAAAACTAATTCTTAATGCTGGAATTTAATTACAAGCCTGACGGTGAAATTCTTAAAGATTTTTTACGTGACGATTATTTTGTGAGGGGCATTCGTGGTCCTGTCGGCTCTGGTAAGTCAGTAGCCTGTTGTATTGAAATATTTAGACGCGCTTGTCAGCAAGAACCCTCAACAGATGGTATAAGATACACTAAATGGGCTGTTGTTCGGAACACTAATCCAGAACTTAGAACAACGACCATAGCGACATGGCTTCAATGGTTCCCAGAATCTGAATGGGGTAAATTTAGGTGGTCGCCACCTTACACTCATCATATTCGAAGAGGTGATATTGATTTAGAGGTAATTTTTCTCCCCCTAGATACCCCCGATGATGTGAAAAAATTACTCTCTCTTGAAATTACGGGCTGTTTCCTGAACGAAAGTCGTGAACTGCCTAAAAGTATTGTAGATGGTGCGACAAGTAGGGTAGGACGATACCCTTCAAAGAAAGATGGGGTTGGACCGACATGGCACGGCGTTATTATGGATACCAATGCACCTGAAACTGAACATTGGTGGCCTATTATGTCGGGGGAAACGCCGCTCCCAGATCATATAGCGAGAGAACAAGCGTTAATGCTGGTTAAACCTGACAATTGGAAATTTTACACCCAACCATCAGGAATGGTTGAAGAGAGAGATAGTAAAGGCGAATTAACTGGCTATAAAATGAATGACAAATGTGAAAACTTTAAAAATCTTATCTCGACCTATTATGAAAATATGATTAGAGGAAAAACGAAAGGATGGATCGATGTTTACGTACTTAATCGCTTGGGGGTCGTCGAAGAAGGGAAGCCCGTATATTCAGGCTTTACGGAGAAAACACATGTATCACATCAGCCTTTACTACCTGCTTCTGGTGTCGATCTCATTATTGGCTTGGATTTTGGTTTAACGCCAAGTGCTGCTTTTTGCCAAAGACTGCCAAGTGGCAGATGGCTAATCTTACGGGAACTTGTTGCACAGGACATGGGAACAATCAGGTTTGCTGAAGAACTTCGAATTACCCTCCAAAGATATTTTCCTGATCATGATTATATTATCTATGGCGATCCTTCTGGAGACTTCCGCGCTCAGACAGACGAGAGTACGCCTTTTGATATTCTAAGGGGTGCAGGTATCAAAGCTATACCAGCCCCTTCTAACGACCCTGTAATACGTGTAGAGAGCGTAAATTCTGTATTAATGCGGATGGTAGAAGGTGATCCCGGATTTTTGTTGGATGGAGAGAACTGTTCGACTTTGAAGACAGGTTTCTTGGGTGGTTATCATTACCGTAGATTGCAGGTAACGGGGGAGCGATATGAGGACAGACCTAATAAAAACAAGTTTTCCCATATTCACGATGCTTTGCAATACGCTATAATTGGCGCAGGAGAAGGACGTAATATTATCCGTGGGGCAAAGCCTTTAAAAGCATTTAAGGCAAAACGCGATTTTAACGTGTTTGGAAGAATGAGGAAAAAAGTACAGGCGGCTAGAGGCTTGAAAATGTAATGAAAGTTGCTGTCGATCCGCGTTTGAAGATGTGGTATGTGGCATTTACCGACAACACACATTACCGTTTCTGGTTCTCTCCTCTGTTAAGAAAAGGCTTTGCTCATTGCTATGCGTTCACATTTGATACCGAAGCACAAAGATGGATTTTTTACGATCCCACTTGGTCTGGCACAACTATTCGCTGTTTTAACCAAGAGCAAATGGAACGTGTTTTAACAGCGGTTCGTGGGCAGGATATTATTCTGCAAGTTAAAATTACTGATAAACCTTTTATTATGCGCCATTTTCAAAACTGCGCCAGTATCATTGGCAATTTGCTAGGTGTTAACCTGTTTATCCCGACACCTTACAGGCTTTTTTGTGCATTGAAAAAAAATGGAGGACAGTTCAGTTTTCTATCTTCTATGAAAGTGGAGAAGGAAAATTATGGGCGGTATAGCAAAGGCAATAATGGGGAAACCAAAGGCTCCTGAAGCTGATCCTCAAATAGCGCGAGATCTTGCGGCGGCAAGAGCAACTGAAGCTAAACGAACTTCTGATATGAAAGCCAAAAAAGACGAAGAAACAGCGCAGTCAAAATTGCGTAAACGTGGTCGTCGTTCTTTATTTGCCGCTAATAATCAAGGAAGCGGATTCGATGAAATGGCAGAGAAGAAAAAGACACTCTCCTAATGTATGATGGAGCCGATTCACTCTCAACAGGTGAGAAACTGAAATCTATCATTAAACGGTTTCATTCTCATAATAATACCAGAGATGGTTGGATAGAAACATGGCAGGACTGTTACAACTACGCCATGCCAAATCGAACAGGCTTTTATGCGCATGTTCCCGGACAAAGAAACACTGATCTAATATTTGATTCAACAGCAGTGATTGCTGTGCAGGAATTTGCCAGCAGAATGCAAGCTGGTCTTACACCGCCTTTTGCTAAATGGTTTGAATTACAAGCTGGCTCCGAAGTTTCTAAAGAGCAAAAATCTGAAGTCAATCGCCAACTTGAAGAGATCGCCCTCTACGCTTGGGAAGTGCTACAAGCTTCCAATTTAGATCAAGAATTACATGAAGGTTACGTAGACTTAACATTGGGAACAGGGGCATTACTTGTCGAAGAGGGTGATGCTATTAATCCGATAAAGTTTACCGCCATACCGCAGACACAGCTTGTGTTAGGAGAGGGGCCGTTTGGCAAAATAGATCCTGTTTATAGAACCCGCGAAATGACATTAGAAAATATCAAGGTCACATGGCCCAAAGCTGATATCCCAGACAAGATGTATCGGGAAGCTTCTGATAAACCTGATCGACCTTTTAAAATACTTGAATGCCTAAAACGTGATTGGCAGTCAAAAGGAACCGAAAGATACATATTTGATGTTGTCTGTCTTCAGCCAGAGCATCTTATATTTGAATCTGAGTTTAAAGGTGACGGCTCTCTCCCCGTCATACCTTTCAGGTGGTCCAAGGCCGCTGGAGAAATCTACGGGCGTGGACCCCTGTTAAATTCGCTCCCAGATGTAAAAACACTTAACATGACTGTCGAGCTTGTTTTACAGAACGCTGAAATAGCCGTTGCTGGAATGTGGCAAGGTGATGATGATGGAACGATTAACCCAGATACAATTGAGCTTGTTCCGGGATCGATTATACCAAGATCTCCGGGGTCAAGGGGTTTAGAACCATTACTGGCCCCTGGAAAATTTGATGTTGGCCAATTTATTCTTGAAGACATGAGGCATACGGTCAAAAAAGCTTTATTTAATGAAAGTCTGGGTGCGCCAGAAGGAACACCAATGAGCGCAACAGAAGTGCATGAACGTATGGCTGATCTTGCACGTACAATTGGCAGTGCTTATGGCAGACTTCATACTGAACTTGTTACCCCATTACTGCGCCGTGTTTTACATATTCTTAAAAAGCAGGGACGCATTAATATACCGCTTGTCAATGGACGCGAAGTTAAAGTTGTCAATGTTTCACCTTTGGCTCAAGCACAGCATAATGAAAATGTTGCGCGAGTAGCTCGTACAGGTGAGTTGATGAACGCAATCTTTGGTCCTCAGATTACAGGGCTAGTATTAAAGGCTGAAGAGGTCGGTGCTTACATCGGTAGCGAGATCGGCGTGCCTGACAAATTATTACGTAATGAAACTGAGCGTGAGCAAATGGCTAAAGCTATCGCTGAAACGGCTCAACAAAGCCAAGAGCAGAACGGCGATATGGGCGGCTTATTAGGAGGCTAAAATGGCTAAAAAACGAAAAGGCGGCAAACGGTATTAATGAATAAACCGAAGGCGGGCAGAGCAATCGGACCTGATGGTGTCACAAGAACCCCACAGGCTGAACAGAAAATAAATGAAGTTCTTTTTCATACATTCCGAGGAGAGTCGGCAGATGCGGCTTTGGATTATCTGCGTTCTATTTCAGTGCAGATGGTAAATGGTCCCGATGCAACAGATGCAGCTTTACGCCACAGGGAAGGTATGAGGGATATGATGCGTATCATTCAGACACGCATTCGTTATGGTGAGCAGTTTTATCGTAAACAAACGGAGAATTAGATATGGCAGATGGTGGAGAAAGTGCTGGCGCAAGTGAAGGCGGCGGCGAAGCAACAGAGTCAACAGGAGCAGAAATGCCAGCAGGTGTTCCATCTAAGTTTTGGAATGCCGAGGCAGGAAGCGTTAATTTTGAAGCTTGGGGGAAGGCAACAGGTGAGCTTGAAGGAAAACTACGTACTCAAAAGTCAGACCTGACAAAAGAGCTTTCAGAGAGTTTAAGGTCTGAATGGGATACAGAGCGTTTTGCCAATCGACCTGAAACAGCAAATGATTATGAAATGAAAATACCTGAAGGTATGGAATTGCCAGAAGGCATGGAATGGGAGTTTAGTGATGATGACCCTATGTTGGGCTGGTGGAAAGAAACTGTACATGAAATGGGTGGCAGTCAAGAAATGTTTGAAGCGGGTGTGGGGCAATTTATTGAAGCCCAATTAGGAGCAATGCCTAATCTGGATAGCGAGATGGAAGCATTAGGTGAATATGCATCATCACGAGTTGAAAGAGTACAGATGTGGGCGCAACAAAATCTTGCTGAAGACATGATGCCAGCAATGGCAGACATGATGAGCAGTGCCAAGAATATTGAAGTTGTAGAAGCCCTTATGGAAAAGATGGGCGAAGCTCCTTTTTCCTCACAGGAAATGACTGCTTTTGGTAAAGGTGACAGCTATGCAGAGCTTAGAGAAATGCAAAACGATCCTAAATATTGGGACCCTCTCAACCGCGATCCAGCACATGTCAAAAAAGTGGAAGACGGTTATCGTCTTCTTGAAGAACAAGAGCGCGCGCATTACAATAGGAATGGCTGATGGGTTTTATTCCCTTATTTACCTTGCTTCTCTTGGTGCTGTAGTCGGATTAGGCATTTCCATAGGAATGTTGCCTATTTTGTTTTTTGTGCATTGAAGTTATAGAGATATTGTAGAAGTTTAGGGTAGCAGATACGGCCCTATAGCTTCGGCGCGGCCCCTAACGGCATAACCGCATCCCCCGTAAGAAATGGCACAACCGTTCAGCGATGAATTTGTGTTTTTGTTTTAACTTAATGAGGGATAGATTATGTCTACTTCAATTTCAACAGCGTTTATACGCCAGTTCGAAAGCGATGTGCATGTAGCATATCAGCGTTTCGGTACAAAACTACGCAGTACCATTAGACGTAAAATACAAGTAGAAGGTGAAGATGTTCGCTTTCAAAAGTATGGTACAGGTACGGCTTCTACTAAATCACGGCATGGCGATGTTCCATTAATGAATGTTAGCCACACCACGGTTGATTGTTCTCTTACAGATCATTATGCGGCTGAATATATCGATGATTTAGATATGCTCAAAACCAACATCGATGAGCGGTCACTCGCGGCTCAAGCAGGTGCGGGTGCATTGGGACGTAAGACAGACAGTCTAATTACCACTGCAATGGACGGGTCTACGCAAACAATTGCCCACGGCTCTGCTGGAATGACAAAAGCTAAAGCTTATGAAGCTTTTGAAACTCTAGGTAATGCTGATGTTCCTGATGACGGACAGCGTTTCTTTGTTGTTTCCCATGCTGGTTGGACGGATCTACTGGATGTAACACAGTTTGCAAGTGCTGATTATATTGGCTCTTCCGAACTGCCATTTAACGGCATGACTGCTAAAAGATGGATGGGTTTTCTCTGGTTTACCTTTTCTGGTCTTGATGTGGCTTCCAACATCCGTAAATGCTTTGCTTATCACACGACTTCGATGGGTCACGGCATTGGTAAGGATGTATCTCAGGATATTACTTGGGATGGTCGTAAACAGGCACACTTGGTTGTCAATAAGATGAGCCAAGGTTCCGTACTCGTTGATGCAAACGGCATCATCGAAGTTTCAATTTCTGAAGCGTAAGAAAGGAATAAATTATGGCTTATGCATCTTCTGGACTTGGAATGTTGGCAACTAGTGATGGTTGGACCTTATGGCTTTATAAAACGACTGATGCCATTGCAACTGTCAATACTGCCGCGTATTTCACAGGTGATTCTGTAAATATGCTAAGTGTTCGTGATATGATAATAGTTGCGGATACAAACGCTCCAACAACGAGCTTTGTGACTGTTTTAAGCAATGATGGCACGACCGTCGATGTAAGTGACGGAACTGCTGTAGCTGAGACAGATTCAGACTAAACGATAGAATATGGAGGTGGGGAAACTCACCTCTTATTCTTCTATTTAAGAGGTTTATATGGCATTAACCGATATTGATGTTGCGTCAAAAGCACTCGTTCTTATCGGTGCTAATCCCATCTCGGACTTTGAAGACGGATCAACTGAAGCAACGGTTGCTCATAATATATACGAAATGATTGTTGAGTCGGCTCTTACAAGAGTACGCTGGCGTTTTGCTTCTGGGCAAGTTACTCTTTCACGTTTAACAAACACTCCTGTCGGCAGATGGGATTCTGCATATCAGAAGCCAACCAGCCCTAATATGCTGGCTCTTCATGCTGTTCAGGTCATTAACAATAATATTCAATTTGATATTTACGAAGATAAAATCTACTGCAATGCAACAGAAGATGATGTGGTTGTTTTAGATTATACTTATCGATCTGCAACAGCAGATTGGCCCCCTTATTTTGTCCGTGCCTTAGTATATGATCTAGCAGGTGTTTTTGCGGGATCAATCGCCCAGAAAGGCGAACTGGCTGATCACTATGAAAATCGTGGTGAATATTTTTATTCTAAAGGTGCAAATGTTGAAGCACAACAGCGTACAACTAAAGCGGTCAATACACGTAAAAATCTTATAAATTCGAGATACTAATGGCCGATACGCCAGCCTCAAACTTACGCACCCTCCAAACTAGCTTTACCGCAGGGGAACTAGATCCCTTGATGCGAATGCGTACAGACTTGCAATCATATTTTCAGGGTATGAAAAAAGGACGTAATATTGCCTTATTTGCTCAGGGGGGATGGAGGCGCAGACCGGGAACTATATACAGGGCTGTATTAGACAACCCGACAGTTCTGCATGAATATTCTTTTGGCGAAGGACAAAGTTATATATTTGCTTTCTCCAATACTAAATTAAAGATTTTTGATGAATCAGGAACCTTATTACAAACTATTACAAGTTGTCCGTGGCTAACAGCGAATATTAATGAACTCACTCTTACATCTTCTGCTGATACTGTCGTTGTCTGCCACAAAACGTTCTGGCCTCAATACTTATTACGTACTGGGGCCAGTTCTTTTACTTTGGCAAATTTTGCTTTTGAAGAACATTCAGCAGGACAGCCTCGTTACCAGCCTTATTATAAATTTGCTAATGATAGCGTTACATTAACATCGTCTGCGACAACTGGAACAGGTGTAACATTAACAACAAGTGCTGATCATTGGACGAGTGCTGATGTTGGTTCGATTATACGGCGAGGGAATAAGGAATGTATTGTTACCGGATACTCTAGTGCCACACAAGTAACAGTTACAATACGGGAAACTTTTGCCGCAACAACTGCAACAACGGATTGGGATGAGCAGACATTTTCAACAAAGAGGGGGCATCCCCGTTCTGTTACTTTTCATGATCAAAGATTATTTTTTGGCGGGTCAACAAGTCGGCCTGACGGTATCTGGTCATCAAAAACCAATGCGTTCTTTAACTTTGATATTGGAACAACTCTTGATGATGAGGCGATTGATACAACGGTTACAGGAGATCGGGTAGCTGAAATACGTCATCTGGTATCAACACGTAACTTACAGATTTTTACAAATGGTGCAGAACTCTATGTGCCTCAAAGTCCAGCTAACCCTTTAACGCCAAGCAACGTATCGTTCATTCAACAAACACCATATGGCTGTTCACAGCAAGTAAACCCATTAAAGTTTGATGGTGCAACATTGTTTATGCAACGCACAGGTCAGACCATAAGAGAGTATTTGTGGAACGACACGGAGCAAGCATATACGTCTGGAGCAGTCTCTTTGCGTTCGTCTCATCTTATTGGAACTAGTGTAGACAGTACAGCTATCTTAGGAACAGATTACCGACCAGAACAATATGCTTTCTTTGTTAAATCAGATGGAGATATAGCAGTATTTCATTCGGTTAGAAGTGAAGAATTGGCTGGCTGGAGTTTATGGACGACAAATGGAAATTTTATATCAGTTACTTCTGTTGATAATAAAGTATTTGCCGCTGTAGAGCGTGTTATTAATGGATCAACAGTTGTCTGGCTTGAAGAGTTTGATTGGGATGAAACTTTGGATGCGTCAAAGGTTTTCGCAGTAGATGCTGACCGCGCTACAAATGGAACGTTTGATGCAGATGCAAGCTGGACTAAAGGAACGGGATGGACAATTGATGCCGCAAATAATAATTCTGCGGTCTGTTCTGGCTCTCAGTCAAGCAATAGTGATCTTGAACAGGCTATCACAGGCACTAATGGCCATACATATGAAGTCAGGTTTACAATATCAAACTATACGGCTGGCACATTAACCCCGCTTGTTAAAAGCGGTACTGGAACACCTGTTTCTGCTAACGGAACATTTGTTCAATATGTTACAGCAAGTTCTGGTAGCAATCTTCAAATGAGAGCCGATTCCAGTTTTGCTGGAACTCTTGATACTGTCACCGTTAAAGAAATTAGCAAGACACATGCGGCAACTCATCTTCCAAATACGCTTGTTCAAGTTAATACAAATTCTAACTCTCAACATGCGGGAGAATATACAACCAATGTTGATGGTATTGCGACATCGTTAGAATATCTCAATGGCGCAACGGTTGGTCTCAATTTTGATATTACCTGCCAGACAATGCCTGTCGATGCCGTTATTCGATCTATCGGAGCGGTGACAGGTGAAAAGAAACGTATTTCAAGGGTTGTGATTTCAATACATGGAACACAGTCAATTACGCTCTCTAATAATAATCTTATTGTAGCCCAGAGTGATGACGATTTTTCAGATCCCCCAACAGCGGCAGAAGGAGAGTATCAATTCTTTATGCTTGGATGGGCAACTGATCCAACAATTATTATAAGTCAAGGCCAACCATTACCAATTACAGTGCGTGGTCTTTATGCGGAGGTAACAGCGTAATGGGTAAAGTAGCGAAGGTCGCTCTGCCAATAGCCGCTATAGCGGGCGTAGGATTCGCTACAGGCGGTTTTAGCCTAGCAGGTGGGGCAGGGGCAGGGGCGTTCTCTGGTGGCGGCATGATGGGTGCTAGTACAGGACTGTTAAATGCATCAGCAAGTGGATTTAGCGGTGGCTCGATGTTTAGTGCAACATCATTGTTTACAAAAGCAAATATGGGTTTGGCTCTTAAAGGGATAAGTGCTGTTAGCTCAATTATGGGCGGCAATAGTGCTAATCAGGTTGCCGCATTACAAGCGGCTCAACTTCGGGATCAAAAGAACATTCGAGAGATACAAATTCTTCAGGAACAGAATGATCTAAGAGAACGAAAAAACAGATGGGAATCAACAATACGGGCAACAGGACGAGATGATCGTAATATCAGACGAATGCTGTCTGAAGGTGATAATACATTTCAACGTGAAATGCGTAATATTGGCATCACAGGGCGTGGCGACATTAATTCGTTTAACAGCCAAATAGCTCAAACAAAACTTAGCGGAAGAACAGCACAATATTCAGGTTTTATTTCTGGTGGCCGCAGTCTTCTTTCTGGAGCAATGGATTATAATAAAACGAAAGGCGTTGCATAATGGCTGGACCTATAAAACCTTTTCAGGAGAAAAGCCATTTACGTCAATCTCCGAGTGTTAATTTTAGTGGTGTAGAAGCACAAAGCAGATTGTTTCGTCAAATAGCTGATGAAACCAGTTCTATTGCTAATCAGTTATTTAATGATGCGGCGGCAACAGCAAAAAAAGAAGGATCGACAAGCGGTAGTAACGCCATGTCAATGAACCCTGACGGTACAATTATGCGGCATTCAGTTCCAGAAGCAGGAACTATTTTTACAGAAAATTTCAAAGCGGCACAAACGCAAGCGGTACAAGCGGCAACAGTTAATTCTTTTAATCAAAAACAAAAAGATTTGCTATTAAAGTTAGCACATGATCCAGATCGATTAGATAAATTTGATAAAGAAATGGCTTCAATGACCGATCTCTTTGTTAATACTAGCAGTCCAGATATACGTGCAAGTATAGCAACAGAAGGACAGTTATTAGGAAATCAAGGCAGACGCTCTCTTTTGCAAATTAATATTAAAGAGCAAAGAGAACAGCAACAAAACGATGTTGTTCAAAAAATAATAAGACTATCAACTGAAATACAAAGTGCGGCAGAAAATAATGCTGGTTTTGATATAACACAAGACGATGTTAATCTTGCTGAATATTCTCATCCAAATGTTGAGCTTGCTTTTAAATTAAAAGATGCAACTGACACAATAATTAACGCTCAAAAATCAGGTATTTTATCACCAAGTAAAGCAAGCCTATACCTTCAAAAAATACGTGAAGGTTTTGTTTTAGGTTATGCAGGAAGTTTCTATCAAAATGAAAGACGTTTGACTCCTTCTGTTATTGAAAGATTAGAAAATGATCGTAGGTCAACTGGGGAATGGAGTGATCCCTCTGGGATTATGGAAGATATTAATGTCGGTAAACAAGCACTTAAAAGTATTATTGATAGTGTTGAACAACAAATAAGCAAACGACAAACAGTAGATTTGGCTGAAATACGGTCTAATAAATTAAATTTAACAGCCCGACTACAAGCATTTGAAAATAAAGTAAAAAATCATACAACAAAAAATGGCCCGTTAAGTGAAGCAACTATATTTAATTTAGCTTTAGCAGAAGGTCTGGATATGGGCCATCCTGACGTTATACAATTTATTGACAATAAACTAATACGGCCAAATTTTGAAAAAGCAAAAACAAACTTAGAAACAACATATGAAACAAATCTGCAAGAAATTATTGCTTTTGATAAAACAAACAAATCAATAGATGGCCTTTTAGATTTTATTCGAAAATTAGACAGAAGACAGTTCCCTAAAATTTACAAAACTGCTGTTAAAGCACTTGATACTCAATCTGTAGCTATAAAAAAAGAAGCTGATCAATTAAGTGTTTCAGATGGGAACAAATGGCTAATTGAAGGTATTAAAGACGGAACTGTATCAAGAGAATGGTTTGAAGCATGGATTAAACGTGCCGAAGTAACAGGTGAAAGAAACCCATTTATTAATGATGTTATAAAGAGATACAAAAGTTGGCAAACTTATATTAAAAAAATTGAAGATGCTGATCTTGGTGGGTTTACAAGAAAAGACGAAAAAAATCTTCAACGGAAATTGAATAATCGTGATCAATATGGACCGTTAAATAAAAACGATTTAGAAAAATTTGTTAATATGGATAAGCATTATAATAAAAATAAAGATATATCTTTAAATACTCCAGATGGTGTGGCGTACAATCTTGGCCTTATGTCGACTCATAACGCTATTACTCCAGCTTATGAAGCTCTTATTAAAAACGCTTTTGCCAGTGGCAACCCTGCTAGTTTAGCGAAAATTGCTCAAATAAATCATCAATTTTCCCAAATGCAAAAAGAAAATGGATCACTTATTACGTCTGTTGTTCCAGCTAAACACGCCCAGTTTGTTTCAGAATTACAAAATTATTTAATTAATTCAGAAGATGGAAAACCATTTGAAAGAAACGAAAAAGATATACAGCAATGGGTCGCTAAATGGAGAGAAAAAGAAAATGCAAATTCTTTAAATACAAGTGGTGGGCAAAGTATCAATGTAGCACAAAATGAAACAAAAAATATGGTGCAAGCTTTTCGTAAGAAATTTTTAGATGCAACAGGCGACACTGATCAACTTAATAGGCGTTTGGAAGATTCAACTCATCCTGTTTATCCCGGAAGCGAAATCACTAACGATCCTTTTATCGGCGCACAGCCATCTAATATCTTTTCATGGTCAGGTAATACAACTATTGATATTGATAGAACAGCATTAACTTATTTAGCAAAAAAATCTCAAAAGATTAAAAATCTTGACAGGATTGTAGACGAAAATGCTCTTCTTGACGAAACATTAAGACACGCACTTGGAACTGGTGATTTAAGTGCTTCAATTCTTGCCCCTAAAGCCACTAGCAAAGGGCATGAAAACGAAACAGAAATCAAACGTGATAGTGCATTGGGATTAACCAGATTTGCCTGTGAAAGAAATTCCAATCCTGCAATAGCTGATAATTGTTCACCAATTGCTCAATCGTGGTTGACGTTAAATTGGGATCAAGAAAAAGCTCGTCATGCCACACAAAATAAAAATCAAAAAATGATAGATGTTTTTGGCACACCTAAACAAATTGTCGAAGAAGGAAGATTTTGGGCTTATCCGCAAGAGGACGGGACATACAAAGTAGTTCTTAATCCAAAAGACCCAGAAGAAAATAACAAGTTTATGATGTCATTTGATTTTAATTTAGAAAAAGCTGCCATACCTGTTTTAGAACGACTTGGCGAAAGCGCATCAAAAACAATGCGCGATGCAGAAAATCCATTGTGGCGTAGTTTTGGCGGTGAAATAGCATCTGGAGTTGAAGGCGGTTTAAATTGGCTAAATAGAACAAAACAAAGCGTTGATATGCGTGTTCTTAATCAGGTATCAAAAATTCCATTTGTAGGTGAATTTGATTATACCGAAGAGAAAAATATTTTAGCTGGAGAGCCAAACAAGCAGACGTTAGATCTTTTAATGACTCAAGAAGGCTATCGTGAAAGAGTATACCCAGACGGCGGTAATTTTGCTATTGGTCATGGTGCAAATTTAAAATATTTAGAACCAGATGAAAAAATATTTTTATTAAAAGCAACTGGCTCAACAAACCTTGATAATTTGAAAAAACCTTTAAGCAAAGAAGATTCAAAGACACTTTTAAATATGCGTGTTAATCGTATAGTTTCGCAGTTTGATAGCCGTCAAAACAAATCTTTTAATTTTGACAAGCTTGGCCGAGGTCAACGAAGCGCATTAGTTTCAATGGTTTTTCAAAATGGCTGGACAGGTTTTAGAAAAATGTTTTCTAAAGCTATACCCTTTATTAAAAAAGGTAATTTTGAAAAAGCCGCTCAAGAAATTGGCAAAACATCATGGGCAAAAAAATATAAAACTCGCGCAAAACAAAATATGAATTTGTTGCGAGGTGGTGATGGTTGAACAATACAATCCACTTGGGAAAAAAACCGCTACTAAAGATATTGGGTTATTTTCTTCACAAGGAATTGATTCTTTAATAGCTGGTTTTAAGCATGAAAGCTCTTTTGCCCAGATGTATTATATGTATCAGGGAGAAGATAATTTTTCTATTATTCAAAACGAATTACAGAATTTTAGAGAATTTAATTATACCGATCATGTTCCTTATGATCCTTTTCAAGACAATGTTGTTATGCGTCAACCTGCTAAATGGATGGGCATTCTTGGTAATATTGAATCTGTTGACGAGCGGGATTTTGTTCTTGGTATGTTATATGATCAAGAAACAGAAAAACAACAAAAGATGGAAGCCACTGGACCTTATTTATTAGGAGCAATGACAGGAGGAATAAGTGGACTAGGCGGTGTAGCGGCTATTAGTTCAATGGGTGCGTCAATACCAATGACAATGGCTTTAACTGCGGCAGGATCAGTGATAGACGAAGGTTTTTTAAAACCATCTGATCCAACAAGATCAAATGTTCAAAGTATTGCTAATGTTGCAATGAGCAGTGCTTTTACGGGTATTACGACAGCCGCGTATCAATTTGCAAGAAGCTTAAAAACAAAAACAAATAATATTGATGATGAAGTTTTTGCAATAAATTTTACTGAACAAAGTCAACAGCGTACTGGACCATTAGGCGATCCATCCCAACCGCCTTTTAAAGTTGCAGATCCTCCTCAATCTAAAGTTTCCGATTCAGAACCACAATCAGTCGGTGCGGCAGTTTCGCCTGAACAGTTCCGTATACGCCCTGAAGACGAGCCTTATGTTGCTTTTGATATTATTGGCGATTCATTTGCGCCTAGTTACAATAAAAGTTATGGGGAACGATTAGCAAAAACATGGGTTGGTTTAGAAAACCTTGGCGATAATCCAGTTAAACGTATTTTAATGGGTGAAAGCAATTACTTGCGCCAAATGATTGGTCACTTAGTTGAAAGCCCTTATTTCCAAGTTAAAAACTTTGGCGGCTCTGCATCTTCTGTAGGTATAGACAGAGTAGTGAACAGCAGATGGTTAGGTCAAAGACTTGTCCCCGCAATGCGCGAAACTGAGTCAATATATCAAGGCTATAGAGCGAGAATTGCTGGTGATGCTCAAAAAGGCTTTCTGCGACAAAAAGGTATGGACACATTAAAAGGTGGAAGCGGGAAAGCTTTAGGTCCAGATGAATTTCTTGAAGAAGTGGCTAAAGCCAAACGCCGATTAGGACAAGCAGAAGAAGCTAACTTTCCTCCTGAAGTTCTTCAAGCGGCGGCGTTATGGGATAAAAATATATTTGCGCCATTAGCAAATGAAGCCAAAAGTCTACGGATGTTTTCGATTTTGCCAAGACGAGAACTCGCACGAACAGAAAGAGATCTTGGTTCTGCTACGTATCAAAAAGCAACACAATCAAAAAGAATGACACCTGACGCAATAAGAGTATTAGATGAGCAAATAGATAAACTTAAAGTCAAAGTAACAGAGTTAGAAAAGAAAATAGTAGAAGCAGATAATCTGGTAATTAAAGATAGTTTTGTAAACCGTTTATATCGGCGTGATTACATGGACACACCAGAAGGCAAAGCTCATTGGTACGAGGTTCTTGGAAGACATGGTTATTCTAAAGAAAACGCAGAAGCCGCTCGTATGGGGATTATGGGTGAGGTTCCTTATTCTAAGATAGAAACTGATCCAGTAGGTGTTGCCCGTTCTTTAAGAGAGAGAACGCTAGGCGATATCGATGACATTGCGTTAGAGCCATTTCTTGAAAACAACATGTTTGCTCTTGGGCGTTACTACGCAATGCGTATGGGAACAGATGTGGAGATGACCCGCAAATTCGGGTCTATAGATTTACTTCCACATTTTGATCGTATTCGAGGAGAGTTTAACACAAGAAGGTCTAGTGTTAAAAAAGGAGAAGATCAAAGTATAAGCGTTGCTGACTTAAACAAAGCTGAAAAACAAGCCTTAGAAGACCTTACTGTTCTTAGGGATCGCGCTAGAGGGACATATGGGCTTCCTGATAATCCTGATAGCTGGACCAATCGCGGTATGCGTATGGCAAGAGGGTTTAATGCCATGACAATGCTTACAGGGGCAATGGCCGCTGTTCCTGATCTTGGTCGATTAGCGATGCATGATGGTTTTGGGCGTTTGTTTGGAACGCTTCATGAAACTCTAGCTAATAACATGAAACTTTTTAAATTAGGAAAAGCCGATTCTAATTTAGCGGGTGAAGCTTTGGATGATTATTTATCCCTTCGTGCGGCATTATTTGCTGATCTGGGAGAGAGTATATCTGTTCGGCATCCTATGGAAAGAGCTATGGGAAATGCAACTCAGATGTTTTTTAATGTCTCTTTAATGAATCAATGGAATGTCGGTGTAAAGACTTTGGCAGGTCTGATTGCTGGCTCCAAAATGATTGATGATATTGCTGTTGTCGCAAAAGGTGGCAAGCGAGGACAAAAAGGATCGTCTACTAGATTAGCACGGGCTGGTATTGATTCTAAAATGGCTAAAGAAATTCATTCTGAGATTGAGCAACATGCTTTGAAACAGACTTATACCCGTATTGCTCGAACACATTTATGGAAAAACAAACGAGCGGCAGAGCTATATCAGGCGGCATTAGGTAAAGAAATTAATACAATTATTGTAACACCCGGAATTGGTGATTTGCCAAGTACAATTGGGGGCGGTTTACGCAATATGGTTCCCGAAGGCGTTAAATCACGAGCAAAAGAATTTGCCGCAGGTCTTGAAAATCCAACTGCTCAAAAAGCCGCTGAAACAGTTGAGAGTATTTTTGTATCACCAGAGCTTTCTCGAACGGTGTTTCAATTTAAAAGTTTTGGGATTGCGGCAACTCAACGCATTTTAATTCCGGGCCTACAGCATATGGATAAAAGCACTCTTACTGGAGCAACTATGCTAATTGGCCTTGGTATAATGATCGATCAAATCAGGCGCGATCAAAATAATGTTCATATGCCTCAATCAACTGGAGATGTTCTTATGCGCGGTATAGAACGCTCTGGAATACTGGGATATTTCTCAGACATTGGCCGTGCAATCGAAAACTTCTCTAATCCACTTTCCAGACCCGGAAGAGCTATAGAACAGCTTGGCGGTCCTTTTGTGCATCAACTCAGGGATCTTTCTGATGTAATATATGACTATTCTGGTCTGGGAAATATTAATAAGACCACGAATGCACATGTGAGGGATTTGGTGTTGTTGTCAAATGTCGCACATATGGATTGGCTTATGGATATGGGGGAGAGAGGCTTAAATCAACTAACGCTTGGAAAAGACTAATGGCTGAAATTACAATTGCTGATGCAACACCCAGAGTACAATACACCGTTGGCGGCTCGTCAACAACTGGTCCTTGGACAATCCCTTGGCCTTATTATGAAACAGGTGACATTAAGGTCTATTTTGATGACACTTTAAAGACCATTTCTACTCATTATACAATTTCAGGGACAGCAGTAGATGATGGTTTTTCTGGTGGAACAGTTACCGCCGCTTCTGGTCAATCTAATATTACAGTTACTATTGTGCGTGATATTCCTGTTGCCAGAACGACAGATTTTCCAGTAGGTCCATTTAATGTAAAAACATTAAACAAAGACCTAGATAAATTATATGCTATTGGGCAACAGGCAGAAGAGAACTTTTCTCGTAAGGTTGGTCGTTCCGCAACTGATACAGCTACATTCTCATTAGACCTACCTACAAGTACAGGTACAGCTAAAACATTAATGCTTGATAGCTCTAATGGAATGACTTTGGGCGCAACAACAGCAGAAATTGAAGCCGCAGCCACTCAAGCAACTGCCGCCGCTAGTAGCGCAACAGCCGCCGCATCAAGTGCTTCCTCTGCAAGTACAAGTGCGACAGCTTCAGCAAGTTCGGCTACTACAGCCGCCGCGACTGCCGCAACTTTAACTGGGGCATCTAGCACAACATCACTAGCAATAGGAACTGGTAGTAAAGCATTCACGGTGGCGGCGGGTCTAGGGTTTGTCGCTGGAGATTGGGTGATTGCAACGTCAAATGCCAATCCTACGGTAAATTATATGAATGGACCAATCGCATCTTATTCATCAACAACGATGACTGTGACAGTCGATAATATTGGTGGTTCAGGCACACTTAATGATTGGACAATTCGCAGATCTGGTACTCAAGGGGCTACTGGGGCTACTGGCTCGACAGGTCCAACAGGTGCAACCGGATCAGCATCAAGCGATGCAGAACTAAGTGCTATTGCTGGATTGACTTCTGCCGCTGGCAAAATGATTGAGTTTACGGGAAGTGGTTCTGCTCAAGTAATCGATGTCACAACGGCTGGCAAGGCTCTTATGGATGATGCAAACGCAAGCGCACAGCGGACGACAATGGGCGTTGCAATTGGAAGTGATGTACAAGCATACAATGCAGACACTTTATTTGCTGATGTAGCCGACAATTTAACTAAAGGTTTTTCAACAACTGTATACAATGCTGGCACTAAATCTTCTGGGACTTATACGCCTGACCAAGATAACGGAAATATTCAAAGGGCTGTAAACGGCGGGGCGCACACACTAGCTCCAACTACAGATGATTGTGCAGTAATAATTCAATACACAAACAACGCATCTGCTGGAACAATAACTACTTCTGGGTTTACGTTAGTTGACGGTGATGACATCAGCACAACTAATGGTGATGATTTCTTTTTCTACCTGACTAAAGCAAACGGATTTTCACTTCTGACTGTGAAGGCTCTGCAGTAATGTTCGCCTCTATTTATTCAATGCAAGGTGGTATATCGTCAGCGGCTGGTGGCGACTTCTTTGCTACAGGTGGCAATACCATAGCTGGTGCTGGCGTTGATATTGCTCACACATTCACAGCTAGCGGCACGTTTGCCGTTGTAGCTGGTTCAACTGCGGTTAGCTATCTCGTTATAGCTGGCGGTGCGGGCGGTGGTTTAGGTGCTCATGTTGCAGGAGGCGGCGGTGCTGGTGGCTACCGAAATTCTCACGGCACTACAGGTGGTGGCGGCTCCGCTGAAACTCCTTTAACTCTTGGAGTGTCAAGCAATACTGTAACCGTTGGAGCAGGAGGTGCGTCAGGCCGCCCACAAGGTGCAACAGGATCAAGCTCAGTTTTTGCATCAATTACATCTGTTGGCGGCGGCGGCGGGGGAGAAGGTTCGGGTCAAGCTGGAG
>Ga0209337_1000397_pt1 | contig 34885 bp, 61 predicted proteins | sample LinPmetageLP53_FD_184044 | JGI IMG/M metagenome (GOLD analysis project Ga0209337, IMG submission 184044) | Marine viral communities from the Pacific Ocean - LP-53 (SPAdes) (version 2) | ecosystem: Environmental > Aquatic > Marine > Oceanic | place: Pacific Ocean | collected 2010-02-08
AATTAGATCTCTCATTACCCTCATTGCGCCAATTATAATCATATTCCTTCGTCCACGCGTTTTGTTCTGTTAAATGTTTTGGCTCGGTCAATCTTCCGAAGTGGTCAATCGCTCGATTGCCATATGTTTCAAACCAATCGTTCTGACAATTTAAAGAACAGAAATTACCTGAGCCATAATAAAAATCTGACCTTCTTCTAGTTTGATAAGTCTTACTTCCTTTAACTCCTTTAAGTCTGTCCTTAGTATGATACTGATGACACTTAGGACCTTGGCACAATTTTAGTTCACTCATCTTTTTTTTCCTCTCTCATTTCTCCAATACATTTAGCATGACTAGCCAAAACTTTTTCAAGTGTTGCAATTCTTTGTTCTAACTTGTTCCCTATCTTAAATAGAATATTTGTTTGTTCTTCTAAATTTTCTATTTGTTGTTTTTCTTTTTTATTCATACAAAACCACCCATTGCAAACATAAAGATAATATAAAAAGCACAAATAATGGCTACATCTGTTTTTGTCATGCTTTCCTCACAGTATAATTAACTGCTGTTCGTGGGTGTTCAGCGTCAATATCCCAAAAGTTATAACAAGGGTTTCCGTTTTTATCTTCCCATTGTTTTGATTTAAATTCCTCGTGTTCATCAACTCCACGAACTGTATCAACTTTCTTTCGTGATTTCATAAACCAAGTAAAGTATTTAATAGACATATATTTCTTCTTTCTGTTAAGTTATGGCTATCCTATCATAAGTAGGATAGCCATGTCAATCGTTAGTTTAGTGATTGTTGTCTTTCATACTCCTCTCTTGCAAGTATTTTTTGATCTCTACTCACGTTTTTATTCTTCATTCCCTTAATTCTTTCAGCAAGATTTTTAGGGTTATAAATTACTAGACCACCACTATTACATCTAATAATTTCTGCGTCATTTACAGATAGACCTAATTCAGTACAAAGTTCAATGGCTTCATCTAAATATCTATAACCTTTCAAGCCCATTTTAATCTCTTTCATTTGAGCCAAAATAGATTTTATCCATTTATAATGTGCCATGATTAATTGACCTTTCTTCTGTTGCCACATTTCAAAAGTTTTGTATTCTTCTCTTGAAACATTTATTTGTCTATCACGACAATATTCACGACCAATTAAATCTAACTCATATTCCTTATCCCATTGTGCAGAATATGAAGTAAGATTATCTCTACCACTTGAACTTCCAAGATACTTGTCATTTGCGTCCTGGTATTTTGTCCAATGTGGGTTGCTATCTTTGCCTTCCATTTCAATAGTAATATCAGGGTTGCAACCTTCTTTGCCTTTCAGTTCATCACGAAAATAAGCATAGCCAAAATCTCTTGAACTTGCTTTATAACCCTCAACTTCATCTTGTCTATCAATTCCATCAATGTCGCCATTTAATCTGAAATCAAAATGTTTAGAGATGTATTTGTCATCTTCATCTTTTTCTTCTGGTTTTCCCATATAGCCAAAATGAAAGCAACTATCTTTGGCAATAGTATTTACGTTCTCATATTTGTCTTGCAAATAATGTGCCATTTGGACATCTTCTTTTGGATAGGCTCTCTCAACACATACTTTGGCTAACGCCCAGGTCTTGTCCTGGATAGCTTTAAAGTTCTCTCTACATTGAAAAAACTTTTCTTTTTCTTGAGTATGCTCTTGCTCAATATGAACTTTCATTCTTTGAGCAACTTTATTTCTATACTCTTGGTTTAGTCTTATTCTACTCATTGTTTATCTTTCTGTATGTTTTTGAGTATGTTAGCTTTCATTTCTTCTTTACTCATATTCATACTTTCTTTTTTTATCTTACCATTTTCATCTGCCATTTCTTCTAACTCATCAATTGGTAAGTTCCACCAATAAGTTAGGTTGTTATTTTTATTTTGCATAAATGTTTTTTATCACTTGACAACATCTTTGTCAAGTATTATATAGGAGTAACTATTACTGCTTTAATCTATAGAATTAAAGTGGGAAGAGTTGGGACAACTTCTGGTTGTGAAGTACATATTTTACTTCTAACTTATTACCAACAACCAGAACTGATCCCTGATCCAATGTGAGAGATTAACAAGTGTCACTCTCATAGTGGCATTGGATCTGGGATCAGGCAGTTATAGCTAGAATAGCTGTGCACCGACTCTAGCTGGTAGGTGCTACTGATCCCTGATCCACTAGCGATAGGAGATGTCCTATGCAAAATGCTAGCACTCTCTAGTGGATCTGGGATCAGGTGTTGTTAGCTGTGGGATATAAACCACTATAACACTGGTGTACGCCCGGTTAACTATATGTCATGCAAAGGCAGGCGTCATGACCACCAGCGTAGCACAACTCCTGGTTGAAAAGAAAATTCAACCTAAGGTTGAAAGCTTCAAGCTCCAAGCTTGACAGGACCTGAAGGATACTATAGGATACAATTAGAAAGGAATAATATGGACAAAGAAACAAAAGAAATAACAAAAGCATATGATGCAGCACATCAACTAAATAGAATTGCATCCGCAATAGAGGAGATCCTGCGTCTTGTTAAAAAAGATATGGAGCCGCGTGAGAAAAGTAAGAAGTAAACATAATAGTTTATTGAACTATTTTCTGTATGATAAGCAGGACCTAAGTCCTGCTTACACCCGGAAGTGTGAAGAGTTTATTGACAGCCTGGGCAGCTCTAAGCTGGCCGACTGTTTTAAGATGGAAAAGCCTCAAGCTGCAAGCCGCAAGCTCCAAGCTTCAAGCGCCACAAAAAAGACACAATTATAAATTAAAAAGAAATTAGAAAGTATGAAAGTAAAAGAAGCAAAAGAAATTACAGGAAGCTTAACACGTACCAGCAAAATGCCTGGACTCAGTTACAGCCTTCCAGCATGGGAATGCCAAACAGGCAGCAAGCTGTCGCTGGTCCCTGGGACGCCATGCTTTGGCTGTTACGCTAAAAAAGGAAATTATACAAGATATCCCGCAATTAAAAAAGCTCAGTACTATAGACTGGATAGCCTGAAACATGACTCATGGGTCACGGCTATGGTTGCACAAATTAAAAGACAAAAATGGTTTAGATGGCATGACGCCGGCGACGTCCAGTCAGTAGAGCATATGAATAAAATTTTAGAAGTATGTAGACAAACACCTAACACGAAGCACTGGCTGCCAACTCAAGAACGACCTTATCTTCCAGCTCCTGAAGATGTTCCAGATAACTTAATAATTAGATTATCAGGCAGCAAGATTGACGGACCAGCACCAACAGCCTGGACTCATACATCGAGCGTGGTAATGAAGAACGCGAGCTGCCCGGCACCTGCACAGGGAGGCAAGTGTAAAGAATGCAGAGCATGCTGGACAAAATCAGTTAAGCATGTATCATATGGTAAACATTAATGGAATTCAAACACCCTAAATATTACGCGGCCCTCCGGGCCGAGAAGCGTAAGCTTCAAGCTGCAAGCCTCAAGCCTCAAGCAGATTCAAGCTCCAAGCGGCAGGCCTCAAGCCCCAAGCAGCAAGCATCAAGCTTCAAGCCGCAAGCTACAAGCTCTCTGATTCGTGATCCACGGAACATTTGAAAACGATTCGCGGTTCTTGGACCAAGGGCCTGGACCAAGATAAAACTATTCTTTGGATGTTGCACATGCCATGCAATTTGGTGTGGTGAAAATCGAATTTTTCTACCCTTCGTTACTTTCAGTTCTACTGTGAAAAAGGTGCCAGAATTATTATAGCCCAATAGATCAGGCATACCAGGAAGACTAAGGTTTTCAACCCTATTCCAGATAATTTTCGGTGTAAATTCTTTAAGTTTTTTATATAATTTAACCTCAGCACCCACTAATTTTTAGAGGTAACCTTGTCTTTATCTTTTCCATTAGTTTTTGGTTTTAAAGATACTAACATGGCAACTAATAAGTACACTTCATTGTATGGTCTTGTGGACAAGTACGCTAACAATTGTTTTCTTTGCTCTACAGTTATTTCCATTTCTACTCCTTTCTAATACGGTTTAATTAATTTATCGTCCATATGTAATTTCTTTTCCTTTTGAGTTTTCATAACTAATCTCAAACCGGGCTGTCCTATAATTGTATGCTCTTGCACTTCCATTCTTTTAATTTCTTCAAGATAACCGTCCTTCTCAACGTAGATGGATGCAAAACTAATTGCATTGCCTTTAAGTTTATCCGTAAAGGTTCCTAAGAACTGTTGTAAATCTTTAACAAGCATTATCTCTTGACCCCTTAACGCGTACACTCAGATACTCTGACATCTGTACTTTTAAATCCCTAACCTCTTTTTCTAATCTTTTTCTGTGAGTTATTTCAGCACCCAATATATCTCTATGCTGTTCACTAATTAATAACATATCTCGAATACGCATACGCAATTCTTGTATAAGTTCATCTTTTTCTTTAACTGATTTCTGCAAAGCTTTCATTTCTGGACTATTGTTTCCTATACCCTTAATGATCGTAAGTTCTCCTTCAGCTTCTTCAGCTCTCTTTTTTAGTTTTTCAACTTGCAAAGTTAAATCTAATTCTCCTCTATCTTCTCTCATCTCTGCCATAATACAAACTCCTTCCGTCACTTTCTAATTATATGTTTTCTTAATGCTCTAACCAATCTTTCAATATTATCTATAATATCAATTAAAGTCTGACTTTTAATAAAATGCTCATCACGTTTTATTTCATCATACTCCTTAAGAGGTATAGTAACAGTACGTTTGGACGTAGCCTGTTCATCCTCATAAGTAGCATCATCAGCTCTGTCTGATTGATCATTGTCATCTTTCATATTGACAATATAGGATAGTTACCTTAAATTGTCAACATGGGAGTTCCAAAAAGATTAACAGAAATGCAGAAAAGATTCGCTGAATACATAGTATTTAACGAAGGCAGAACTACAGGTGCGGATGCAGCTATCGCTGCTGGCTATAGCGAGAAGAGAGCTAGAGTTGAAGCATCAGAATTACAGAATCCAAGACTATCTCCATTAGTAGTACAATACATAGGAGCACTACGAGAAGAGAAATTAAAAAAATTTGAAGTTACTTACGACAGACACGTAGCTGAACTTGGTAAAATTAGAGAGGCGGCTTTGAAGAAGGGCGCTTTTTCCGCTGCGACCAACGCAGAAAAGAATCGTGGCATGGCTGCAGGATTATATATAGACAGAAAGATAATAAAAACAGGCAAACTAGAGGACCTATCAGAGGAAGAACTAGAATTAAAAATGAAAAAAATATTAGATGATTACGCACCAATTCTGAACGCGAAACAAGTTGAGGCATTACCGGATGAAGTTACGGAAGTTTCGTCATCTTCTTCACACACGCAACAGGAATCATCGTCCGGTCCCCAAAAGTCAAAGACCCATCCTCGTCCCGATCGTAAGAAGCAAATAACTTAATTGCATATCTATCTTTGTTATACAACCAACCTTCATTAACAGGGTATGCTAGTTTCATTTTGTTAAAACCTTTTTCATCAGCCCAACCACTGTCACTTAAGATATCAATCCACTCAACTCTGACCTTTGAATAAGGGATAGCGTCGCTGACGTTTTGGTTTAAGCTTAATCTTCTTTTTGTTTTTCGTGGCATAGTAATATTTCGAGTTGTGTTTCTCGTTGAACTTATCCCAAAACTCCTTCTCTGTCATCATGTTAATTATCATGTCCCATATCATTTCTGTATATGTATGGTAAAAAAATCAGTTTTTATAGTAAAACGATTCGCCTCGCGCGCGGGCAATCTGTAATATTCTGTAATGTGACATTATTTTCTGTCACATGACACTTTTTATTTGGACCAAATGGCACACATTATTCATATATACCAACACTTCTAAGCCATTTGTACAAAAAGACACTTTTTCTATAGTAGTTTTTTTTTTTATTTTTATTTTTTTTCCCATACATATACAGAATCTGTCACCCGCCTCTTTTTGGACACATTTCGGACATCTTTCTGCCCACCTTTATTTACCCATTTTCTACGTTGAATAGGGTATCCATTATCCCTGCACCATTTATCAGCAAAATACTCTATCACTTTAGACTCTTCACGTACACCGCCCCAGTTATTATATTTTATCTTCATTTCTCTTTTTTGATTAGAAAATCTCCAAATCGACCTTTCCAGCCCCATGATCCGTGGTGCGTGGTCCCTGAGTCAAGGTTCGCATAAATCTTAAATCCTTCTTGACGAGCCAATGCGCAGAAGCTAAGATCCTCACCCTTCCATTCACCGGTATCTAAGTGAAACGTCGTATCCCAGAAGTTATACATATATTTATCAATGGCGTCTGTCTCCGCTCCAATCTCTTCATTCATCTTCTTTCTCGTGGGTGCATTAAACTTAATCTTAAGGTCCGGTCTCTTTTCCATTAACCGTTCAAACACTCTTCGATGAATCAACATGCAACCCGCTGGTCCTTCCTCTATCTCTACAATGTCCCAGGGTAGTATCTTAATATCCTTTGAATCTTTAAACTTAACCGCATACTCCATCATCTCTGGTTCATTCTTAACTCTATAAGGAGTACAGACTATATCTTTCTTAGGCACTAACATTCTCATAACCGCTTCTGGTTTAAACTCGACATCGGCATCGACAAAGAGCATGTAATCAAAACCTGAGTTTAGAAAGCCTGCGGTTAATAGATTTCGTCCATGTGTTACAAGAGATGTTCTAACCGATTTGAATTTACACTCGACACCCGATCCACCTAGAGCACTAAACATATCAATCAACGATACACAGGTCTCTACCTGCATCATACCGTAACACGGTGTCGCTACATATACTTTAGGTTTTTCTTCGGCCATACTTTCCTCTTGCTGGATAACCATTATCTTTGCACCATTGTTGGTGAATTTCTCTCATAAGTTTATCCTTTTCTTGATCTCTAAGCCATGTCGGATTGCCCACTCCTCTTTTGATTTTTTTTCTGATGGGTGCCATTGTAATGCTTATGAATAAGGGGTTTGAAACTCATTACAATAGCTTAAGGGCCCATCGTCCCCAGGACAAACTGTTTCACCCCGTTCTCTAATTTTGTTCATCTTCTTCAAATTCTTTTAATAGTTTATTTGGATCTACTTTAGCTCTTTCCTTTTCATCGAATATTAATTCATGATAATGGTCCAGTCGTTTTAAAAATGTGTGTTTCCACTTTCTAAGTTCAGCTCCCTCTACTTTGAACTCTTGATAATACAGATCCGGCGTACAGATCATGATTACACCTTGTTCAATAGTAGAACCATAATAAGCATCGTGAGCCATGGCGTAGGCTGCAATTTGTATAAAATAATCTTCTATCCATTCTTCTTTCTTGGGTCGATTAGACTGTTTAAAATCTACAATAGTTTCCAAACCATTGTGCATACAAACAAGGTCAGTAGAGCCAGCGTAAAGGCCAGGATAATGCAACATAACTTCTGAACCATAATACTCTTCCACCGGTGCAAGACCCATTTCAATAATTTTTTGGGCCATGGGCTTCGCCTCGCATCCGATTGTTGTAAGATCATCGTACCCAATTCCTTGAATATGAGATTCCAAGAATTTGTGCATGGAAGTCCCTCGCTTTGATGATAGATTCTTGATTGATTCTGCTTTTTCATGTCCAACTTTATTTTTCCAGGCGGTTAAATACTCCTGATTCTTTGTCTTTGCAAGAACTGTTGTGACGCTCGGAAGCCGCACTCCAGCGAAGTCATAAAACCGAATTCCTGTTGCGTGGTCCGTGATCTGTTTTCCTTGTATATAGCTGTATTTATTATTTTTTTTGAGGGTCATACCATGTATATTTTAATGTTAATTCTTCTCCTTCTTCAATATCTTCAATGACCGTAATGGTCCATTTATCGTAATGAGGTTTAACTCTGACCTGTGATCTAAGACAATTGGGTTCGTCTGCATGATTAATAAATCCTCCTAAAGGAGTTCTAATCAATTCACCATCCATTCGGTAGTGTGATTCACCTAAATGAGTTCCGCGTATCAGTCTTCTTGTGGTAAATAATCCTTGACCACTAATTCCTGAGTCTGCAATTACAAGTCCGTAAGGTAAAGGTTTATAAGCTTCCAACTTATCCAGATCGTGATATTCTTTTATGTCTTCATCAGTCATCATCCTTTAATCTGTCCTTTCATAACACGGTTTAAATATTTTTGTTCCATGGTGTCAGGGCCTCGCCTCATTTTTCCTTTCATATTATCCCTTTGTGTTCCCCATTTTAAATTCTCAATAAGATAGTTTGTAGGATCATCATTAATATGCATAACAAGTTTTTTATTTTCTGGATTAGGAATCCAAGCTTTCGCAACAAGTGTATGCATACTAAAGGATTGTCTTCGTTGAGCTTTATGGCTACTATGAATTCCATTTTTCTTAATTTTTGTATAATCATTTTTTGTATAATGTCCTTCCACAAAAAGACCAATAGTTAAATAATCCCCTGTAAAACTTGCATTAACTTGCATGCTATTTTGATTTTCTCTTAAACTAGCTTTTCTTATGTTATCTAATCTTTTATTATTTTTAAATCTTTCACTAAATTTAATTCTTTTTACATAAGGCCATATAGGTAATTGGTATCTAGGAAATGTATTAGGAACTCCATGAAAAATATGATAGCCCCCTGTCGGATATATTATATACGTGTCCGGTAAAATATTAGCATATGATATTAACTCCTCCACTTTCCTTAGTTGAAAACCAGACGGATTAATTTGTATTATTTTTATAGGTTCATCTTTTTCAGGTTGCGGAAAAAAACTTGTTTGAATCATTTTCTGACCTCAATGGTCCATGGTGCATTGGCCGTTCTTAATCCATCTTTACTTTCATCCCAGTATCTTTTACAAAGATTACCTGAACCCGCTATAAACTCGTGTTGCTTTTCATTATGCGGATCGTAAGGTCTTTTAATCTTCTTACCATCTGACTTTGAAAAATACTTAATGTAGTATTTATTTTTCATTTTCCTCCTTTTTAAAAATTTTATCAAAATTTTCTCTATACAAATCGTTTGATGGTCTTGATACACCATCCCAGTTTTTTCCCGCTTCTCGTCTAAGTTTTTTTATATCTCTCTTTTTAACTTTTGCATCTCCTCGACCGGTCATGGGTTCTATATATTTTCTACCTTTTTTCATTCTAAACCCATATTCCTTTTGTATTGTTCAAGATCAACTACTTTTCCATTCATTAAATAATCTTCTGGTTCATAGTGATCTATAATTTGTTCTATTTTATGTAATTTTGTCTGAGCGTAGGGCCATAACTCTTTGCAGATTTTTAAAGCATCTCTGTGTGCAGCTCGCCAACGCCATTGTGGTTTATATCCTTCTTTAACTTTTTTAGATCCAAAAGAACCAACACCAGTTGTTTCCCATACCCATTCCAATACACTTTTATCAGTCATGGCGATCTCCATTCTAATAACCATTACATTATGAGTAGGTTTGCCTGGTCTTTGATGTTTTTTCTGTCTAGTTTTTTTAAAATAAATAGAGCCTTCACCATCGAAGAGTCCGGCTAGGTATGCCGCGTCACTAATTTCCATGAGTATATATTAATCTAATTAAACTTGTTATTGGATTAACTTTTCCTTTCTGGTTAGTGCAAGAACTTGTCATTATTACGAGCATCGTCAATAGCATCATCGTTTGAAGCCATCGGGGGTTCATATACATAAAATTCTCCTTCTGAATCACAGTCCCAGCATTGGTGAATGTGATTCTTGTGGTCTACATGGACTACTTTTACGTATCCATTGCCGTTACACGTATCACAAATAGCTTTGTGTACTCTATATTTCTTTAATTTTACCATTTAATTTCTTCGCTTTCTCATTTGTTAATGCTTCAATTGTTTTGCTTATAGATAATTTTGCATCTGGCAATAAAACCTTCGACAAAGCAATTAATGTCTTGTATGTCTTGTGAGTCAGGGAAACATTTCGGTATTTTGTTATATCAGTCATAGTTCCTTTCATTTATTTATAATGACTATATAGGATTTTTGGAGAAGATTGTCAATGATTAAATTTACTTTAACAATATGGGTGTGTTCTTTTTTAAGTGGAGGAGTATGTATGCCTCCTGTGCATGCCCCAATTTTATATGACAGTTGGTATGAATGTAGTCGAGCGGCACATCAGGAATCTATACAGATTTATTCTAAACTGGGATATAAGCTTGTTAATGAAAATAGACTTGCTACACGTTATACTTGTCGAGTAGTAGACAGTATTTGACAGTGTGGCGGAAATGTGTTAGGGGAAGTTTCTTACCTTTAATACCTATTCTATCACTCTCTCTTTAGGATAGGTACGTTATTTAATTTTTTCTTTGTTCCACATAAGTAATAATAACACAATAAATGCATAGATTATTACAATGCCCAATAAACTAAGTACTATTGACAAATATATCCTTGCCAGGTCCCTGATCCGTCATTCATGTACCATCCAGATTTCATTAAATCTTCATCAACCCATTTGTGTGTAGATAGTTCAAATCTCAATTGATCTCCATGTTCAAGACACTCCATTATAGTTCCTCCTACATGGGAGTGGACTGAATTTCCGATAATCAAATTATGAGGCTTTAAAAGCATTTCTCCGTTAAAAAGAAGAACTATTAATACTATCTCTTTGACCATTAGTGTTTTGATTCATATTTCTTTGTACCCCAACCTATTATTTTCTTAATTCCTGGAGCTTGAATATCTAGTGTAACACCATATGGACGCCATGCTTTTTTCATTAGATTTAACTCTAATATTAAATCAGACCATTGTTTAACAGATGCGCCTTTGGCGGTTACAGTTACTTTTTTTTCTTTCATATTCTTTTACCATTCAAGATACTGTGAACAACATATCTTCCTTTTTTGTTTTCATAAGACATAAACCCTGTCCATTTTGGGTTTGGAGTCACTAAAGATTTTAGCAATTTTTTAAAAGACATTGCCTCCTTCTCTACTTCAGGTTTGCCATCCTCAGTGACTTTGAATTTGTATCTCATTTTACCAATTACCCACTCTCATAAATCTAGGCATAATTCTATAAGTGTACCTAGCAAATCTTTTCTTTTCAAAATAATAATAATTACGATAAGATTGTATATAATCATCGGTTTTATATTTATCTGGCATACATAGTGGAGGAGGTGTACATTTTGTACTGACACCTTTTTTAAGTCTCCACAAAGGCTCTATAATGTCCTGTGATTTATGTCTTCTTTTGTAACGTTTTGTGTACTCACGAGCTAATTCTAAACCATGAATGGCCGCCCATGCATAATTATGGGGTGATTCATTTACCCATAACGTCATAGGATGCTTAGGATAAGCTGACTTATAACCTATATCATGACCCTGTGCTCGTGCTGCTGTAGATAGCATTTGTGCTGTTTCCAACACCATTTTAACTACATGCTTATCACATTGCATACGCGCTGCAATTTTAGGGTTTTTATGTAAGAAAAATATGTTCATGAGTATGGACTAATCTCGTCTACTGAATAGAAATATTTATTAATATTTCTATATTTTATTTTACATTTTTCAGACCAATATTTAATAGCATCAGCTCTACCCCATTCACCATTACCTTTAGGACCTTTTCCACATCCTTTAGGTACTCCAGTATAACCAGAGATATAAATGTCCATAGTGATTCTAAAAAACTCTGATAAGTTTTTTACATAAAGATTAAAAGAGTCTCTACCTTTAAATTTTACTTTGTATACTTTATACATAGCTTTAATCTCCTTATCTTTCTTTATTGATTCTATTTTTTTCATCTATGCCCCTTATAAGTTAAACCTAGAGCACCATAACCTTGCACTAATTTAGTCCAAGTCTTATTTGATGTAACTCTTTTATGAACCAAATTAGTATGTGCTGCTGGAATATCCTTCCATTGAAAACCAAAACCTGGTCCATAGGCATTGTCATAAGTATAAAAAGAAGAGTATTGCTTTTTATTCTTTACTATGTCTTTATCTAGTTTCATGTGATCCTTTCTATATCTAATAGAAATGTATGACTGATACAGTGTTGTGTCAACATACTTTCAGTAAATTTTTCCTTAGTATCAATATCAACTTTTGGATATTTACGTTCAGCACTCCATGCCATACCCCCATATAAACCTGCTTTTTTTAAAGCATCTCTATATATTTTCCATCTAGGCCATGATGCATCAATTGCTTTTTGACGCTTTGGAGTCATACGCTTTGGTTTACGCCAATGCGTATGCTTCATCATTATTTCGTACGCTTTTTCAGTACAATCTAGTTTATGGCTCATAATGTTAATTCTTCCCGATCCGCTTTAGCTTGAATAACATTATGTGCTGTTATCTCTTCTAAAACTTCTCTAAAAAGATTCCTAACTTTATGTACACCAGATCCATGTATATTTTCTGGATCAACAGCGTCTGCCATTTGATAGGCACATTCCTTAATAAGCATGGCAGAGATATAATGGAGACTTTGTCCATTATCTCTTACATACTTCCAGTCTTTATCTCTTTGAACTTTAGCCATTAATTTATCTAAATCTTTTAATGCTTTAAAGCCAATTCGAGTGACTGCATCTTTATGTCTTTTTTTCATTGTTTCCTTCTTTCTATTTGTTTCTTTCATTCTGTATATATAGGATATTAGATGATTATTGTCAACCCTTCTTCTGTCTTTTTTCGCTTTTATTTAAGCTCTTTTTATGTCTTCCTGGTCTCTTTTTTCTAGTTCCTCCACGGTAATTATTGACACCATAAAGGCCTTTTTTAGCCATTTTTAGGTGCTTCGAAGCTTATTTGTTTAGAATTATTTACGTGTGGAATGTATGAAATTTTACCGTTGATGTGTTGTTTTAAATCTGATCCACAAGTAATACATCTAAAACGATCTTGAGCAACCGACACTAATAATGTGTCATAGGTACAAGTCGGACAGGTTCCGTTAACTATTTCTGTTCTTAGGTTAATATTTCCAAACATTAATTACAATTATTTTTGCTTAAATCTACAGGTACTTCTTTTGTAAACCAGAACCAAGATGAAATTTTAGTTCCTTCTTGAGTGTATGTACATTTAGGTCCTATTGCACATGAACTTAAAGCAAATAACGCTATTATAAACAGTAATTTTTTCATATTAGTTTGTTAGGGGATTGGATGTAGATACTTTAATTTCTTCTATTTGAATTTTTAACAAGTCTATTTCTTTAGCGTTCACTAAAGACTTAGTTTTGTATTGTGCTAATCCAGATTCTAAACCTGAGATGTCAACACCTTCTTTATTTTCTAAAGCTGATACTTTTTCTTGAAGAACTGCGATGCTACTTTCAATTGCTGAAGTGTCAACTACTACTTGTTCTCTAGCTTCTATTGCATCGAGTTTAGTTGTAATTTCACCATACTTAACAAAGCCTCCACCGATTGCAACGATGGCTGCTATAAGTGCAGCAATTCCTGCGAGTTGGTCTTTTAGATTAAAACTTTTCATTGTTTTGCCATTGGATGTTTAGATTTTTTCTTTTTCTTTTTTAAAAATTTTCTTTGGTCTTTACTTATTTGTCTAAAACCACCTAATGCCTTTATTTCTTTGGTAACATTAGACGATTTTAGTATATCTCTTAATATAGGACTTATTCCTCTTATTGCTTTATCAGCCATTTTTTAACATCTCCAATTCATATAAAAGCCTTTGTTTCTTAATATTTAATTCATTAAGTTTTCTAGCTTTGATTTCAATCTTATCATTTTGTATATAACTTGCAAGACTAGTATTTGGATATATTTGTCTAAAATCAAAGATATTTAATTGGTCTAAATATATGTCTTTTGGCCTATAAAATACTGTATTTGCGTATACATTTAATGATGCTTGCTCACTTGTCATTGCTTGCATTTTTATGATATTTTTAATAGCTAAATTTTTAGCAATATCTTTAATATCCTTGTCAACTTTATCCATTATTCTATCGAGATTTTTGACGATAGCTTTTTTCTGTTGTACCTTTTTTTGTTTGGCAAGCTTCTTAGTCTGAACAGTGGACTTCTTAGGAGTCTCGCTATCAGATTTCTCTTCTTTAATTTCTTCTTTTTCTTCTTCATTATTTGCTTCTACCATTTCTGTAGACTCTTCTTCAACTGCTTCTTCTTCCGCCATTTCAGTAGATTCTTCCTCTACCACCTCTTCTTCAGCCATTTCTGTTGGTTCTTCTTCAATCATTTCTTCCTCTTCAATCATCTCTTCCTCCTGGAATGTTTCAGTCATCATTTCTTCCTCTTCCATCATCTCTTCTTCTTGAAAAGTTTCAGTCATTATTGGAGATTCTTCTTCCATTATTTCTTCTTCTTGAAATGTTTCAGTAGTGAAAGTTTCTCCGTCCTCGGTTGATTCCATGAAAAAGGGTCCATCGTCCTCGACGAATGATTCCTCATATGAAAATTCCTCTTCTTCAGAAACCATCGGTAAGAATGTTGCAACGATTTCGTTTGTTTCTTCATAAATCTCCTCCATTTCCGTGTCTGTAAACTCAAACATTGGACCATCTTCAAATTCCATGCTTTCCTCTTCCATAAAAAACTCTTCTTCCATTTCTATTAAAAAGTCCTCTATAAATTCTTCTGCAAATGTAAATGTTTCCATTTCCGTCGGCATTTCCATTTCAAACTGTGGCTCTGCATTAAAAGTAAAAGTTTCTTCTTCAAATGTAAATTCCTCTATATCTTCAAAGACTTCTTCTTGTAAATCTTCAAAAATCTCATTTATTTCATCTTGAATAGATTGATCTATAGGTTCTGATTCATACGTGACTGTAAGAGAGGGTTGTTTTAAATCAACAGACCAGTGACTTGTACTATTGGAAGTATCTGTAAAGTCATATCTTACATTAATGTCAAAGTCTGTTTGAGTGCTTCTAGCTATAGATAAAGTATCCGATCCAGATTGATAACTACCACAGTTAATACTACCACAACCCGTAGAATTATATGTTCTAATTTGTGTTGTGGCTTCACCATCTGCTCCAGTTACTGTTACTGTTGAGGTGATCGTAGAATTATAATTATTCCAATGCCAATATTTAAAAGAATGGTTTGACGTAATACCATCTTGTAATTGTGCTTCTGTTAAATTAGCATCGTCTTTTAAACTTACATCATCAGATTTAATATATGTATTATTGACGGCAGCAACAGTACTATTACCATGTCTACCAGTAGCAGTGCCAGACCAACCCGTAGAGAAATCTTGACTAATTAAATTATTTGTTGTTGTTTCTTCAGAACTTGCTTTAGATACAATACAACTAGCTACTAGATAGCAAGAAAAAAACAGTATTGCTAATGTTTTTATTTTGGATCTTTCCATTCAATTTTTTTCTTTTTTTCTTCGATCTTTTTTTCTACCTGTTTGTCAAATTCATTAAATTCTTTTGTCATTTTAGCTTCTTCTTTAGCTTTTTTCTTTGCTTCAAGAGCTTCTTTTTTTTCTATTTCTTTTTTAATTTTTTCTCTCTCCTTCATACGCTTGACGTATATGTCGTAGTCGGGTCTTTCATGATCATATTTTGTCCATAATTTCATAGCTTCTTTACCTATTTTACCATCGATAGGACAAGGCGTACCCGCTTGGATCATAGATTCAAATACTCTTTCATCCTGGCAGAGAATAGCAACAGCTGCTACTTTCATACCAAAATCATTTAGTATTCTCGCTAATTTTAATCTTTCACAATTTTTGTCAATAAAATGTTTGCCACCAGATATACCAACTCCAAATGTTTGAATACCAGCAGAAGCACCAACGGCGCACACATCTTGTGTCATAGCATTATAAGATGGAGCTGATGCTGATGGTGGTGACGATTTTATAGTTGAATTTGTAGTACTACTAGTTGTTGATGTAGATTCAGAACCTGATTCATAGGTAGTTGTAGTAGTTGATTCATATCCACCTTCAATTGCAGTGTTTGTTCCTGATGTATTTGTCTGTGTAGTGTCTGAATGTGCTGGACTAACAAATAGAACTAATAATATAATTAATATCCCTGTGAAATAATAATTCACTTTATCTCCTATTGACACGATTCACATTCTCCAGTGTCATCAATCACAAGACCTTCCGGCTCATCTTTTACTTCACGACATTTGCAATTTTGACACGTGCAATCTCCATAAACATCTCCATGAACAGCACCATCACAGTGACAATCACAATTACAATTTTTACATTTTTTGGTCATTTAGCTGCTTCATTACAAATCGGACAAGACTTTTTAAATCTTGAGTGTGTATTACATAGAATTTTTTCAGGTTCAGTAGCAATAACTTCTTTTGCTTCTTCCTGTTTAACTTCATCCTTTAATATAATTGGTTTTTCACATTTACAAAATTTACCAAATATTTTTTCAATTAACTTTTTAATCATTTTTCTTTTCCTCAATATCATAGAAGAACCTATCGGTATCTTCCGTTTTCCATTTACGACTATCTTCTACATTCCATTCAGAAGTTTGAACCTTCCAATCTGGAACTTCGTCTTTTACTGTGAACGAAGGTATATCCCAAAGGATACGATTGTTAGGTTGTGCTGCATAATTTCCATCCTCTAGGGCGAGAATGTGTGCGCACTTATGTTCGTGCGGAATTTCTGAATGATCAGTGTCTACTATATTACTCTCTGGATGTGCCCAGTCAACTGTAAAAAGATATGCGCCTGGATGTTTTTTCTTATCTTTTCCAAAAAACTTTCCGGATTGTCCGTCTAGGATATCAAAAGAAGTAATGCTAGGATAATAACTGAAGCAATTCCAAAGCTCCAGCTCATCAAGTCGCATCCTAGGAACTTGATCTGCTTTAAATCCTCTTTGAATGAAAGCGGAGATCGGTAACCGATAGAATACAGCACCGTTTTCCATAATTGCATGAAAGAGTATAGGACGCCCTGTAATCGATGCCAGGCCAAATATAATGCAGTCTTCAACTTCTCCGTGATGCTCTTTAAGGTCATAGAGATATTCTCTTCGAATCTGCGAGTAGAGCACAGGAATGTTTGCATTTAGGTAGGCCATGCATAAATTAGTTCACTAAAAAATATATAGCAATAATTACTACCACAACAGCGGCAGCTATCTTTGGATTAGCTTTTGCTAATTCCCATACTTGTTTTACCTTTTCCATAGTTTTCTCCTATTTTTCTTTTATTGTACCCCAATTGGGCCCAGATTCATAGTCTACTTTATTAGGAATTTCAAGAGAAACTGCATCTTCCATTATCTCTTTTATGTGTTTTGCATGAGTATTGTCCACAACAGATATATCTAGTTCATCATGTACCTGTATATGTGGAATAATTCCTTCTTTGTGTAATTCTAACATTGCTTTCTTTGTCATATCAGCAGCAGATCCTTGTATCAATTTGTTTAATGCTTTGTAAGTAAATGCACGCTTGATCCCTGGTCCGTGTTCCGTAAGTGCTGCTTCATGTGGTAATGCTTTATGAATTCCAAATTGATTTGGTTCCCATAAATGGAAACGACAAAGGCGACCTAGCAGCGTTCTAATTTTACCAGAATTTTCTGCACGGCGCATTACATTATCCATTAACTGTTTTACAAATGGAACTTTGGAATGATACTGTCTAAATAATCCTTCAGCTTTTTCTTTACTGACACCTAACTCTGCTTGTAATTTATTTTTTCCCATACCATAGAACAGACCAAGGTTTATAGTCTTGGCCTGCGATCTAGGTATCTCTGCCATGTCTGCGACAATGTCATGAAAATCAGCATCGCCTTCACGATACGCTTCCAATACTTCGTCCACTCCATAGAGATTCTGTAAAGTTGCATAATGCACCACCAGCCTAGGCTCTTGCTGAGAATAGTCAAAACAACCCCATGTATGACCTTCCTCGGGTATAAATAATGACCTAATAGCTGGTCCAAGTTCCTTATTCCGTGCAGGAATTTGCTGTAAATTTGGATTACTGTAAGAAAATCTTCCTGTTACTGTGCCCCCGTTGTCTCCTCGTAATTGATTAATTTCTGCATGAATACGACCCTTGTAAGAATGTTTAATTATGGTATCAATGAAGGTGGTATGGGCCTTGTTTATTTCACGAGCCCGGGCTATATTTTTCACTAGAGGGTGGGGGTGATTTTGAAGAAAGTTTTTTGTAAATGAAGGAGAGTTTGTCTTATCAGTACGGTCATAAGGTAGGTGGAGTTTGTCAAAAACTTTGGCTATGCTACGTGCAGCCCATATTTGAACATCTACTTGTGTTTCTTTTTTTATTTTCAGCAAGCATTGCTCTTCTTCTCCAACTAATTTGGTTTTTAATTTATGAGCATTCTCAATATCTACTCGAACTCCTAAAAAACGCATATCAACCAAACAAGGAAAAAGATCAGTCTCTAACTGAAAAATAGAATTTAAATCTTGGTGTAATATTTCTTTTTTAAGTTCCTGCCAAAGTTCTAAAGTTATCTCTGCATCTTTTTCTGCGTATGCGCCAACATAAATGGCAGGTAGTTTATACATTTCTGCTTTGGCGTCAACACCCCAATCTTTTGCAGCAGCATATAAATCTGTTTCATTTTTTCCTTTTCCCGTGTATCTTTTACTACAGTTGTTTAAGTCATAACGCATTTGATTCTCATCAACTAGGGCCGATGCAATCATCGTGTCTACTATTTTACCGTTAATACTTAAACCTAACGCGCGTATCCAACAAACGTCATACATGGCGTTGTGAAAGATTTTTGTGGCTGGTGTATCTAGTACATCTTGAAACCATTTCAAGACTTTTCCTCTGTCCATATTACCACCACCTTCATGGGCAATTGGATAATAACCACACCAGTTTTTAACAGCTACAGCTATTCCTACAATTTCTCCTACTCCTACAACAGAACCAGAGCCTCTTCTTATATTTAAATTAGGGTCTTTAGTTTCTAGATCTATTGAAATTTCATCATATTTAGATAGATCTGGAAATTCTTCTGGTGGTAGCCATTCTGTTTGTGGTTTGAAAAGTGGCATTTGTATCATTTATCTTTCTTCCATTTGTTGTAGCCTTTAACCCATTCGGTGGATTTCCGTTCTTCTGTTTGTCTTTTTGATTCTTGATATGATTCTTCTAATTCTTTTTTCTCTTTCTCAGCTTCTTCTAAAAAATCTTTAGGATAATCTCTTTCAATAATCATTTCAATAAAGTGAATTGCTTTTTCTAAATCTTGTTTTTTTCCTTTCAATCTGTGTCTTAAGATATATTTTATAACGCAGCCTTCTGGATAAAGCAACTCATTTTCAATTACGAATTTACTTGGCTGAATTTTAAATTTCTGATAATGTGTTCCACCAATTTGTTTGTCGTATGGTTTCATATAATAAATCCTTTGTTATATTGTTTGGGTTCTATAATATGTAAATTTTCTTTTGTTCGTGTTGCGCCTACATAAAATAATCTATTTTCATCGTCTGGATTTTTTTCATAAGTATCCAATGTTGTTTTAGTAAGATCAGTAAGAAGCACTACGTTTTGTGATTCACCACCTTTAGCTGCATGTATTGTGGATAATTCTATTCTTGGTTTTTTATTTAATTGTTCACCATTAACTCGCATCTTTCTTAAATATTCTATTCGTCGTGAACCTGCATCATCAAATGCTTCAAACCAAACTTTTTTAGTTTTTAATCCAAAGTCTTTAGTGAGTTGATCTATTCCATAAAAAGATCCCTTGGTCATTCCATACATCAAAGTCTTATCTCTATGATTAAGAGACATATATCCATAAATTTTTTCTATTTGTTTGTAATTTAAAAGTTGTCCCTGTCTTAAATGTTCCCAGTTTGTAGCTGCTTCTTGAATATCTTTTTCATAACTACGTTTATGTCTAGTTTCATAATATAGGCCCTTACGATATAAAACATCTTCTATCTCTCTTAACATGTATTTAGTTCTAGCTAATACCAACCACTCACCAGAAGACATGTCTACGGAATCAACATCAAAATGTCGATGTAAACTTCCTTCATTAGTTTTAGGGTGCCATGTTTTATCAATTCGATGTTTAATTTTATTTATAATTCCCATTGCCAGTTGATGGACCTTAATAGGTATTCTATGTGATTGTATTAATGGAAGATTTATCATTTGGTCTTGTAAAGCTATAAAAGAATCTACATCAGCGCCAGCCCATTTAAAAATAGCCTGATCATCATCTCCTGCAATAAAAGTATCTTCAGTTTTATTCCAAATAGTTTTTGTCATATCCCACTGCATTAAGGACAAATCTTGTGCTTCATCAATAAAGATCACATCAAATTTAGGAGATAAATCTGACTTAATAAAATTTAAAATCATGTCATTGAAGTCAATTAAGTTATATTCTTTTTTATATCTTTTTAATTCATTATGAATAATGTGTAGTTTGTCTAATTCTAAATCTTGCGTATGTTCTCTTTTATTATACTGTTGTTCAGGTGTAATATTTCTAAGTTGTGCTAATTGAATTATTTGTAAATATTCACTATCAGAAGTAAATATACCGTGATCTTCTTGATGTTCTGCATAAGAGACTGGAAATCCTAGCTTTTTTCCAAGATCTTTATAGTGTCTTGATTGCATAACTTGATCTTTTTTAATTCCAAGTTTTCTAAAAGCTAATGAGTGTAAGGTTCTGAAATATGGAAGATCATCTTCAGTTAAATTAAATTTTTTTATTGCTTCGTCTCGCGCATGGTATGCAGCTTTTTGAGTAAAGGCAAAATAACCAATTTTATCTGGATCTGTTTCTTTTAGATAATCATCTACTTTATTTAATAATGTAGTTGTCTTACCTGTGCCAGGTGGTCCTAATACTATTGTTTTCAAAATACATCCTTCGGCTTCAGTTCTTTTTGAATATAATCTTCTTTTTTCTTATCAAATTGTTTTACTGTAAAAACAGAAATTCTTTCTTTACCCACTCTTTTTTTATCATCACAACTACAGTGATCTTTTAACATTTGAGCTGTTCGTTGATAGTTTATATCCCATCTTTGTCTCACTAAAAATTTGCTATAAAACATACTAAAAACGAAATGATGATAACCATCGTGAGTCCATACTCCACCCTTCTTAAGATCTGTAACATCAGACCCTATATGTCTATTTAAACAAAACTCTTCTAAATGATTTGTTAATTGATCTCCTGTTGTTACACCTTCTGGTGCTTCCACAGGTTCGTGGTTCTTCATCAGTGGATTTATTATCATGTCCCAGTCTTTAGGTTTTACTGTGGGTGGTTTAAAATCCAATTGTTCCATACATGCTTCTTGAAACAAACTTTGTTGTTTTAAAAATTTTACATTCTCTAAATGTAATCGTTCACCATCAACGTTAAGATAATAATATGGTTTTTCTAGTTTAATTTTTTGTAAATCAGTTAATGCAGGAAATACAATCTCTTCTCCAATACCATATTTTCTTTCTCTGCATAATTTTTTATCACATAAATTACACATAGGGGTATCATTACATTTATAACCCCAATCTTTTTTATCGTGTTGTCTTTTAATTATATCTACTTCTGACTCACTTAATGGACTTGTTGACGCTGCAATGTTAAACATTGTAATTCTACTCTTCCACTCTGCTGGCCATTTCTTTTTGGCATAAACACCATAATGAAATAACGCATTATTTCTTCCGCCTTCTGGTATTTTATTTATAGACATTAGTTCTATGCAAGGAGGCCCATCAGAAAATTCTGATTGGGGCCTCTGCACTTTTACAAGACCAACATCTAGTTGTTTTACGTTATTGTAGATCTCATAAAATTCTTCTAAGTTTGCTGCTGTGCCATCATCTTTAAATGCATATCTTGTTGTATCATCACCGTTAAAGTATGGTAGATTTAAAAAATTACCTGTATCGTCTGCTGATTTTAATTCAATTTGTTTTGGAAAAACTTCTGATCCACCATATCCTAGTAGTGTTTTTATTTCTGTTAACTTATCCCTCATTCTTTCTGCTGATACCGGGTCTGCGGTAAACAGAAAGACGTGTGCTCCGCCACTCTTTGATCTACACACCACCAGGGGTAGATTATAATTTTTTATTTTATCTATTAATTTTTTATGATCAAAACCTGCATAGGAATCTATATCTACACATCCCCATACACATTGATTATCTTCATTTATTGGAATAATTCCTAAACTTTGTGTTCCCTGTAAATGCATCCTCCACAGATTGTCAGTTACTGGTTGACGTACAACAAATGATTGACCTTTTAATTTAACACCATTTTCTGTTGGTGCAGATATTTTAGTGCAACCATGGGCTCTTTCTAAGCCTTTAAATATTTCTTTAAATTTTTCTATCATAATTTTGTCTTGGGCGTTTCCACTCTCGCTTCCACGCCCAATCCTAGGAATCTAGCTTACGCTAGATGATTAATATGGTGAATCGGTTTTTGATTCGTCAGATCCGTGTTTAACTTTCACTTGACCCTTGCTGTTTTTTTCAGCAAAGCTTTTAGCAATCGCATAAACACCTTTATCTGTAACCGGACCAACTTTTGATACATCCCATCCAAACCATGTTCCTTTGTCATTCGACATTTGAACAGTCTTTAGATTATAAATGTGGCTATATGTTGGCGGTGTGAATAAGCCGTTCTTACCTTGTAGCTTAAGACCCATCATAATTGAATTCCATTTACGACTAATCTTTAATTGAGTAGCCTTCATAGATATTAATGCTGTTGACGGACTTTTTCCCATAAGAATCACAAAGTGATTAGCAGTGTTTTCCAGATAATTACCATTAGGTAATCTATCCTTCCAAGATTTATCACGAGTAGTTGTACTCACAATATCACTATCTGCACTATGGATTGCTACAGGAGCATTTCCAGATTGACCTCTGTCTTGCCATTCGACATATTGTCTTTCATAATGAACAGGTATAACATTTATACCTTTTGCTCCATCATAAAGCTCTTTGGTCACGCTGTTTACAATCATTCCAGGTTCTGCACCATTAATAAACTTGGCATTTTGTTTATTAACTTCTGGAGATAACTGTCCCAAAACTTTCAGAAATGGTAATGCAAGATCTTCTTGCGTCATATTCTGAGAGCCTGCATTTGCATCAGCTTCGAATAAATTCGTAGACAATGCACCTGCTTCTTCTTTTCTTTGTACTTGGTTCATGTTTATTGTTTCCTTTTTATTGTTGTTTTATTTCCAACGAATACGTTGAAAAGTTCCGTTGGCATGTCTTTACCTGCCTCAATACGTTCACGGACTAACGCTTTAAGAGTCATGGGCTCAACCTTCAACTTTTGTGTTGGTTGAAACCCACGCTCTTGTGCAAGAGCAGCATAATCAGCTGCCTTGTTATCTTCGTTGCGACCAAAAGACACGAGTATCTCGTTTTTGATTATATCTCCTAGTCCATTGTTACGAAGCCAATTAAACGCCGCTTCTCTATTTGCTATAGTGATGTTGGCGCTATAATTCGGTTTAACATCTACAGAAGACCCATCCATAAGTTTTAAATGGGACAAACCCATCTCTGCCATCATAGTTGGAATTATTTCTCCTGATACATGTTCTAATTCTTTTTTTGTATTTTTTATATTGTCCTCTTGTAGTTCAAGTCTATTTTGTAAAGATTCTAATCTTTCAACTTGATCAGCTAAAGATCTAATATTTTCTGTCTTCTCTAAAACGTTTGCTTGGTCGTGTTCAAAATCAATCATCTATTTTTCCTTTCTCGTATAAGTTAATTTCAATAGGATAATATTGTTTTTCTTGTTTATCCCATTTTAGTAAATTGTATTTACCATTTGTCATGTCAGAAACAATAGAGCATGCAACACCTATAATTGCAGGATCACCTGTCAATAATAAATAATCTCCTTCACTAAAATCTTTTAATGCTTTTCTTAATTTAAAAATTAAAGGACCTGGAGAAAAAATTATTTGAGAAAATTCTGGTAATAGAAATTTAAATTCTCCGTATTTAGATGCGCCCATAATATTTATTTTAGGACGACCTGTTTTGGTTCCCGAAATTTCTTGTATGACGTAAACTATTTTTTCTTTCATACTTGACAATATAGTGATTGATTGTTATCTTGTCAACTAGAAAGAAAAAAACTATGAACTACAAATTTAAAACAAAGCCATATGCTCATCAATTATTAGCATTGGAAAAATCGTGGAACAAAGAAACCTATGCTTATTTTATGGAAATGGGTACAGGTAAAACTAAAGTATTAATTGATAATGCTGCTATGCTTTATGATAAAGGCAAAATAGATGGTCTTTTAATTATTGCACCTAAAGGTGTTATAGGCACATGGTATGATCAAGAACTTCCAACTCATTTACCAAATCACATAGAGAATGTGACCGTATTATGGCAAGCAAATATTACTAAAGGTCAACAAGAAAAACTAAACTCATTATTTGAGACAGGAACTGCTCTTCATATTTTAATTATGAATGTTGAAGCATTAAGTACTACTAAAGGAACTGACTTTGCAGCAAAATTTATAAATAGCCACAATACTTTAATGGTTATTGATGAGTCTACTACTATAAAAAATCCCAGTGCAAAAAGAACTAAAAATATTCTTAAATTATCTACTCAAACTAAATATAGAAGAATAATGACAGGTTCTCCTGTTACTAAAAATCCACTAGACTTATATAGTCAATGTGAGTTTTTAAGTCCATGGTTATTGGACTTTACTTCTTATTACGCATTTAGAAATAGATATGCAGAAATGAAAACTATGCATGTTCGTGGACGATCTATACAAGTTGTTGATAAATTTAAAAATCTTGGTGAATTATCAGAACAGTTAAAAGGATTTTCGTATAGAGTATTAAAAGAAGATTGCTTAGATTTACCAGAGAAAAACTGGACTAAAAGACAAATTACTTTAACGCCTGATCAAAGAAAAATTTATAATCAAATGAAAGAGACTGCTCTTGCTGTATTAAACGGTAAGCAAGCAACAACTATGACTGTTCTTACTCAATTGATGAGGTTACATCAAATTACATGTGGGCATTTTACAGCCGATGATGGTACGATTCAAAGAATTGATAACAATAGGGCTAATGAGTTAATGGACATATTATCTGAAATGGAGGGTAAGGCCATTATATGGGCTCATTACCAATATGATATTACCAGTATTATTAAAGAAATTGTTAAAGTCTATGGTCCGGGGTCCGTGGTTGATTATTATGGACTCACGCCTCAGGATGAAAGAGACCCTAACAGAAAGAAATTTCAGTCCGACCCTAAGTGCCGGTTTCTTGTTGGAACGCCCTCTACGGGCGGCTATGGCCTTACATTGACGGCTGCAAACACGGTTATATACTATTCTAACGGATATGACCTAGAGAAACGATTACAGTCCGAGGACCGTGCTCACCGAATTGGTCAAAAAAAGAATGTGACTTATGTGGATATTATTGCGGAAGATACGGTTGACGAAAAAATCGTCAAAGCTCTTCGAGATAAAATTAATGTTGCTTCTCAAGTGTTGGGAGAAGAACTTAAATCATGGATTTAGTAGGACTATACGCGTAGCGCGCTAGAATTTTCTATTCTACTACTTTTCCACCCTGCCACTTCATTTCCGGAAGTCCATTGTCGTACCGTTTGCCATCAAATGTCAGAATTTGTTTTCTGTTGGCACCTTTTTCATTGTAGCTGACGTGAATCCACCCTGCCTGTCCATCGTCGGGTTTGTAAAATTCTAATATGCACTGGTCAAAGTCCACGTTATTAATCAGCCAATAAGCGACTTTAATATTAGGAATTCCGTTGATTTCAAAGTCACAAGCCTGGCCTTTTGCATGCTGTGATGTCTTTTTGCTGCCGATCGCTTCACACAGCGCCTCGGAGCGATAGCCCGAGGACACCATAATAGGCTTGTCAAAGTGTGCACGTATGGGTTCCAGTATTTCATAGCATACGTTTTCTAAATTTTTAATTTCCCCTGCTCCTGGTGTATTGTCAATACCTTTACGAGCTGCCACCATTGAACGTGTCATTTCTTCCAAGCTAAAATTTTTTGATAATCTCATAGTCCCTCCTATTCAAGAATAAGTTTTGTAATCTTTTTTTCACCCATGTAAACCTCTATTTCAGCTTTAGATTTAATGCATTGATATATAACTCTATCGGTAGACTTTTTCTCCCGCATCGCGATGCGCTTCCCTTTGAGGCATTGGCTGAGGCTGGGTTGAATACGATGCTCGATAATTTTATGGTCCACTATTAAAAGCAGGGCAAATACAGTCTCTATAATCATTGTGTGTCTCCATTAGAAAAAGTTCTTTGTTTGTCTTTTAATTTTTCAATGTCAGATAATATCTTCTCTACGTCTTTTTGTAAACGTTCAATGTTAACGGTATTTGACATCATATCCTGCATTGCTGTTTCTATTTTTTCTACTTGCCCACTCATATGTTCAATCAACATAAATTGTTCTGAATCAGCGGGGTAAGGATCCTAAAAGTCCACGGGGCCAGCCGATTCGGAAAGCCGTGTTCTCTGTAAGATCCTTCTCCATAATTTTAAGTTGTGTTGCGTGTTGATTTAATTTTTCTTGAACTCCGAAAAAAGCCCAGGTCCCAATTGCTACGAGCGTAATGAGGGACGCTACCGTCTTCATAGGCATTTGAACTTTTGCTTCGTCTGAAATTTTAAGTGCCATTAGATATTCATCTCTTTTGGAAAATAAGGTGTATAACCTTTATGTTTAGCTTCTGCATCATCTTCACTTAGTAAACCTATTACTTCAGGAACATAGTGTGTAAGTAATCTTTCCACACCTTCTTGAAGAGTTTTCTTACTCATAGCACAACCTGAACAGGCTCCCGCCATCTGTAATCTTACGATACCTTTTTCATAGGAAAGAAAATTAATTTCTCCTCCATGTGTTGCTACATTATCTTTTACTTTAGTTTCTAAAGTAGATTTAATATCTTTTATAATCTCTTCAGTGCTTCTTGCTTTACCTAATTCCATTTAATCCTCATGTTTTGTACTTCCCCAAATAATCTTATACTTTAATTTTCCGCCGTCGTCACCTATTGTATGATCTGTAGGTTCAGTCAATTCTAAGGAGTGTCTAGCTCCATTTTCACATCCAAGTAAAAGTAAAACCACCAATGCGAGGCCAATTATCAAAGCCTGTACTCCCTTCTCAGTCGTTCGACTTCTTCTTCTTGCGTTTCTTCTTGCCCTTAAAATTTTTAAAGTCCTGAATTTCATTTTCAACTCCCGATACTTTTTCTTTAAGAACTGCAACATCTGACTTAAGACCGACTGTTGTTGTGAGGCTCCAGCCGGAGAGCGCGATGAGAATAGCCAAGAGTACAGTAATAATTTTATCATTCATATTAGTTTTATAAAGCTAGGTGACTAATCAAAGTATAAATTAAAAAAGCCATGCCAGCAATCAATGCCCCTGAACATGTCAATAATATTTTCTCAAGTCTTTTTACTCGCTCTTCTATTGAATGAATTTTTTTATGTGTTAATTTTTGCATGATTCGGCAAAGCTTTTCATGCGATTCAATCTTTTGTAAAGCGTTTGATTTAGCCATTAGGTTCTCCTTGCGATAACTTGTTCGCTTGGTGATAATAGGGCAGACTGTGTCCGTGTCAACCCAGTTTGTTGATTAATTTGTGGTGCACTTGCTACCAATTTCTTATCTGGCATTGGTGTGTTTAAAGGGGGTGTTTTACTTCTAAGACCTGCTGGTGAACCAGGAAAAATCATGTTTCTTATTTTAGGGATTACTTTTTGTAATAAAGTAGGTTCCTTTTTAATTTTTCCTCTTTCATCATAGACAACATTTCCTTTGTCATTAGTTACTGCACCTTCTAGTTCAGGTTTATATCCTTCAGGGAAGAATTTTTTGTCCGCCCATTTATCATGCACGCTCCAAAGTTTATCGTAGGGATAAACATAACTTTCTTTTATGTTGTATATAAAGTTATCGCTTTTCTTTGTTTTATATTTTGCAAGATCTTTAAGAGTTTTAACTTTAGTTTCAAATCTAGGCTCTGAAAATTTAATAGGAGTAAATATTCCATCGACCATATTATAAACTTGTTTCTTATTCATTCCAGCTTCAATCATAATATCTTCAATTTTGCTTTTACTTAAATCTAGCATCTGTAAATCTTTAATAACCATATACATATCTCTTTGTATTTTAAATGCTTCGTCTTGCATTTTATCATACTCATCAACCATTACAGAAGGTGGGCGATCAATAAATTGTTTTGCTTTATAAAATTTTTCTGTTTCGTCAACTGCTCTTAAAAGTCTATTAGTACTAGATGTTCTCCATTTTAAATCTTTTTTAACATCAATTCTTATAATTCTAGTTCCAGTAAACAAAGCCATAAGCTCATCTTCAATTCTCATAGGTTGTCCTGCACCAGATACATCGCCTTCGATTGCACTTTTTAATTTCATTCCACTAGTGATAAGACCTGGACTAGCGCCTTTGACTATGTGAGCAAAAGCCTTGTTAAATTTATCTTCTAAACTATCTGTTGGTGAATAGATTTTAAATCCTTCCGCTGATTCACCACCTCTACCGCCAATTAAAAAGTTACCACCTACAACATCTTGTACTCTTTCAAGACCAATGGCTGGTGAAAGGAAAGGTTGTAATAATTCCATCATAGGACCATCTTCAGCAAACATTAATGACAGAACATAATTATCTATCTGATCAGCAGCTATGTCTTGTTTATGTGCCATGGTCAGCGCAGCCTGAACCGGACTTTCTAATACGTCATAAGGACTAAAGTATGAAAAGTTGATGGCTGCAGACTCTCCATTTTTCCAAGGTATAATACCAATAAGATTAGAGTTCTTGTCCCACGGTGCAGCACCTGATCTTTTATATGCTTCCCATTGTTCTTCACTGTTTCCAGTTACAAAGTTTGAAATAGCATGAGCTCCTTTACCTATACCTTTTAATGCAAGGTAAGCTCCTATCAATTGTTTGTATCCCATTTGACGTATTGCTTGATTATCTGATCTAATATTTCTCAATGACATAGCAATCGATGTTGCTCCTGTTCTTAACATTTCCGCTGGAAACGATACAAAATTTCCAATAAGAGGAATGTTTCTTAATCCCTGTATTGCTGGAGGCACTTTACTATAAGTTGGATAAGTATTTCTTAACATGAAAGCTGCCGCCTCGTCTAAAGCTTCATCTAAACTTTTAATTTGTCCAGTCATTAAATCTTTTCTTGCAAAAGGATGGTTGTGTAATTTAAGATACGCTGCTACATCATCTATACTTTTTAAAGCTGTGGATAAATCTGATTTAAAGAATTCATAACCAAATTGTTTCCAAAGGTTATCACCACCAGCGTACAGTCTTGCAACTTTATCTGTTGGAAGTCCTTTCATTATTTTTTCAAATAATTCATTTTCGTTTTGAATAGCTCCTTTTCTAATGTTGGTCATCACTGCTCTTAATTCTTGAGCAACAATGTTTTCATCCCAGACTCCAAGACGAACAAGTTTTTCTACATATTTTGTAAATTCTACTTCATCGATAGCTCCGCCTTTTCCTGCTTTGAAAATATCTTTCATCACCATTTTCATTGAATCAATAACGCTGGCGTTATGACCAACATGTCCATTCCATAATGCAAAGAACGATGCTGAAGTTACATTACGAACTTGTGTCTGTGGTGAGTATAAAGTTTTACCCGCTTGAACTGCAACTTTAAATTGAAGTAACTGTCTGAACACTGGTATTCTAGCAAGGTTTTCTAAAGGTGTTCCTTGTGCTAATAGTGCTTGTTTTATTTCAGGAGATGTCCATAGATTTTCTAATGTACTTTTCATACCCCCTAGTCTTTCAAGATCTGTTGCTTTTATTTGAACTGCATTTACAAATCTTGGCTTAGCTTCTGCCGCTGTGTTGTATAACCATTTATTTTTTAAACCTATGGCCGCAATTCTATCGAAGCCCATTTTCTTAGCGTTAGCAGCGATGGCATCGGATACAGTAAATAGAACTTGAGATTTTAAATCTTTTTCTTGACCCAGTAATTTTCTAATTGCTTGAGGAAGTTCTTCTCCTGTCTTAAGAAATTTAAATTTATCCATTCTTAATAAATTTTCATCGCTTCCAATCTTTTGTAAAATTTTAACTGGATTAACTCCACCTGTTCTTCCAGCTGCTAAAATATCATTAACAATATCGTCTGCATATTTTTCGATGTAATTTTCTCTTCCATAAGCTGCTAAAGCAGCTTCTCTTAAATCTTTATTTTTGCTAACTACATTTTTAGCAATCCAGTTTCTTGCATTTATTCTAATAGTTTCATCAGGAGTATATTTAGGATTAGTAAATATTGAAAAAGATTTCACAATGTAATTATCTACTTTACCAGTAAGTGCTTTTTTTAAATCTTTTAACACGGCATCTTTGGTACCTTGTGGTAAGTTTTTACCAAACTCTTTTAAAATTTTATTGATGTCAGTTTTTAATTCAAAAGCTAATGGTCTAAGAGTTTTTTCAACTGTTCCTAGTTTTACTCTGTCATCTAAAAAATCTACTACATCATCCAGCAACATTTTTTCATAAGATCTAGAAGTGTTATTGGTGTTATATCTTTGCTCATATTTTTTAGCCAAGTTATAAGCACGCTTTTCTAAACCTTCTAAAAGTTTATCTATTTTTCTAGCTCTTCCTTTTACGTATAATATTACTTGTTCCGAAACTCCTTCAATATCTTTTGGTGATTTACCAAAAGATCTAAACCAGGATAAAACATTATCAACTCTTTTTAAACTTCTTTCAATTTTACTAGGACTTGTTGTTTGAAACAATCTCCATTGTTCAAAAGGAGGTAGTCCTTTCAAACCTATTTTTTGTGTCAGTGGAGATACAATTTTCTTTACAGTATTGCCTGCTGATTTACTTAAACTTTTTACAATTTTAGAATGAAGTGGTTTATCTAATGTAGATAATAAATAAGCTGTTCCTTTAAACCCAGCTCCAACAGTATTAAAACCCATTCTTACGAACGGTTCACCGACAGGTCTTGCTCCATATTTATAAACTTGTTGTATACTTTTACCAACTAAAGGAAACAGTCCTCCAACGATTGCTCCTTCTGCACCATATCTAACTCTATTTTTAAACATGGCTTTTGCTTTTTTTCTGCCAGATAATTTAGAAGTGTCTTCTGGTTGTACAAATAAAGTAGGTACTCTTCTTTTATCGGGTGATGCAACAAAGTCAGTTGCGCCTACAATTCCTGCTCCTGATAGAACTCTTTGAGCCACTTTAGATGCTTTGCTTGTGCCCATTTTTTCAGTAGCATTTTTAACTACCTGAAGTTTTTTAGCACGTAATCCTATCTTCGTAATCAAGGTTCCAGGAACACCATATTGAATCATTAAAGATGTCAAATCCCCTCTCCATGTTTCAGGTTCATCTGGCTTTTGTTTTGCCATCATCTTTTGAAAGTCACTTGAAAAATTTGTATTAGCTAAGAAATCTGTCCCCATGAATAATAGTTCACCAATACTAGTTTCTAGTTCATGAAGTCCCATATCTACTCCTTTGGCAATTTCATCAAAGCCATCAATATAATCTCTTTCACTTATTTTATTTTCTCTAAGATATTTGACTGGATCTATGGTTTTTTTACCTTTCTTAGCTAAGGACATTGCCATCATCATTCTTAAATCTGGAGCTAACGTAAGACCAAGATTTAATAAGCCTTCACTGTCTTTAAAAAAATTCCAACGAACAGGTTTCTTTTGCTTTACATCATAAGACTCTAGTCCTCTGATAAATGCTTTTTGATAATCGTCAACTGTAGAGATAGGTTCTTCTTTTTTCTTTTTAGGAACAACTCTAAAAGGACCTCGAACTTTAGATAGCTCTTTGTTATAGTCAGCCATTTTAGCCCTCCGATGGTAAGACTAATGTGACGCCGTATTTTTTATTGAAAGTATTTATATCTTGTTCAGTTTGTATCATAGCAAAGTCTTCCAATGCCTCTGCACTGTTAGCTAGTAGTCTGACAATATCGTCTCCTACTTCTTGTGGTAATCTTGCTCTTAATTCTTCATAAGTAATTCCAGCCGTGTCTTCTAGTGCTGGTCCCTGATCCGTGGGCCCTGCTGCTTGATTCATAGGCATTGCTCCAGGCATCACGTCTCCACCCATTTGATAATTGACTCTGCCGCCTTTTGCAAATTTAAAAGTAGGAGATATTCCTAATCGAATGTCATTCATTATTTCTTCTCTTCTTTTGTTAAAGGCATTTATATGTTCTGCGTCTTCTTCGTCAAAAGTCACACCTAATGTTTTCTCTAATTCTTTGAGTATCCATGAATCTAGTTTTCTACTGTTTCGATCATCACCCCAGTATTTTAATTGTGCGGCAGCAAATTCGTCAGTGCTTATTAGTTCTTTTAGTGTTCTTAAATCTTTCAATAGATTTTCTCTTTGGCCTTCATAGTCTTCAGTTTCTGGATCTAGAGCATCAAGTTTTTCATATATTTCGTATTGGTCATCCATGTTTTCACGAACCATCGCTGCTTTATCTCTATGAGCATAAGATTTCTCTCCGGAAGCTGTAGCTCCTGCTTCAAGGAGTGTTTTAAACATGGAAGATTCACTTCCATAAGCTTGTTCCGCTGCTGATTGTTTACGCTCCATGAATCTTGCATAAGGATCTTTAGCTGATGTTGCAACTTGTTGAAATATGTTTCCTGATTTTGGTCTTGATACTAAATCCAATCCCATCTCAGTCATGAAATCATAGACGTTAGTTCCTCTAGGTTTGTAAGCCAGTGCTCTTGATAAATCTTGTGCTTCTCCAAGAGTTGTATCTCCTGAGAGTACATCACTTATCCTCTTTTTTCTAAGATCATCAGGTAAAACACGACTTGGTTTTTGTGCATAGCCCTGTCTTGGTTGTAGCCCTGAAGTAATACCTTCAGCGCTACCGCCTGTTCTAAACATTGGTCTTCTTAAAGTTCTGTTCATTATGTTTTTGTACCCATAACATTACCGTAAATACCACCTAGTGTTGATCCTATTCCAAGAGCTGTCGCTAATGGACTAGCGTTTGGTTGTTGAGAGAATTGATATTGTGGTCCCATTCCCTGCATTAAGCCTGATAAACCAGAACCAATATAACCCATTCTTTCCATTGGCTCATATAGTGCCATTCTATTTGCTTCTCTTTTAGCATCATCAACAGCTTGTGCATAAGCTTGATCCATTGCGCCCACTTGACCCGCTCTACCAATATCTGTTCCTTGGAAGCCTTGTAATGCTCCTGCTTGTCCTAATTCGTATTGTCCTAAACCTAATTGTGCTTGTCCTAATCCAGCTCTTTGTCCAGCCATACCTGCTGCTTGACCTTGAAGACCAGCTTCAAATTGTCCGGGTGCTAAATATCCTTGTGCCAAAGCTCCTTGTTGTTGAGCTAAAGCTCCTGTTGCTTGGCCTAAACCTAATTGTCCTTGAGCAAATTGAGCTTCTTGACCTGCAAGTCCTGATCTAGCTCCAGCTAATCCAGCTAGTCCCGAAGCGTATTGTTGTTGCGCTCCACCTATTCCAAGTTGTGCGGCCATATCTGCTTGTCTAGCTTGTTGTGCTTGACCATATCCTTGTTGTTGCATTTGAGCTTCTAATAAAGCTCTATTTCTGTCTGATCCTAATTGATATTCAGATTGCATAACACCTTCTCTACCACCACCATAGCCACCCATGCTTACAGCTGCATCAGAAATGCCTTGCTGTCTCATTGCTGCTTGTCTATCGAATTCTGCTAATGTTGTATCTATAACTTGTGTTTGATAAGGAGACATATAAGAAGCAATTGATCCAGCTCCTGTACCTGCTCCGGTACCCGTTAGTCCTGCAGCACCTGTAATGTATGGAGAAACTCCACCCATCGCAGTTCCTGCTCCTGTTAATTCTGTTCCTGCTGTGCCTAAAGTTGTTCCAGCTCCCGCTAATCCTGTTCCTGCTGCGCCAATGTATGGTGATACTCCACCTAATGTTGTTTGTGCTTGTCCTAATCCTGCAACTGCTGGAGCTGCATACTGTGCTCCAAGTCCACCTATTCCTGCTTGTGCTCCTGTTAATGCTGTTCCTGCTTGACCTAGTGCAGTTCCTGCTGCTGTTCCTGCCTGACCTGCTGCTGTAACGTACGGAGAATAAGCACCTATACCTGTACCGGTTAGTGCAGTTGCTTGTTGTTGTAATGCTGTTTGCGGTGCAACGGATGGTGCAACTCCTGTTAACTGAGCCTGTGTAAATGGAGTTTCAGCTATTTTTCCTAAGCCTGTTCCATATTTTTCAGCTAGTGCTTCTATCTGTGGATTATATAATTGTCGTTGTTCTGTTACAGCCATTACATTACTCCTTCTAATCTTTGTGATGTGGCAAACATGTCTCGAGCACCTTCTAATCCTTGAGACTCTTCAGATATGTTACCACCTTGTTCTAAATTATTCATAACATTTTCCATGACTTCTGCGCCGGCATCAATGTCTCCACCGCCTGCAGCTCTTACAGCATCTGCTGTAAATACAAATTCGTTTTTACTTAATCTTGCTGGTACATCATCTGCTCGTTCTTGTCCACCAATAGGTACAAAGCCACCTTCTTCTCTATAATCTTTTTCCATGCCACCTAGATCCATGAGCCCACCTTCTTGAGCATTTTTTCTTAATCCATACATAGCGGATAAAGCAGCTGATCTATGACCTTCTTCTTCATCGTTGCCACC
>Ga0209337_1000398_pt1 | contig 34878 bp, 45 predicted proteins | sample LinPmetageLP53_FD_184044 | JGI IMG/M metagenome (GOLD analysis project Ga0209337, IMG submission 184044) | Marine viral communities from the Pacific Ocean - LP-53 (SPAdes) (version 2) | ecosystem: Environmental > Aquatic > Marine > Oceanic | place: Pacific Ocean | collected 2010-02-08
GCATCGACTACGTAATACCTGTAGTCGGTGCAATGGAACCAGTTAACAAGCTCTTGTTAAATTAAATAACAAGCTCTTGTTAATTGATTCCATTGCAATCAATGGATTTAACAAGCTCTTGTTAAATTAATAACATGCAAACCAAGTAAATTATTTTAGTTATGAAAAAACAAACACCACTAAACCACTTTTTTATATTTAAACATGACCAGATTGGTCATATCAATACGCCCTTTAGCATATGGGCAGACCCTCATAATTTTAACAGTGACTTGTGGGCTGGTATCAAGTCCACTGAGTTGAGGATATCTAAACAGATGGGTGAAACCAGACCTAGTTTTTATGATCTGTGCCAATACTACTTATCCTTACGTAAAGTTGCACGTAATATTTTGATGGCTCATAAAGCACAAGGTAAAGCTCCATCCCTCAAGCTCAATGCCTCTAATTTATTAACTGATCTATACTCCAGACCAATGAGTGAAAGGATTAAGTATCAGAAGGACATAAATATACTGAAGAAATTTCTTAACATATATGAATCTATCTGGATCATATATTCATGGAAGCCTATTGCAGATCAATGGAGTCCAGTAGTATAAGAAAGCAACTTAACCACTAAGTGGTTAACAACTTAACAAATAAACCAAGTAAATAAAATGACATTAGAAACAATGCAAAAAACACTAAACTTAATTGAAGAACTAAACTCAAATGGGTTATCCTTTAGCTCGTGGGCGGTATCAAAGGAACGAGTCACTGACATCGATCTGGATGCTGATGGTAGGGTAAACTGGATAGACTTCAATGATGGTATATCATCTCTCTCGAAAGAATCTCTAAGGGTGGAGTTCTCAGGATCTGATTTAGCTCATCAAGAAAACTGGTGTCTCCGTATCAATGGTGATCTTAAGACAGTCTTCTCAATTAGAAATGAGAACGGATCAAAATAACAAGCTCTTGTTAAATTATAAACATACAAACCAAGAAAGGAATACCAATGAGACAAGTAACTCAAAGAATAAAAGATGCCTTCGAACAACAGAAGGAACTAACAGTATCGAACACATCGACGGATGGACATAACGTCTGGTTGTTCGGAAACAAAATCATCAAGCGAGAGAGCGGTAAAGTATACGCTACTCTGGCAGGATGTAACACAGTGACTACGAGAGAACGAGTCAATGGAATAACAGGTGCAGGTTTCCATCAGGTAGCAAAAAAACCTATGCTGAATGATGAGCCAGTGAGTGATGATCAGTGGGTAGAGGTAGGATAATTTCAACTAATGGTTGGATTGTTAGGTGAACAATGTGCTGTGTACAATTTAACAAGCTCTTGTTAAATCGTGCATGGCACATTAACCCCTATCCAACTTACAAACAAACCAAGTAATGAAACCAACATATATAAAAGAAACTAAGATAGCTTTACAACTTGCAAAGGAATACCATGACGGACAACTACGTGCAGTCGGCACAGACATGGGCAAGCCATACTTCGACACCCATATTCTAAGGGTAACCAATGCGGTGAGCTATAGATCCAGAGCTGCTGCAGCACTGCATGATATTCTGGAGGATACGATCCTGTCAGCACGTGAACTAGCATGGAGAGATCTAAGACCTGAGACTCTTGATGCGGTCGATCTACTGACGCATGGAGATGATGAGAGTTATCACAACTACATCATGAGGATTCACAGTGCAGAAGGTGAGGCGGGTAACATCGCAAGGGAAGTAAAGATCGCTGACCTGATGGATAACTTCTCAACCTTTCCAGAGGGGCAGCTTGTATCTAAATACTTAGGAGCATTGCACCTATTAACTGAACCATACAGAACAAAACTTTAACAAGCTCTTGTTAAATTAAAAACAAACAAACTAAATAATACCTATGACAAATAATACACTACACCATTGGATCACTCTACGAGAGGGTGATGGATACGGAGTCTTCGACGTGGATTGGAGACTCGATACTATAGATGAGAAGGGCGAGACAGTTGAGGCTGTCTATGTGGACGGAGCCAGTTGTGATTCGTACAGAGAAGCTGAACAAATATTCTACAGCTTCATCAAGGATCATCCAGACTCATCACATGAGAACGAAATATCAGGAGTAAAGAGGATAAGAGTTTAACAAGCTCTTGTTAAATGATTAACATAAAAAATAATACTTGCATTAATATAATAATGCCTTATAATATACAATAACAAACCAAATAAAATAAACCAATGAGTACAACAAACCAATACAATGACAAGGAGATCAAAGCAGGACTCAATAAAGAGAAGCAGCTTGAGGTCTTGAACAATACAGTAACAGTAACTTACACAGGTACTAAACCATCAGGACTTAGCACCACCCTTAAAGATAAAACTAAAGAAGTCGTTAAGGATACCAACGCTAAGAAAGGTAGAGCTAGAGTGTCGGCTACAGTAGTGGAGTCTAGAGGTAACACCCTTGGCAAGATGCTTAGTCTATGTCAGCAAGCTACGATGGACTACAAGATAGGTACACATCCTAGTGATGTGAGAGGAGTACGCTTAGTACCGACAGGTAAAGTTGCGGATCTACAGGCGATGATTGATGAGAGGTCTAAACAATTAGATGATCTCAGAAGACAGGCACTCATGGAGTGGGACAAGATACGTGCTGAGTCTATCGAAGGCTTAGGTGATAACATCAGTGAGGTCGATGTACCTTATGATGGCGAAGAGTTCTTATCTGACTTCACCATATCCGTATCATGGTCAGCCGCACCGATGGCTATCAAGAAGGGTACTATCTTCGAAGGTATGACTGAGGAGATTGCTAACAAAGTAATTGCTCAGTCTGAGAAGACACGCATCGATGTCATGGCAAGGAACCATTCCAAAGTATTGGAACCCGCTATGAATAAACTTAAAAAAGCAATTAAGAAAGTTGCTAAGGGTGATCGTCTACATCAGAAGACATTCGATGAGTTGCTTGAGGCATCAGCAGAGTTGAAGGAGTTGAACTGGTTCGAGTTCGATGTCATCAATGATATTGTCAGAGAGCTACAGGAGGTCGGCAAGATACAGCGTGACCACTTAGGCAAGGCAGGATCTGCTACAAGAAAGCTTGCGACTTCAGCAATCGAGGACGTGTACAAACAAACAGAACGCACAGCTAGTAGGCTCGCTGTGTGTGGACTTTAACAAGCTCTTGTTAAATCAATCATAACTAAACCAAATAGAAAACCAAATATAATGAATACAGAAACACCAGAAATAAAGTTCAGCGATGTGCAGACACAAGCTGAGATCGTATACTCATCAGGAGATTCAGTAATGATTCTCTTAGGAGCAGGAGGCACAGGCAAGACAGCACTTGCTAATGCCTCAGTAACTAAAGCCATCGCTAAACTCTACGGAGTGGGCGATGAGAATGTGCAGGTGTACAAGTGTAACTACACTGGTGCATCACCTCTTGAGATCACTGGCTATGGTGTCTTAAAGAAGGGTGCTAATGGTGAGGATCTCATGGCATTCTCTGAACCAGAAGGTATACCGACTGAGGCTTTACTGAAGAGGCTCAACATGGAGAACACTCCATGCTTGATGGTCTTTGATGAGATGCCTGAGTGGGCGGCTGATACTAGATCATTGGTACGTAGTACGATTGATCCAGATGGTGAGTCTAAGATAGGTTCACATAGGCTTGGCGATAACGTCAAGATACTCGTGACAGGTAATAGACGTGAGGATGGATCACGCTCTGCAGTACTGGATGCTCCGATAGTTAATCGTGGTAATCAGTTTATATTAAAAGCAGATATCAATTCATGGTTGAGTTGGGCGGCAAGCCACGCATGGAGTAAGTTCTCTCCAGTCGTTGAGTACCTAAAGTTCAATGCCAAGTTGGAGAATGGTAACCGCTTTGCTCCATCCATACCTCAACCTTGGGATGGATCACCGCATCCAACTCCTAGGTCATGGGCTAGTGCGGCTAAACAGATTAACTATATCGAGAACAATCTTGAGATGAGTAAGTCTGAGTATAACAAACACCTTAAGCTAACGCTACAGTCTAAGGTCGGTGACACTACAGCTCGTGATTGTATTGCATACATCAACAGCTCTGTAGGTTTGCTTGATGACCTTGAGTCTGTACGTAAAGGTGACATGGAACTATCCAGTAAACCTACTGACCAGTTCAAGTTGATCCATGCCGCACTACGTATCATGGACTATGAGCTAACTGACCTTGAGTCACAAGGCAGGGACAGAGGTACGGCTGTAGCCGCAGGTAATATTGATTGGTTCGTAGATAGATTCCTACTACCCGCTACTAAGGAGATTGGTAGAGCAGGATACCATGCCGCTATCAACGTAGACATACCACTTGATCAGCACCCTAAGAACGCAGAGATGAAAGGACTTTAACAAGCTCTTGTTAAACTAAACCATTAACTAAAAAATAGAATACCATGATACATAATATAGATAGCATACAAGAAGGTGATCCGATTGAGTTCGATCACTACGGAGACAGCACACTGGCTAAAGCATTGCGGAGGCTAGAGACAACCAAAGAGTTATATCCTTACTACAGTGCATTGACTCTACTCAAATGGCGTTGGACTTTCAACACCCCATACGGACAGACAGATGGTAGATACCTACGGCTCAATCCGCATGGTGTCTTGGACAAGTTAGAAAAGACAAGTGATCCAGTTGGGTTCCTTGCATTCTTACTAGCACACGAAGCAGGTCATGTGATGTTAGGTATCTCCAGATTGTACAAGTTGCTTGGCGATATGCCAGAGGATGATGCCTCAGTTCAAGAGATACTTGCATTCACAAAACGTAAACGTCTCGTCAACATAGCGGCTGACCATGCTGATAATCTACTTATACACAAACAGAGTACGGCTCTACTACCTATCATCGAAGGGTCATGCTGTGATATCAAGTACGATAACATGAGTACGGAGAACATTGTAATCGAGCTTACCAAGGAGGAGAACAATGGACAATCCAAGATGGACGATGAGCAGGGAGCAGATGAAGGTGAACCACAAGAAGGAGATGGTGATCCACAGACATCTGAGGAGGGCGATGGTTCAAGCGACAGTGATGCTGACACTAATCAAGATTCAAGTGAATCAGATAGTGGTGATGAAGGTGATGGTGCTGAAGGCGAAGGCGATGAAGATCAAGAAGGCGATGCTGAAGATGGCGATGCTGTAGGAGGAGACAGTACTGAAGAAGGTGATGAAGCAGGAGGCGATCCTAAACCAACAGACAAAGAAATCTTAGGTGATGATTGGGTCGGACAAGGTGGTGATGATTTACCAGACAAGCCACAGCTTGAGGATGGTGAGTCAATGGAGGAGGCACTTGAAGAGATCGAGCAGATTGCCGAGCAGGTAATCAAGAACGCTGAGATATCTGCGGCATCAAGTGACATGGGTCTTAGCAGTACGATGCGAAGTGTGAAGGATCAAAGATCACAACGATCATACATGGACTGGAAGAAGTATGTGATGGAGTGGAACACCGCAAGAGTTACCGATGGATGGACTCGACCATTCAATGCACCGATCTTCAACGCAACCAATGGGCTATGTACAGCAGGGCGTGGGCGAGATGGATGCGGCACAATCGTATATGTCATCGACAGTAGTTGGTCTATGGATGAGCAACTGACATCTGATCTACTGCTACTTGCTCAAGAGTTTCTTGATAACCTAAGACCTGAGAAGATGGTCATCCTATCTGTATCATCTAAGGTGCGGGATGTACATGAACTCTATGCAGGTGACCAAGCACCAAGTAAGATTATCGTTGGAGGTGGTACGAGATTCCACCCCGCATTCGATTGGGTCAGAGATAACGAACCCTTCTGCGATGGGTTAGTGTACTTAACCGATGGTTATAGTAATGACTTAAGCAATCTACAAGAACAACCTTATCCAGTGCTGTGGGTATCCTACGGACTAGAGTCCAAGCATTACCCAATCGGTGAGGCAATAGATGCACCGCCAAGCATTGCAGGGATAGCCGCATAACAAAACCAATAACATAAAAACCAAATAACAAACTATGAAAACAGAAAGAAAAATAGAAATAAACTACGAAGTGATGCTCCGCCAACAAGATGAGCGTGAGTTAAGCGTGGATGTAAGAACAACAGTAGAAGATGAGAACGGTGATGCCATATCCGATGAGTATGAGGAAGGGTTCTCCTTCACTGAACCAACGGAGACAGAGAGATATCGTGAGGCTAGGAGGAAGTTCAATGAGCTATTGAGAAAGTACTCTGACAAGATGGTGGATCAAGACAACCAACATCCAGAGAGATCTCATAGTTTAACTGAGAGCGATGAAGTATTCTGGAAGGCTCGTCAGTTGGTTAAGATTAAACAAGAGGAAGACGGAGTAGCGATGCTCACCCTTGGGTAGTAAATATAAAAACGAAATAATAAACAAAATAATTAAAAATGTGCGAAAAAGAATATAGTATTGGAGTTTATGAGATTCAGTTCTTCCTACAAGATGAAGACGGGCAGCCTGTATTAGACGGGAAAGGAGCGTTCAAAAAGTTTTATGCTCCGAGCTCAGATTTTTCTGACTGCGGTCTTACCGAGGGGCTAGAGATAGACGACCTGAAAGAGATTGAAGATATAGAATGGACTTATGAGGAAGCGACCAGAAACAAAGATGGTACGCTCAACCACATGTTTGGTGATGTGCCTAAAGACCTTGATAAATTAACTACGATTTATAGGGAGGCAACGAAATGATGATACTAACTGGAATAATCGTATGGATATTTGTAGTAGTCGTTGCACTAAAGTTCTTCGCTGCCTCTTCAGAGGTACGCAGAATAGAAGACTTAAATAAAATACATAAAAATAAAATAGATAAAGATAATGAATAAGAAATTACAGAACCATATGTTTGATGTGGCGTTCACGTTAGAGTCTACCAATGACTGGAGACAAGTAACTAACGGAGAGGTAATCACGGCTCTAGCTAAAAGGCTAGATGCTTTACGAGAAGAGTACAAAGATTCAAGAGACCGAGTACATGGTGAAGACTTTGGATACAGTGATAGCTATGATGTTAGAGAGGGGGTATCGAAATGAAAAAAGAAACTAAATATCAATCGGTCGTATGGGATTTGACCTATGCGTTAGCAGATGAGAATGGAGACTATAAGCATGACGCTTATGGTAGAGTTATGGTATACGATTATCCAGAAGATGATTGTTCTATCATTGAGTTACCCGAACCAGACAAGTTAGAGTGGAGGGATGATCACTATGATTATTCTTTTGCACCTAACAGTGAGATAGGGATCGTACTATCAAAAGAAGATATAGATCCAGACAATGAGCTAACAGAGAATCAATGGCGTGAGTGCGTTAGCCGTATCAACAGAGGCAAGTTTGAGTTGGATTATATAATCGAAGATGTACAAGATTCTTGTGAAGCAATCGTAACGGAGATGGAGGTATCGAAATGAAAACAAGAGTACATATAAACCAACACAAGATCCGTAGCAATGCGAAGACAGGAGACAGAGAGCCTGTCATTACAGTCAAGACATACAATGACAATACCTATTGTCATTCCGTAAATATAACTGAGCCCTGTACCATCATCTATTCACCAGACAAACCGCTATCGTGTGGTGCTAAAGTGTGGATCGAGACAGAGGGACAAGTAATCTGTAACGAAGGGGTAATGGTATGAGGAACCCACTGGTAGTAGAAGTAGAAACTAAAGATGGTTCTGTTAGGAACGTGATCTTAACTCAAGGTTCAGACATTAAGAACTTCTTTAGAATAGATGATAACATCTCTTACTTCTTTGATAGAGATGAAGCCACCGAACCGAACGACCTATTAGGTCAGGCAGTTTTTGGAATGAGAGAACACGAAGAAGATATCATAACTAAAATAAGAAACGCTAAAGAAATATGAAAATTGAAATAGAAGATAAGTTTGCCGTGTACATTCAAGCGGCTCTTTATATGGCTCACATCACACTGGAGGGGTGTGAAGTGGAGTCCCTCTACGACACTATAATTAGAGATATAGATGGGCAAACACACAATCGGGACGATGGCACACCAGACTTTGGGTTTATTATCAAACTCTTTGAAGATAACCCTTGGTTTAAGTCCATCGTAAGGAAAAGTGGATCATTAAAGCAAAAGCAGAAATTTAAATATGAAGGCAGTATTGCTGACGGAACTTACAAAGTGACTCCCTTATCTAAATGGAATAAAAAAACCAGAGAATGGGAAGGCCCAAGTAAAAATATATTCAAGTAAAAGAAATATGAAAACATATAAACATAAGTACAGTGTTAAGTTCAGTATAACAACAACACACAAAGATCATTGGGGTGTTAGCGATGAGGGATTAGTATCCGCACTCGCTCAAAGAATCAATGAGCTTGCCGATTCAGGTTCCTTCAAAGAGTCCGTTGACCATGAGAGTACAACAGAACATCCTTGTAATCCTACACAGAATACAAACTTCCATATCTTAAAAGAGCTAGGGAACATTGAATGGGATCTCAAGTTCCTTGCGACAAGGTCAATGGATAAAGAAGATAAGGATAAGATACTGGAGAGATTAGCTTTTGTTAAATCACAAGTAAGTAAAATATATAAATGAAAATAGATTGGGAAGAAAAGTATAGGGAGCTTCACCTTAATTTAATCGAGATGCGTATACGCTGTTCATCATATAGATCAGGAGTAGAGAACGCATTGAAGTGGTTACAGGAAGAGGAAGCAGAGAACATACATCCCGCAACAAACATAACCCACTTAACTGAAGAGGCTACGTGGGATAGAATAAAAACCAAGAAACATAATAAAGAAAATGGCGACTAAACTAGACAAACAAATAACGAGAGAAGCAGAGATCAATGGAACAATGTACCATGTGTCACTGACACCTGACCCCGAACCATCCTTAACTTACAGAGAGAAAGGCACACGGGGTAAGGGAATATCAATACCTCTTAGTTCATTATTAAAAGAAGACATTAGCTTAACCTCACCAGTTCAGTATAAGAACATTGGTGAAGTGTATATGTCTGCGGCTGAAATCAAATCAAAGATTGCTGTGTCAGACAGAGATTATAAAGAGAAGGTTACTGTGTTAGAAGCTATCGATGACTTCGTTAAACTTGCGGAGTGGCAAGCAGATAAGAATGCACCCGACTCTGCAATAATGGATCAAAAGATATGAACACATATATCATTGACTCATATAAATATAACAAGTATAATTAGATATCCGAGATGAATATAATAAGACAGATTCAACCCAAGGGCGCACCCTTTATTGTGGACGCTGAAACGGACGATGATGGTAATATTCTTAAGGATACTGTGAGGGTATACCCGATCATCCCTTCTGACCCTCCTCGAATTGGGGAGTGCATACCTTTAAACGTAGTAGATAAAACAAGAGAAGGAGCTTCGTTCCTTTTTACAAAACCAAAGAAAGATAATGAGACTAATTAAAAAAGTAGAGCCCCAATCAGTAATGAAAGCTTTAACAGATATATCTGGATTCACTTCCGAAGACTTAGCATCGGAAGCATCTGGTGGAACCATCGCTGACTGGAGACATCTTGGAATGTATGTTGCTAAAGGTTATGGCATCCCGCTGAAGACAATCGGTGAGATGTTCGGTAGACATTTTAGCACTGTGTCATCTGCAGAACGTAAGGTTAAATCCTTACTCAAGCATGAAGAAGTAAGCAGTGCTATTGATAAGATAAAATATAAAGTAGAAAACACACAGGAAGAATAACATGTTTATTAAAAAATACTGTAAGACTGACCGACCTCCATTTGTTAGAATACTAATGACCCAATCCAATGAGCCTATCCCAAACTACCATGTGTATGGTGAGCGTGAGAAGCAGAGCCCGACAACATTGTATTGGGGAACAAGTCGTGCAGAAGCTGAAGGAATTTATGAAACTCTTATGTCTCGCTACATGATCCATACTAAAGCAACTTTCTAGTAGAAAAGATTTGACTAGCATATCCTACTGAACTAAAGGTTAGCCATGACAAGAGTAGTGGCACAGACAATAACAAACTCAGAGGTTACATATGAATGTCCTCATTGTTGGTCAACACGTAAAGGAGAGTACCACGCAACAAACAAATTTAAGAATGGTAAGATTGCTAAAGATAGAAAACCCACAGTACATCGACATGGTAACGGAAGGGAACTGGCTTCTAGCTTTGACAATGGTAAAGTCTTCAATCAAATATCACACTGTAAATTTGTATCGGACGAAGTGAGTATACGAATCACAGAAGATACTAAACGAATAAACAAGTAAATGCCTTTTCATACAAACCAAATAGTAAGAATAGAATCAAGAGAGAGTCTTGAGCGTGGGGTATTTAGGGTTGTCATTATCCCTTTTCTAGCCTCATTGATGAACACTTACTATTCTGGCTCCTCCAATACACCACACCCATACACCCAAGCAGATAGCATAAAAGGTTTTTATAGGTATTCCCCTTTTGTGTAGTTTGTTTGGTCTTGCCAAAACAAAAGATCCCGCTCTTATAAGGTTGTTGTCATTGACTCCTTATGAGGGCGGGTTTCTTTTATTCTACAGGGATGTACCGCCCATATGATTCCAACTGGTTCTGGTACGTACGCAGTCTTTCAATATGTACATCTCCTTTGGTAGCCATGTTCTTTATGAACGGAGTCTGTAAAGCAGGGCGTTCCATAAATCCGTTGAGCAAGAGAGCCATCCGCCTCTTACCATAACCACGATTAAGAGCTTGGTTGTATATCTGCTCATCAGTTAACCCTAGCTTCTTGAATCCTCTAAATGTTTTTATTAAGTGTGCGTTAACCCTCCTACGCTTTTCGATATCTTCATCTGTAAATCCTCTGATCGTATCTTCAGAAAGAGAGTCATCAGTATACATACGATTCTTAAGAGCTGCTACTCTACGATACTCACCTGACCTTTCCGACAAGAACCTATCGAGCTGTTGGTCTAACTTAATATCATATGGTTTCATAGGCATCAGCTCATTTACGAGAGCTCCTATAGGTGTCATTATAAAATCAGATACATCAGGATCACCTTCCGTTAATTTCATTAATCCTTCTTTGAACTTTGTAGGAGTTCTAGGTGCATAAGCTTCTGCAAAAACAAACCCAAGTTTTTTAGAGAATGCTTCAAACACTGTGTCGTTGGCTTCGACTATTGGCAGACCTGTTTCGGGGTCTCTATTATTTAAGGCACTAGATACAGCTCCTGCTAATATCTGCTCATCTAAATACTGCTCCATAACTAATGCTTTAAATAAAGCAGAGCCTCCTTCTGCGGGTGACCCTCTCCACACTTGCTCTAATCCTCTCATTAGTGGGTCAACTATCATGGCGTAAGGGTTTAGGTATGTGAAGTCTACTGACTTAAGCTTATCTCCTTTACCAATATAAAAGAAAGAATGTGATCTTAGGTACTCAGGCATAGCGTCTCTAAGAGCTTCGTCTTCCTCTTCGCCAATTCCTGATAAAGCATTGACTATAATAGGGGCTATAGCAGATGCACCTATTGTTGTCCCCCAGAAACCATAAGCTCTTTGCTTACCTCGTTTAATTAAAACTGGATTACCAGATTGTTTCTCCTCTTTAATTATAGATATTGTGTTCACTGCGATACGCCAGACTTCTACTTTGAAACGAACGAAAGGAGCGAACATCACACCAAACCAAGTTCCTTGTATATCTTGAACAATCGGAGGAGCTTGATCATATTGTTGAGAAGTAGCTTTAACTTTTCTTGCAGCGTCCTGCATGAGCTGCTCATCACTCATCCCACCGTACTTTCCATCTACTCCTTTAGGGTCTTTAGCTCTGGCTTGTTGGAGTACATCCAACTCATTCATAAAGTAAGCAATCTTGTAGAAGGTATCCACCGACTGCGACATCTCCCGCAAACGATTGTATAATTTCTTAACAGCTTTAGGGGTTTTGTCACTAGCTATATCTATTATATCTTTACTCTTATTAACTTCTTTCTCAAGACCTTCAAGGTTATCTAAAAGTTCTCTTTGAATTTGTTGCTCGCTTGGAGGGTTTGTTATTAAATCCTGTATGAGCCTAGCTTCTATTGCGTTGCCTCCTAGACCTAAGCCTATCATTGTTCTATGAAAAGCACTTACCTCTTCCTTGCCCATCATAAGATATTTTTTACGTATACGTTCATGTACGAGAGCCTTGCCCATCTTATCAGCACGAATAAATCCTTGTGACGGCCCGAAGAACAGCACGTTAGATACAATGTTTCTTACATAGAAACCGAACGACCCTAGAGTTTTAGCTCCTAAAGATAGTCCCGTTAACGAAGCACCTATTCTGTTAATCGTTCGAGCTGATTTCTCTGACTCTTGGATTACCTCTCTGGTTTTAGGAGCTAACATATCTTGGACGACTTGATCCATTTCTTTATTAACGAAGTAAACTTTACCATCATTAAAAGGAGCTGCGTTAATTAAACCAGCATCTCTACCTGCTGTTATTTCCAGCCTCTTTAAGCTCTCATCACTATCTTGCTCAAAGATCATATCTTTCTGTGATGGAGACTCCTCTGAGAAATCCCCTCTTACCTCTCCAGTACTTTTACCTTCTACAATAAAACCATTTGTTTGCCCTACATCTTTTAGGCTCTGTATAAAGTTTATATGTGAAGAGACTAAACCTAAGTGTGAGAATGTTTTTAGTAGTTCGTTATAACCAGTATCGTCAGAAGCCTCCCCTAATAAATCACGAAGTTCCTTTGGTGGGTTCTTTCTTTTTTTCAAAGCACCAATGTTCAGGTTAATTATACTCTTTTTGTGTTCGGGTATTCCCTTAATCAAATTAGAAGAAGCCACTTTACTTTGTGGAGTAACTTGTATATCTAAGTAATCGTTTACTAGCTTCTCTTTGAATGTTGGGTCAAACTCTTTAGATGTAAGTGATCCTCTTGCAGCTTTATATCCCGCAGGATTTAATGTCTTATATTGAGTTAGTAAAAAATCCCCTGCTGCGTTACGCACGTTCTCATAGTTATCACTCTCTCTTACATTCTTTTCGTATTCTTTATCTGTGAATAGCTTATATGTTTTATGTAAATATATATTTAAGTTATCTGATATAGCTATACCAATTTCTGAATGCTTATCACTAACGATTGATTTTATCCGTTCTGAAAGTTCATCAGTCAATTTTCTTAACTCAAGTAAATGTTTAACTAAGTCAGTTTGAGTAGGGTCTCCTTTGAAGTTTTGCAGTTTCGCAAGTTTCTCTATTGCCTTAGATCTTCTTTGGGTAAACTGTTTTCTTTTCTTTTTAACAAACGCCTCACGTACAGATGCCACTTCCTCATCAGTTAGTTTCCTTTCCCTGTCTAACTTTTCTGCAGCTTTAATGGCTTGCTGCTCCTTACGTAAGTCTGCTTGAAACTCATCGCTAGTTTCAGGTGTGATGTTTTCCCTACTGCCTGTAACATCTTGTATTAAAGCTGTAGGAGCATTGCCGTTAAAGTCTTTTTTAATTATATCTTCTAGGTTTTTTTTAAATAATTCAATGTCTACTTCTACTGCTTCTCTAATATATCTTCGTTGCTCTACAAGTCTTTTAACTCTTGGGTCTAGTGTACCAGAGAACTTATCTACAAACCATCTTATCATTCCATACTTTGAATCACTCTTACCTTTATACTCTCCGTCCTTGAAGAAAGGTAATTCAAATAAAGGGGTGTAACTTCCGTACCCAATACCCCCTGTATCAGTTTCAAAATTACCTCTATCTAGACCACCCGCTTGTGAGTACCTTATGTCTGGGTTAGTGAGATCAAACCTTTGAGATAAAGGAATGACATTACCTTTATCATCTTTAGTTACAGGATCGGATAACTTTATTTGTTCAGGGGTAAGTACCACTATAACATTACGAAGATCTTTGCCGCCTGAATCATCTTTATAAGTTAAGGCATCAATACCAAGGACTTTTTTATATGCTTCTAATAAATCTTTACCTGCAACACCACTGTTATATAGTTCTCCCATTTGTTCCGCTATCGTTTCGTTATTAGATAACATCTCAGCGGCAGTCTCAAGACCCCCATAGTTCCCTAAAGTAGTATCCATATCAGTTGCTTTAGGGTAATCCTTTCTTATACCTTGGAGTTCTGTGTCAGCTATCTCCCTAAGAACTGGTAATAATTCTTCAGGGGAAAGTGCGGGAGAGTCAAAAGGCACTGAGTTTTCAACTTTCAAATAAGCAGAAACAACGGAACCTTTATTATAGTTGGTAACTACTTTATACCCTTCAGCCATATTTTTGGATGGGGTGAAATAAAAACCTACTCCAAAAGCAAAACCTGTTCCTGAACCTATCTTATTATAATCGAAAGTTGTAAAATCATTAGGAGTTCCATGAAACATTGGGCCAACAGTGTACCCTGTATTCCTTGCTGCTTGATCCACCATTCCTTGAAGAGCCGCTTCGTTCTTCTTAGGGTTCTTAGCCAACTCCAAATAATCAGCATTCAACGCACCCGCTTGTGATTCTCGTTGATCAACTACAATGTTCTTATCGGGATCTGTATCAACAAAAGGCTTATCGTCTATGTACGTAGCCAAGATATTAAGAGAGTTTTCGGGGTCATCTATATCAAACTTAATTATTGAGTTCACTTCAAACCCGCCTTTAAGTCTTGCCATTTCTCCTGCTAATCTATTTAGAGCTGCTCCAACGACAGGGTTGTCACTATCTTTCTCACGCATTGCGTTAAATCGATTCACATAAGAACGCAAGTAGCGCATGAATACTCTAAGGAAATTTGGATTGTCTCTGTAGAAAGCTAACTCTTCTTCACTAGTAAACCCTTTAGTTAGTCTCTGCGCCTTCATTCGTAGAAACTCATCTACTACGATATGGTGCATATTACGTTGCTTACTTGGGCTTGCGTCAGGAGCTAGTAAAGCACGAGCCTCAGCTAAACTTTCTGGTTTGCCTTCATAATATGTATCTATTATTTCATTTACTTGTGTGGCGGGTAAAGAAGCAAAGATCTCATCCATCTCAGCTTTACTTAGATTTCTCCAAGCTGAGTGGTGTATAGTTTCGTGGGCTGCTTCAAACCTTATGACGTGTTGAGCGTTGCCTCTGCTAAGTCCCATTGTAAGACGTGACATACCCCAAGGATTAATTACCAGTCTCATTCCTTCGTTTGTCTTTTCAGCTCTGACCGCTCCTTTTGCTTTATTAGCAGGGTCATAATCAACACGAGTCTCCATACCCCAAAAGGCTGCTATACTTTCCGCTTCAGCCTTGTTCTCTTTATATCTCTGAAGATGTTCTTCAGCAGTGAGACCCCCTCCTTTTTCCATAGACTCTTCTTTGTCCATCCAAAGGTCACCAAAAGAATCAACGAATTGTTTTTCTTTTTCAATAGCTTCAATTCTTCTCTCCTCAAGCTGACTTTCCGTTAACGTCTCTCCTTCTAAAGAACCTGATTGCGATTCACGTTCCTCTGTTGTCTCTGTTGTCTCTGTCTTAGACGTTCCTTGTTCTAGTATGGTATTAGCTTCTTCTTGCGTAAGTAATTTCTTATTTAGTTGCTCTGTTATCTGTTTCTTTAATTGTTCAGAAGCAATTCTTTCGTCTGAACGCAGCTTTGCCGCTGCTTCAGAGCTATTTAAATTAGCAAATTCTTGGGGAGTGCCTCCTGTTAGACTTATAAACTTTTCCTCTGATATCTTCCCAGCTTTAAACGATTCATATAAGTTACTAGCTTTCGTTAGGTACGATCTGTCTTGCGGAGTTACATCTATAATTTCTCTAGATCTAGCTGCAGTTCTTAGTTGTTGGACTAAGTTCTCTCTGTTCTCTTCTATGAATCTTTGAGTCAGAGGTGATCCTGTTTCACCGAGCTCTTGTATCACTTGCTCTATCTTCTGCTCTTGTAATCTTTCGAATCGAGCTCCCCTTCCCCTATCCATCATGCTACGTACACCAACAACTCCCGCCCCCATAACGCCACCTAAAGAAGCAGCGTGTAACCCAACCATCATCCTATCGATCATTGGTGTTTCTTCGTTAAGAGCCGCATCCATAATGAATGTTTGTACAAACTCATCAAGACCTTCTTCTAATGCCTCACTCATAGCAGGTATGCCATAGGATTTAAGGTTGTTACCTATCCGACCTTTAAGAGATTGTTTCATTTGGCCTTCAACAACCTCTAATAAATCTGCCTTAAAGTTTTTAACTCCAAAACCTTTTACATTTAGGTTACCTATTTTTTCAAGCCCCGCTAACATACCTTTAGTGGTCATGCCTTTGAGAAAGGCACTTTCAAAACCACCTAACCCAACACCCATAAAGGCAGTTGTTATCAAACCTGTAACAGTTCCCGCCATCATAGCGTACCCTAAAGCTGCATCGTGCTTCTCTTCGTGAGTCATGTTATCAGGCTGTGCTGCATACACAGTTGCATAAGTACTACCCGCACTTCTATTAGCTGCAGGTAAAAATGTTGCAGGGAAATAGGATGCTTTACGGAACATCTTATTGCCTACTGCTTTGTTATAGGCTTTTAAAGCGTCTTGGACTCCATCAAAAGAAGCCTTCTCAGCGGTGCCTTTTAGTTCTTTCCTAGCAGCAGCAGCTAAAGCTATATCTTTTGCCGTGTCACCGAACTGCCTACCTGCAGCGACTTTACTAAGATTCTTAACAGCTAACTTTGCTGCTGAAGTAGCTGACCCTTTGGCAGCAGCATAAGCTACACCACCAGTACCTAAAGTAACCGACGACAAAAGAAGGGTAGCGGATACGTCAACAACCATAGGAGCTACAACATTTGATAAGTCCATACCCCAACCAAAGTCATCTCCAAATAATGAAGCTACCTCTCTTCGACGCTGCCTATCCATTTGGTTTTCCACTAAGTAATTAGTGGCTCCTTCACTTTTAAATACAACCGAGCCTAATGAAGCGAAGAGACCTATAACAGAATCAGGTATAGTAGCCGCTACATCTCCTAATCTGTTTTTTATAGAACTGTAATTACGTTTATCAGCTAAGAAAGTATCTAGTACGTCTGTATCAGAAGCACCGCTAACTCTACCTGCTTGCTTGGCGGCCATCCAGTCATCACTAGTAGCTGCTGTATCGGCTAAAAATTTATCATATTGCTCATATGTAAGTTGTCTGAACAATTTACGTTGGTTCCTGAGCGATGTGACTTGGTCAGGGGACAATCTTTTATCTGTACTGATAACTCTTTCGAATCTATCCCTTTGCTGCATTAAAGAAGGGTGTGCTAACACATGACCACTACCTAATATTCGGATATTCTTAGCATCTTCATCATACAACTTGAACTCACTCCTATCGTTTACTTCACTAACAGCGAGTAGCTCTACAGTATCCTTAATCTCTTTGTCAGAGTATCTATTAAGAGCAGCTCCTTCCCCAAACCCATTCTTACGGCTGTAAGAAGATGATAATCCTTTACGGAAGTCTCCTATCACAGCACCCATAGCGGATGACTGGTCTTGATCAGGCTTTATATCATTTTGTTTTACAAGCTCACGCATATTATCTAATGCGTTCTGTGCTATATCATCAGAAGGATCTTTTGATCCAAGGATACCATTTATCTCACGAAGCAGATTCGCTTGCCTTATACTTTCAAAAACAGTTGTGTTTTCGTATGCTCCTTTCTTAAGACCTGACATTACACGGTAAGCATCTGAGTAATCGAGTGCTCCTAAACGTACAGAGTCGTCGAGAGCCTTGCCCCTATCTTCTACCCCTATACCACCTATAATCTTTTCAATACCCTTGTCATCTTTAACTCTAGCGAAAGGTAAGCTTCCTGATTCAACCAGTAATGTCTTCGCTCCATTTAGTTGTTTGCCTAACTCTTCCTTATTACCGTCTTCACTTTGTATGTTATTAAAATAAGTAGAACCTGCTTCTTCACCGTAAGCCATACGGATAAGGTTTGTCTGAGTCTGTGCATCCTTCTGTGGTTTAAGCGTACTTAGGAATCCTTCTGACTGAACCTCTTCTTCAGATACTATTCCGTTATTAAGTAAACTACCTACTAAGCCTTGCGATATAGAGCTTTCAACTTGGTCATCTAGTTCTCCTGTACGGAAGAAGTGTCCTCTTTGATAGTCAGCGTAGCCTTGAGCACCGAGCAATGGATCATTGATATTTGATCCTGCAGAGGTTGACCACTGACTGAATGATTGGAGTGGTGGGACGATGATGTTTTGATCAAGGTCGTTAGGCACGGGGGTTTGGCCCCCCAAAGATAGGGTTGGGTATAGGTCTGACACAGCAGAATTTGGGTTTGTATAGTTAGTAGTTAAAGGATTTACTGCCCCCAACTAGATACAGCAGCTTGAGCAGCAGGGTTAGCTGCGGCTACTTCCTGCATAGCTCTCATTGAGAGTGCACCTTTTTGAGTTAGTAAACCTTGGTAAGCTTCAATATATAAATCTTTCTCATCCATATCAGCCAACCTACTTTTCTCGCCTTCTGGTATGTTCTTCCTTTTTGGGTACTTTAGTAAAAGGAGTACCTCAATAAGTATCTCTTTACTATCTGTATCTTTACCTGCTGGAAGACCCGCTGATAGTAGTAGTGCTTGTATTTCAGGGTCAGTAGAGTTACCTCTCCTTAAAGATGAGAGGATGCCCTCTATATCTTCAAGTTCTTTGAGCTGTTCGCCTCTAGTTTCTTTAGTTCCTTCTCTTAGACCTACTGCTCTGAGGTTGTCTCTCATTTCATCAGAAGCTTGGTTGACAAATTGTGTGTCCCCTTTGTCTGCGTTCTTCTCAATAAAGGAATCCATCCTCTGCTTATCTGTTTTATTTACTTTTAACTGGTCAGAGGCTGAAGTGAATATAGAACTTATAGTCGTGTTCGAAAGAGTTGGAGCTATGTTAGGAGACAACATAGTGCTTGTCAGTTTCTTTTGTTTATTAGAGTCTGAATCTGGAGAAGCCATTATCTCTCTTACACGAGAAGTAACTAAGGGAGTTAGTTGAGCTACTCGCTGCTCATCTCTGTTCTTTCTTTGAGCTGCTTGTAGATCTGTGTAAGCTTTCTGTTGCTTAGACATATCAGACAGTTTGGTTTCAAACCTATTAGAAAACATTGCCTGTTCGGAAGCAGGTAAGTTTGCCGCAGATATGTCTGAAAAGAAGTTACCTCTCAGATCTGCCATACTCTGTGAAGGATCGTAAGCTGATGGAGAAGCTGATGGAGAAGCGGCTCTACGCATTTGTAGTAGACGTTCTTGTTCCCTAGCTTCGAGCTCTCTATGTTCTGGCCTCATTATAGTAGGCTCATTCATTCTTTCGACCTCTGCCTGTAAAGCCATCTTACCAGCTTCAGCACCATAGCCCTTCTTCCTAAGCCTACGTGCAGCTCTTTTATACTTAGAAGAGGTACGGTCTTTCGAGTACCTTTCTCCTAATTCGTATTCTGGCATTGTGCTAAACTTCATACTACGATCCCAAAATCTTCTTCATTCTTTTCCTGTTATCTTCTGTATCTTCGAATCCTTTTGCAACCTTTGCAGACATTGGTTCAGGTTCTTTTACTCTATATTTATCTAAGACTTTTTGCCTGTCCGTAGCAGTTTTACTGAAAGCCTTCATTTGTTCCTTTGCTCTGGTATCGCTCTCTAGTTTGAGAGGATCGTCCACTCGCCCCCCAGCAATCTTGCCTGTGTCTTCTTGAAATTGTTTTATTTCTTGCTCTAACCTACTACCTCCTGCTCCATCGCCATATCTGTCACGGAAATTTTTCATAACGATTCGTTGAGGTTCCTGCATATCGAACTGCCCTTCACGAATACGTGCTTGTCTTTCAGCGGCACTACGTAATCGGAAACCTCCGTCAGCTTCTCTCTGACCTAAACGAGTAGGCTTCAGTATGGATTGATCTTTGACCATTTGGTCATACCCACCTCTATACCCATAAGGGCCTTCTGCTCCTGAAAGTCTTACTTGTTTATCTCTAGCCGCTTTCAGTGCGTCAACTTTATCTGTATTAGGTTTAGGAGTTGCCGTACCTGTACCTGTACCTGTTTTTGGTGTTGTTACCGATCCTCCAGTTTTATAAGGATTAGGAGCTCCAATAAATTCAGAGTCGCCTTCTTCATAAAAATCCATCGGCTTAAAACCTAAGTCATAGAACTCAGGAATATCTTGCTCGGTCTCTGAAACATTTGTTACAAGAGCACCAGCACCTTCAGGTAAATCATCTAGTGATGTAACCCTACCAAATTCTTTAAAACTCGAATTATTTATTCCCTTACCCAATTTTGCAAGAGCAGCTTGATCAGAGTCACCAAACATAGCGTCTGTAGCATACCCAAAAGCGTTTAATATAGCATCTTCATCTCCATAACTATAATCATTAGCTAAAGCAGACCTTAAGTTACCTCCACCTTTTTTAAAATAACTAACACCTTTTTCGTTTTTAGCAGCGGATACTCTATCTACTAACTCAGAAGCCTTGGCCCCTCCCATAGTACGTATTACGTTTGCTATGGATGCAACAGATGCCTCTTGAGTACCTCCTTCAATATTTCCTCCTGTTTGGTACAAGGATTTATTCAAGTCCTTCGCTATTTTATTAGCAAACTGTTGCTTTTCGTCTTCAGTAAAGTCACTGTATTTTCTTGTTCTTGCCATAAAATCTAAATATTATTACCTATAAATTTAGTTTTTTTATATGAAAAGTCAACAAGGCTATGTGCCTTGGAGCGATTCATTGTTTAACATGTTAGATAACCGCTTAATTGAACGCCTTGGCCTACTGATTTTACTAGAATTTCCTGTGTCCATAGGCTCAACAGCTACTAAACCGTGACGTTGACGAGCTAAATCTAAACATAAGAACGCAGCATCTGCTAAGTCAGGGGATTTACCTAGTCTGGATTTGTGTTCTACCTTACTTTCGATCTTCATTCGTAAGGTAGCACCTTTAACCATATCATAATTCCTACCTGTTATTTCTTGAGCTAAGTCTCCGTTCATACCAAACAACTGTTTAGTTCTACAAAGCTCTTTGCCAACGAACCAAAGCTCTGTTACTCTGTTTACGTACAACTCACTTCCTATAAGTTTAGAATTAGCCGAAACCCTACGCTCAGATGCACGACCACCAAAAGAAACCCTCAAAATCTCATCGCTCCATTCTCCAGCTAGTACGTCACAAAATGGAGCACCTGCTCCAGTTGCGTCTACTGCAATATCCATCGGTTTTATCTTTCTTTTTTGACACTCAGCCTTTACCTGACGAACAATCTGGTAAGTCCTCGGAACCGCTTTGTTGGTGGCATCGTCATTAAGATGTATCGCTTCCCCAAGCTGACAGACAAACTGTCCTGTTGAGTCATAACCAACATGACCAGTATATAAAATACATCTATCACCACCATTGGTAAAAGCAGGGTCTAAACCAGCAATAGGTATAGGGTTCCCTTTCCATTCTACATTGTTCATTGATCCGCTACGAGCCAACTCTGCTTCATTATATATGGTGTCTTCCTCATCTCCATCAAAGAACACAGCACGACACATCCTGTAGTACCCACGAGACTCTTGTCCTAGCAGGGCTTTGTCTTCGTTTAACTTTTCTGTAGTAGGTAGCCAAGGGTATATAACCTCATCAGCTATAACATTAGGACTTCGTTCAGCATCAAACCTTACATACTGCCCACCCCATTTTGTTCTCCATTCGTAGTCTGTATTGGTGTCAACGCTATCCCAACCATCTTTAGGTGTAGACCAAACACCAAAAGCATCGAACCTAGAGTTCGGGTTACTCAACCCCACCATCTCAAATCTCTCGTTCTTAGATAAGTTACTTAGACCAGCTTGAACAATGGCTTCGGATATTTCTGAAAGCTCATCAGCTATTAATATTATTCGCTTCTGCTTAATACCAATAAATTTTCCTATCGCTTCTTTAGTTTTTGATTTCTCTGCTGCTATCAAAGATAAACCAGCTCGCTCTATTAAGTTTCCTGTCTCTGTTTCATATGCAGCGTTACCTATACTGTCTCTTATTCGTATAGGAGCTCCTTCTATAACCATCAAAAGTGAAACAACGGAGCCCCATATTCTTTTACGAGCTTCTCTTAAGGTAGTTGATGTTAATAATATTAGCGTGTCTCTTGGAGCAGCTAACCAATTTAGTATCCCCCAAGCAGCTAGTGTATGTGACTTACCACTGTTAGCCGCTCCACCTATAGCAATGTATTTATTACGAATGACAGCCCTTATCATCTCTTCTGCCCAAGGATGTTTTACCATCAGAGGTTCGGGGAGATCATCGTTATTCCAAATCTCATCACACAGTCTCCAAAAATAATATTCTTTAGCTCTGTTAGAGTCGTGGTTACCTAACCCGTACAACAGAGCTGTTATAGTGTTCGTAGGCGGTATTAGTATACCACCAACATCCATCTTCTTTGTCTTAGGGTCTATTCGTGGTTCGTATGCTTTGACAGACTTATTCATATTACTTGAATTTACGTATAAAAATACTATATTCTAATTGCTTTGCCTAAAAAACAAAATGATTCACAGTTCTTAGATAGGGAGGACGTTAAACGTGCTCTACAACTATACAAACAGGACTACAAGTTAACTACTATAGCTGATGAGCTAGGAATATCTACGTCAACTCTACGTAGATGGCTTAGAAAAGCTGGCTTTGGCCCTAAGAATGACTCTTATGGGTCTAATCCAAATACTGAAGAGGATAAAAACGTAGATCCTATACAAGAATCATTAGACGAAGACCTTAATAAGAAAACTAAAGAAGCAATTAACGTAGCTAAAAGAGAAGCAAGGACTGCAGAAGAAAAAAACATACTTGAAATATCAGAGGCGCAAACATCTCCTGCCGAAAAGTATCAAACTTATGTAGCTGCAGCAGGTATGCGTTTACTTAGGGACTCTATGAGTAACTTAAGACCTCCTAAAACTATTCGTGAGTTAGACCAGTTGGATCAAATGATCAGAAGGAACTTAGGTCTCAATGATAAGAAAGGTGGAGGTGCAGGTAAGATGCAGATCGATATAAGTATTTTAAATAACGCTCGTGCTAACAAAAGCAAAAACGCTATTAAGATAAACCAAGAAGATATAGTTGATGTCGAACCAGAAAAACCAAAAGACTAAAGAAGACGCAGAATCTACCTTACTTTTATACTCAGGACTAGAGGACGCTTTTATAGGAACCGTTGATAGGTATAACAACCCACCAATAGCTTGTTATTCTAAAAAAATAACTATCTCACTTTTAAAAAAACAATTTAATTTATCTACCAAAGAGGCAAATGATAGGTTAGAATACGAGTACTTACTAAACAATTTTGGTGATGCTACTCCATGTTTTCTAGAAGACAGAGCGATATAAAAATGTTCCCTAATAGGGAGATAGTTGAACATCCTACTATAGTTTATAGGCAGGACATACCCCCTAAAGATTTTAACTATAGGAGTGACATACTAGTTGGCTCATACTATTTAGTCATTCCGCACACAGCTAAGGAAGTCTTTTACATTCAAATGCTTACAAAAAATGTCGATGTGTTCTTACCGTATGAAGGCGACGGGTTACTGTTAAGTAAAAAAGCCTTACAAGGTATATGATAATTGGTATTGATAATGGTTTAGACGGAGGGCTAGTCGCTATCTCAAGACATACGGGTGCTGTGATCGATAAGACTATTATGCCTACAATACATAGAGCAGGTAAGCGTGAAGTTAACTCACGAACTCTGTATGAATGGATAATGAACCTTGGGCAATGTGCAGATGATTTCTTGGTAGCGATTGAGGAACCATTGAAACATGCTAAATCCTCGCAAGCTGTCCGATCAATGGGTATTTCTTTTGGGAAAATTATGGGAGTCTGTGAGAGCAGAGAGTGGGCACATTGTTGTGTGTCAGTTCACAAGTGGCAAAAGTTCATGTTAGGTAGTGTGCCTAAAGGTCAAACCAAACAAGCTGCCCTATGGAAAGCAGAGTGCCTTGCCCCTGATGAATGCTGGCAGAAAAGTAAGCGGGCTTCTAAAGCACATGACGGTATGATTGATGCCTTCTTAATTGCTAGATATATAAAAGATAAAACTATTAGCGCATAGTTTCTAAAATGTATTATATTAAAAGCAGTTAAGCCTTTCTTGGTTTTATGCTTAACTAGGGGAGTAGGGGTATTTGCTTTTTTCTACCTCTACTCCCTGTTTCAATTCTTTTCTCTAGACAAGTATTTGAGGGTAGTGTATGGGTTGTCGAAATGAAAACCTTATTTGAACGACAGAAAGAAGCCTGTGATTTTTTCTTATCAAGACAATTAGAAGATATCAATACTATAGATAGTAGTGCTGTAGGTACAGGGAAGACAGTGGTAGCTGCACACTTAACTAGAAACTTAGGAGGTGAAGTAGCTGTCATATGCCCTAAAGCAGTTATTCCTTCTTGGGAAAGAGAATTAAAGGAGACAGGGATAGAACCTTTATTTGTCCTCAACTACGAGAGTATTAGAAGAGGACGTGCTCCCTTTATGTCTAAGAGGGGTAAAAAGATAATGCAATGGCACTTACCTAAAGGCACTTTAATACTTATAGATGAGATACATAAATGCAAAGGAGCGTTTACTCAGAACGCACAGTTGTTAATTAGTTTAGTCCAGCAAGGGTATCGTATACATGGAATGTCTGCTACAGCAGCAGAAGACCCTACAGAGATGAGAGCGTTAGGGTATATGTTGGGACTACATAGCCTTAATAAAACAGAAAGCAATCTTAAAAGTTGGTACGGTTGGATGTATAACAATGGGTGTGCTCCTGATCAGTGGAAAAAGTGGCGGTTGATTACTAAGAAAAAGCTAGACTCTATAAAACAAGGGATATACGGAGTAACAGGACACAAGCTTACTGTTGATGATTTCCCTGACAGTTTTAGAAACAATAGAGTTTTTATAGAGAATGTAGAGTTCTCAGATAAAAAAGGAATACAAAAAATATACAGGGATCTTGATATCACTCCCGAAATAGTTACTCAATATATAGAAGAAGGGACAGTAGGCGATAGCGAGTGGGCTCTGGTAAACATTTTACGAGCAAGACAGTTAACAGAAGCTGTAAAAGTTCCTGATATTGTTAACATGGCTGAGGACTTAATTGATCAAGGTAACTCTGTAGTGATCTTTGTTAACTTTAAAGACACTGTTAAAGCTCTATGCTCACAACTTAATTGTAGCTCTATAGAAGGCGGTCAGACCATAAAAGCACGGCAGCAAATCATTGATGATTTCCAAGAGGATCAAGAAAATGTACTCGTTGTTAATATTAGTGCTGGAGGTACAGGACTTTCATTACACGATATTAATGGCAAAAGGCCCAGAGTTAGTTTAATATGCCCATCGTATTCAGCTAAGGAGTTTGCACAGACGTTAGGTCGTATTCATAGGAATGGTGCTAAGTCAGATGCGTTACAAAAAATACTAGTCGCTGTAGACACCATTGAGGAAAATGTGATACAGGCTGTAAATAGAAAATTAGAAAACATGAAAGCACTACATGGATAATACACACACCCAACTAAAATTAGGTATAAATGTCAAACCTGTGTTTGAACATAGAGCATCAGACACCGAAGATAAAAAATTAAAATATAATCCAATACCAGAAGATTTAATAGAGGCTGTGTATTATAACAATGGGGGTGTTTTCTGGAAGAGAGACATAAGAACGAATAGACATCTTTATCGTACCAAAAGAAAAGGACATAAAGCGACCGTAGTAAAACCGAAGGAGTGGTGTGAAAGTAAACAACGCTGGCATCCAGCTAGAAATGCTATTTGGTGGTATGTCAATGGTAAGCGTAAAAGGTTTTTTGCTTCACGAGTTATAATGGCGATGTTCCGCTATGATGATGTAACTAAGCAAGTTGACCATATAGACCATGACACATTGAATGATAAACTAAGTAATTTAAGGCATGCGACTCCAAAACAAAATTCTGGTAATACGAGATTATCAATCAATAACTCAACTGGATATAAAAATGTAGTTAGAAGGGGGGCAAACCGTGTTTGTGTTGCCTTCACGGTTGATGGGAAACAAATTCGGGTGAAAGATGATTTTGGTCATGCAAGTTGGCCTAACACAAAAGAAGGGGTAGAATATGCTAATAAAATAGCGGTCACTTTCAGAGAGAAAACATTCGGTGAATTTGCATGTCATGGATAATCAACCAGATCACGGAAGCAGAGGACACGCAGAGTTTAGTCAATCAAACCACAAAACATAGAAGAATTACATGGTAGGTAACTTAACAAAAAAAAGAGTGGGGAAAGCTATAACTTTTGACCTTGATAAATGTTTTAGTAGAGAAAGATATTTGGACTACAACAGTTGGGAAAACTCTGATCAAGTACAAAAAAAGTATATAGACAGCTTGAAAGAAAAAGTAATGAAGGTATGTGAGGAGCGTCTTGATAATTACATAGAAGAAATAGAAACAGAGTTAATCTTAAAACAAAAATGGCAGTTCGACCAGTTAATAAAAACATGTGGTTTGTCTTTAGAAGATTTAGATTTAGAAGATGAATAATCAACCAGATCACGGAAGCAGAGGACACGCAGAGTTTAGTCCATCAAGTTTAAAGTATGTTGCAGGTTGTGCAGGATACGTAGGTAGGTCGGGCACTAACGCAGCGGCAGAGAAAGGGACTCGTATCCACGAAGCTCTTGAAGTCAAAGACCCTTCAGCACTACACGATGAAGGGGAACACGAGATTTACGAAGCTATTGTAGCTGATGAAGAAGCATACCTTAATACATTTGCTAATGGTAAAGAATATAAAGAGTACAACGAGATTCAAGTAGACATTCAATTAGATGGTACAGCTACGTGGGGTACTTGTGATAAGTTTGTTAAGATAGGGGATCAGGCAGTTATGATTGATTATAAGACTGGCATCAGTCAGATCGACGAGCCTAGAGATAACTGGCAAGCTATAGCTTACACTATTGGAGCATTTCAAGCACACACGGAAGTAAATGAAATAGATTTTGTTTTCTTCATACCCGTAAGGAATCAAACGCTTACGGGAAAATTCTCAAGAGATGAAGTGCCTACCCTTATTAAGAAGCTTAGTAAAATAATTAAAAGAGGAGAGAAGATAAGACCTAAGTGGGACGGAGGCGCACCCGACCTATATGAGCTTAACCCAACAGTTAACTGCAGGTTTTGCACATATGAAGATTCATGCCCTGCCTTGGGCGGATTGGCAGTGGAGGTTGCGTCACGAGTTGCTGACGACGCACTACCTAAAGGAGACATAGCAGACCCTGATGACCCTGCTGCTGTAGAACATTTATATGTAGTGTCTAAGATTGTTACTGCTTGGGCAGATAGAATAAAAGCTAAGGCGATGAGCATGGCAAAAGAAGGCGTAGAGTTTCCCACCCTAAGACTTAAATCAATGGGAGCACCTAAGAAGTGTACAGATAACACGAAACTAGCTCAACTAGCTGAGGAATATGATTTAGACACAGAGGAAATATTAAACATTGTTAATATGCCCCTAACAAAACTAGCAAAAGCAGTAGGAAATACTGCTCCCGATGGCGAGAAAAATCAAAAAGCTAAAGAATTTCTTGACGCTGCTCAAGATCTCGACATTGTAGCCAGCTCTGACGTGCGTTATACGCTGTCCTAAAAACAAATAAATATAAAATAAATAAACATATATGAGTACAACAATACAAAAAAAGAAAAAAGAAGAGGTACAGGTAATACCTGAAGCACCTAAGCTTGAGTTTTCAGCAGAAGACTTGAATGCACCTAGACTTAATGTCGTACAGGCGCAATCAAAAATTGCTGGAGAAACTGGCGCACTTGTAGTTGATAAGATGCACACACTTATTCTCCATGAGGAAGAGTGTAAAGCTATCCCTATCAAAGCAATAAAGGGCTGGAGAGAAGACACGCCTTTCGGTCACCCAGAAATGCCAAGACAAGTCTTTAGTGAGGAAGAAGCTAAAGAACTATCTAAGGAATCAAATCATAACGTAATTAAATTTGCGGAAATCTTATTCATATTCCCTAAAGGAGAAAAGGAAGACGAAGACGTTTACCCTTACCCAATAGGAGATGAGCTCTACTCTATGGGTAAAATAAACGTAGCCAAAGATGCGTACAAATACACGTTTGAAAGGTTAGCTACTTTTCAAACATTTAACCCAGACTCCCCTATATGTGTGAAGTACTGGAAGTTTAAAACTGAGCTGCTAACAAGAGGAATGAACAGTTGGTTTGTTCCAAGTATAACTCCAACCACAGAAGGGACTGTTGATGAAATTAGAAAATTCGCTGCTAGACTCGCTTAATATGAAAGACCAAGAAATAATTATTAAGTCGGTGGAGGATGAAATAACTCAACTCCAAAAACTTATCGGTGATATCGATAATAAAATAAAGGATCTTGAGGCTCAGAAAGCTCATTGCGGTCGCCTCCTTCAAGGTTTCCAGTGGTATCTTGCCCACCTAAAAGGAGAAGAAATAGATATTCCAGACATACAAAAAGAACTGGAAGTATAAAAATTCAATAAGGTATATCAGACTACCTTATTGTTGTTCATAGTGAGGGCCCATCCGTGCGATGATCATGTCGTGGGGGCATGTAGCACGGATGGGTTAACTATTAAAAAATTTATTTATGAATACTTTTGCCATCGACTTTGAAACCTATTATGACAAAGAATGCTCTATTAAAACATTAGGGGCAGTAGGTTATTTTAATCACCCCTTATTTGACGCTTACATGGTATCTGTTGTAGGCGATGAGGGTACTAGCTTTGTAGGAGACCCAAGAGATTTTGACTGGTCTATTATTAAAGGACACAGAGCATTAAGCCACAACGCTCCTTTTGATCAAAGCCTATACTTACATGGTGTAGCAAAACAATGGTGGCCTTCTGTAGATTATGCAGAGTGGTTATGTACTGCAGATCTTGTTGCATATTGTGGTTTGCCTAGAGCACTAAAGAATGCGTCTGCTGAACTGTTTGACTTAGAAGTATCTAAGGAAACCAGAGATAACATGTTAGGTAAAAAATGGGAGGGCATGACAAAACAATTTCAAAAAGAAGTTTCTGAATATGCTCTTAAAGACTCAGAGCTGTGTTTAAAAATATGGCAAGAATTAGAAAGTAACTGGCCTGATACCGAGCGGAGTATTAGTTGTTTAAACCGTACTATATCACAGAGAGGTATTCCTATAGACATAGACGCACTGAAAAAACAAATAGAGAATATTAATATAAACATTTTCGAAGCAGAGAACTCAATACCTTGGATTAACGAAGCTCCTACTCTTTCCCGTAAGGCATTCAACAATGAGTGCCGTAAGATTGGTTTAGAGCCCCCTGTTAGTCTAGCCATGACCGATAAAGATGCTAATGAATGGATTAGATTACACGGTCAGAAATATAAATGGATTGGGGCTGTTAGGGACTACAGAAGAATTAATTCTTTAAAGAGAAAACTAGAAAGTTTTGATAATGCCACCATGCCTGATGACAGGTACTACGGCAACATTATGTATTGGGGAGCTTCTACAGGTAGATTTTCTGGAGGCGGTGGTAATCTTAACTTACAGAACTTACCGAGAGGGGAGATGTTCGGAGTAGATTTACGTAAATTAATATCTAGTAAAACAAATAAAAAACTAATTGCAGTAGACCTTTCGCAAATTGAGGTGCGTACACTATGTTGGCTGGCAAAAGATAAGGGCACACTAGAAGAGATAAGCACGTGTGCCGACATATACGAAGCTTTCGCAATAAGGTTTGGTGAGTGGGATACTAATAAGGGTGTGTTAAAAGATGAAGACCCTAAACTAAGACACCTAATTAAAACTATTGTTTTGGGTTGTGGGTACGGAGCGAGTGCTAACAAGTTCTCTATTATAGCAGGGATACCTTTAGAACAAGCTAAGATAGCCGTCGATATGTACAGGACTAAAATGAATAAGGTTGTTGGTCTGTGGAATGGTTTACAAAGGAGAATGCACGTAGCGTATACTGGACTTAAAGACTTCAAAGTACCATTACCTTCTGGAAGATATATAAATTATGGTAGAGTTGATACCTCGTTACAGAACGAAAGAAGAACTTACGTAGCTAAAATAGCTAAAGGACATAGAAAGATTCCTGTTAAGCTATGGGGAGGGCTACTTGCTGAGAACGCATCGCAAGCATTAGCAAGAGACATATTTTCTGACATGCTTCTTAGGATAGAAGAAGCTGGTATCAAAACAATATTTCACGTACACGACGAAGTGGTTGTCGAAGAGGATGAAGACAAAGCAGAGGATACTCTACAAAAGATTATATCTATAATGAGTACTGCACCTACGTGGATAGATGACATCCCATTAGAAGCCGAAGGAAAAATACTAACTCAATACGAAAAATAAAATGGAATACCGATACCTAAAAAACCTAAAATCAGATAAGACATATAAGTTCACAGACCCTCTATTAATACAAAAGAAAAAACCTAAGTTTGCCAACAAAGCAAAATTTAGGGAGTGGTGCGCTGATAAAGATACCGATCATGTTTTTTATAGTATGGTTGAAGGTGATAATCCTTCTCTGCGTATACAAGCAGATAACCCGCCTAACTTCGTGAGTGGTATTGTCGCAGACTACGATGCTCCTGTTGACCATACTTTGATTGAGAAGATTCTTAAGACGCAGTGTAAGGACAACATGCCTATGTGGATGAGTACAACTCAATCAGGATATCTGCGTCTTGTGTGGCCTTTCAAAAGAGTCCCTACATCAGCGGAATCTTATCCTGCTTTTATGAATAGGATGTGTGCTTTCTTACAGTTAGATCGTCTGTTCGCTGGTTTTGATAAGTCTTCTTTAAGAGCTAACCAGTACTTTGAATTTGGAGACAACTGGAAAAAGATAGGAGATCCTCTCGACGACAATGTTGTCAAAACAATGATTCTTAAAGCTGCAATGGATAAACCTCCTCAAACAACAGAGACTTCAATACCTTTAGAAGTAGTAGCAGAGGAAGCTTTGAAAAGGTTCCCTAATAGATGGATGGGAGAATTTATTGAGGGGGAACGAGGGCCTTTGTTTTGGATAAATGACGGTATAGAAAGAGAAGGTTGTGCTATAACATCGGATGGTATGCTTTGTTTTTCAGACAGAGCAGGTAAATCATTCGTTACGTGGAAAGAAATACTTGGCAATAAATTTGTAGAGCAGTATGAGAAAACTAAGTTAGGGGATTTACTAGATAACTATTGGTTTAACGGAACTAAATTTTTTAAATTACTACATGGAACGGCTGTAGTTATACCTAAAGAACAACTGATATTAGAGCTTAAGAGACTAGGGTTTTTACCTAGAGCAAAGAAAGGGCAAACTGTATCTGAAGTGGAGGCGGCCATACTAAGTATATCTAATGATAATAGAATAGATGAGATAGCCCCTATTATCTGGTCTAAAGATAGAGTAGTGCAGACAAACTCACACCGTATATTAAACTCACAAAACGTACACCCAGTTGAACCAGCAGAAAGTGGAGACCCTAAAAATTGGCCTTACATACATAAGTGGTTAAACCAACTATTTGTAAACGACAAAAGACCTACTATAGAATATTTTCACGCCTACATGAAAAGATTCTATGAGTCTGTTCTTTTTAGGAAATCAAAACAAGGGCAAGGTTTAATACTAGTAGGGCCTACTGGAAGAGGTAAGACCTTAATCGCTAGAAGAATAATAGGAGCTCTTGTAGGAGGATATTCTGATGCTTCGGAGTATATATGTGGCCAAACATCTTTTAACAAGGAATTAGCTAGAGTACCTTGCTGGTGTGTTGATGACACAAAAAGTGCTGCTAGTTTTCAAGACCAGAGAAAAGCCACTGAGATATTTAAAAGGGTAGTTGCTAACCCAGACATATCTTACATGGCTAAATACTGTGATGAATTAAGTATACCGTGGAGTGGACGTATCATACTTACACTCAATATGGATGCCAACTCTTTAAGTGTTATCCCTTCTCTAGACTCTAGTAATCGAGACAAGATAATGGCTCTAAGAATTAGGGATGAGGCTACTCAAGACTTTCCATCCAACGAAGACTTAGAAGAACTAATATTAAACGAGCTTCCCTACTATGCGAAATGGCTCTTAGACTGGAATCCTCCTATAGAATTAGTAGGCCGCTCAAGATATGGTGTCATATCTTACATAGATAACTCAATTGCCTCTGCTGCTTACGACAATTCAAGTAGGAGTAGTATAGCAGAATTAGTAGAATTTTTCTGTAAAAGAGCTAGGGAATACGGAGATGGTGAGAAAACGTGGAGAGGTACATTAACAGAGTTTCAAGCAATGCTCCACGAATTTAATGGCGGGAGAACTGTAGGAATGTCTAACTCACTAGAGTTTGTCCGAAGAGGAATGTTGATTATAGAAGAATCATGTAAAGAAAACAGTAATATTAGACCAGTTAAATCTTTAGGATTCGGTGGTGGTAAGTTATGGGAAATTGATATATCAGAAAAGTATGATATAGATAAGAATATTGACTTAGAAGATACTAATGACTAGAGAAGAAATAGAAGACTATATAAATATAGCTGCTCCTGACTATCCTGTAATACTTGCAGATAACTTAGATGAGGCATTTGTTGGGGTGGATACAGAAAATGAACCTCCTAGAGCTGTTTACTCAATAGAGAAGTGTATTGATATACTCAAGGATGGAATGTCTTATGACGAAGCTGCGGAGTACTTTTGGTATAACGTAGCTGGAGCTGGTGGAGAGGGCTATCCTATATACATATCAACACCGATGATGGAAGAAGATAGCCCATACAAATAATCTATTTATATGTAAATGGGTTATTTAGCTTTGAAATAAATGTATGGTATCCTGCAGCTTTATAAACAAACCCATGCTCATCTTGATCTCCTTTCTCCATAAAATCAGCTACTTGGAAATACTTAGTCGTAGGTAACCAGCCTAACACCCAAACAATCATTAAGTCTTTACGAACACGGGTAAAGAAATACACATCGTTGTTTGGTATTTTATTTTTAGGTGTGTTAACAGAAACAGTATATTCAGGTTTAGGTATTGAGCTGCAAGTTTTTGATTTAACTTCTATAGCTTTCTTTTTGTGCTCAATGTCGTGCGTAAACAAATTGTCCCCTACATATTTACTATGACTAATAAAATTATTAACAACTACTTCACCAAGACATCCTGTCATACGCCCCATACCTCTAGTAAAAGAGTTAGGGAGGACACCCATTCTAGTAGCTCTCGAATGAGCTATGGAGAGGTCATCACCAGTAGGTTTGTATAACGCAAAAGAATCACTTTCAGTAAATCTACTCATGTTTTATTTTTTTAAGGAAAGCTTCCCACGCAGGGAAAAATATTTCTTCCATACAACGGACAACAGCTTCTTGTTCATATGACTCAAGCCAACCAACGCCACTTAATAGCAAGCTGGCTTCCATCATTTCGTGCCTTATTGTCTCTAATAAAACCTTACCTTTAATTTTTTTGTTAACTTGAATAAGTTTTTTGTCGTGGAAATACAAACCGTAAGGCGGGTCGTCGTCTCCAAAAGGGACAGCTTCTAGCTCAATACGTCGTCCAGCAATAGATATTGATTTAGGGAGTTCCAAGTTACCACCTTTCTGAAAGCTCTTTATATAGTTCTAAACCTGAAGCTATTGAGGTAGCTATACCTTCCATATTTTTTAAAGCTAAATCAAAATCTTCTGTATTACTTCCGAAAAAAGGTTCTGCAATAACGGCTGGGCAGTGTGTTAGTCTTAAAAACCCAGCTCCTCTACTCCCTTTGCCTTTTTCTTTAATGCCTCTACTACGTAACTGTGGGAAACAATCTTCAAATGAATCTCTTAAAGCTCTTGCAAAGAGTCGTCCTTTCTCTGAAGTCTTCCAATAAAGCCACTCATGTCCTGTAGCTTTTGGAGTTGCTGCGTTAAAATGCAACTCTATAGCTGCTTCAGCTCCATCGTTCCTAATGGTCTTAGCTAACCATTTCATAGCACTCCAATAATTAGTCCCTTTATACGTTGAGTATATTTTATGTGAAACACTTAACCGTTTCCCAATCATATCAGCCAGTTGGGAGTTATAGTCCCACTCAGTAACTCCAGTTACAGAAGCTGCTCCTGAGTCATTTGGTCGAGAGTGTCCTACGCAGATTGCTATCATTTTTTAAAGTATCCTGATAAAATATCAGCTCTTAATGTAGGGTTAGGTTTTCTTTCAGGCCTAGAAAAATACCTTCCCTTTTGTTTAAATATTTCAAAACCCTCAGAAGCTTCTCCTTTGACGGTTTTAACCCATGTAGGATGATTTCTTCCTTTTAAAAGCATCCCTGATTTAGGATCTCTACTGGGCCAGTGTCCTGTTTTGTCTGGTTTTAAACCTAACTTTTTAGCCGTGCGATAGTCGTAGTCTTCCCCTTCAGGATTAAAAGGCATTATTCCTTTTTTTAAATCCTCAATTTCTTTATTTAAATTGAAATCTTCAGCCACTATTTATTATTGTTACCAATAATTATAGCACGTCTGTAGGAAAAATCACTATGGAACTTCTGCCCTCTACCCATGAGATTGCCTTCTTTAAAGGGGTAATCGTACCCTTGAATTAGGGTAACGGTAGGTGGATCATATATTGCGCTTTCGTTCAACGCTGAGTCGCCCACTAAGTCGT